>Ga0208814_1001079_pt1 | contig 13566 bp, 7 predicted proteins | sample MalvirAntarct_55_FD_184253 | JGI IMG/M metagenome (GOLD analysis project Ga0208814, IMG submission 184253) | Marine viral communities from the Global Malaspina Expedition - Malaspina viral metaG Antarct_55 (SPAdes) (version 2) | ecosystem: Environmental > Aquatic > Marine > Oceanic | place: South...
GGGACGGTGAGCAGTTTATGTTTATCCGCAAGATGATTCCTGACGTGGACTTCAAGAACTCTACTGCTATTCTTCCTGAAACGAACATAACTCTCGACGTTAAGAACGCCCCCGATGGGACATACAGTAGTAGTCAGACGGATGCGTTTGTTAAGACTCAAGCTGCGGCTGTAAACAACCGAACCGAGCAGCTATACTTTCGCCTGCGCGGTAGACAGATGAGGTTCCAAATTGGATCGGATGACCTTGGAGTTACTTGGCGTCTAGGCTCTCCCCGAGTTGACATTAGACCTGACGGGAGGCGTTAATGTCCCGTCGTCTTACACGCCCGTTCTTCCCGGTCCCTCCGCCTCAGTACATGCAAAATTATTTTGCGGAGTTGGTCCGTTCTTTTTCTGTTTACTTAGACCAAATGCAAAATCCCGGAGATTTAAGGGCCACGACTCTAACTCTAACGGATTTGCAAACTGATGACTCGGGTCTTGAGACAGGAGCCTTGTTTCAGAGCGGCGGATTTGTTAAGATAGCTTTAAGCAACAGCCCTAACTTGCGTGGTTCGCTTGGTTCGGGGCAAGTTGGACAGGTAACGGTGGTAGTCACATGACAAAGAAATCTGAAGATAAGCTTAAAAAAGAACGGGTTGATGCAACCGTTGTTGTTGTTGGCCCACCTCCAGCTACGGGAGCATCGTAATGGCCGCTGCGCAACAGTATGAAACAATTACCATGCCCGACGCTGGGATTGGTAGTTTTATAACGTCAAACATGGACGAGTTTGATGACAACGTTTTGATGTTTGGCCGTGAGTCGGGCATTAACTCAATGAAGTCTGTTGCGGATAGAATGGCTGCTCAAGGTCGAAATGGTGACAATTATGTAGTTCACGCCTCTGAAAGAGAGGTTATGGTTCCTCGGGAGGTGGCGGAAAACAACCCGGAGCTTATGGGACAGATTAATCAAGCGATTTCTGCGGAGGGGGCTGATCCCGCAGCTTACGTTGTTGGCTCAGATTTAAACTCCATTAACCCTTACACGGGACAACGAGAGTTTTTCTTAAAGAAATTGATTTCTAAGGTTAAAAACGTACTGAAAAAAGCGGCAAAGATTATTTTGCCAGTAGCGTTAAATTATTTCCTACCGGGCCTTGGCACAATAGCTTCAGCAACTATCGGTGCGGGTGTCGGGGGCCTTGTTCAAGGTGAAAAGTTTGGAGATGCTTTAAAAAGCGCGGCTTTAGGCGGGGTGGCCGCGGGCGTTGCATCTGGTCTTACCAGTAAGTTTAGCGGCGGCACCTTTATGGAAGGCGTAAAAGGAGGTCTTCCAGCAAATTACAGTGGGTCAGGTTTGAAAGGCGCTCTGCCCGGAAGAGGTGACTTCGATTTCCGTGGAGACGGCTCTCCCAATTTCTTTGAACCCATGAAAACAGGCTTCGCAGGCACAGATAGTTACGCCGATATGGTGGCAGGCAGTGCCTCGAACGCTTCTTCAAGCGCCTTAACACTACAAGAGTTAAACCCGGATCAAATAAAATATGCAACAAATCTTAACGCTTTGAACCCTGATTTAACGGGCAATGCGTTAGCGGAAGCTGCGGCAAAGGCCGTTCCGGCCGCAGGAAAATCAAGCTTCCTTAAATCGGCCGTTAAATTTGGCTTACCAACCCTTCTAGCCGCCGAAGCAGCGGGAGCTCTTGATCCGGTTCCCGCAGAAAAGATTGATTTGTCCGGTTTTGGTATAGACGTAGCGGACACCGCGGAGGGTCGACTTGCTAAAGACACCGGAAAATTTAGTGTCGGGACTCCAACCCGCAGACCCGGATACATATCGCCGTCTAACGCGATTTACTCTGGTCAAGCTTTGACTGAGGCGTCATTCAGCCCAAGTCAGGGGTCTTATAATCCCATTGTCCCGTCCAACACTTACGCAGCCTTAACAGATAACCAAGCCGGAACAGTGGTTCCAAGCGGCGGCGGTTCTTCTACATATGTCCCCCCCGCCCCGGGTAACATCCCCGGATATGACCCAAATGTGACGGGTATGCGACCCGCCCCGTTGTATGGGTACGACCAATTTGGAAATCCAATACGCTCTCCTTACGTAGAACCAATAGTGCCTGCAAAATACGCCGCAAACGGCGGACCGATGGAATTTCCGCGGCGCACGGGTTCAATAGAAGGCCCCGGAACAGGCACCTCGGATGACATTCCCGCTATGCTTTCTGACGGAGAGTTTGTGATGACAGCACAAGCCGTAAGAAATGCGGGTCAGGGCAACCGTCAAAAAGGTATTCAAAAGATGTACGATATAATGAGGGCGTATGAAGGAGGGGCGGTAGCATAATGGCTGAAGAAGTTGTCCAGATAAGCAGGCAGGACCCTGCTATTGAAGCCTACCGTTTAGGGCTTTTAGGTGATGTTCAAACATACATCAAAGACCAGATTGCTGCGGGAATGCCCGCGGAGACGGCCTATCAAATTGCAGGTTTAACTGCTCCCGAAACATCGGCTATTCAGGCCGCTGGGTCTGGAATTGGTGCGTACCAGCCCTTCTTGCAAGCGGGTGAAGCCGCCATTCAGGGGGGTCAAAACATTCTGACAGGCGCTGCGATGCCTTCTTTGCAACAAGCTGAGACAACGACAGGCTCTTCTCAAAACCTTATCAACCAAGCGGCGCAACTTGCGGGCGCACAGCGCGCAGTTCCTTATACATATCAGCAGGCTGCGGGCCAAACGGCGGCGGGCATTGGTTCTTTTAATCCGTTTGAAGAACAGGTTGTTCAATCCTCTTTGAACGACATTGCGCGCCAGCGTGATATAGCACAACAGGGCATTCGGGCTCAAGCGGTTGGATCAGGCGCTTTTGGCGGTTCTAGGCAAGCGGTTGCAGAACAAGAGCTTGGACGTAACGCTTTGGATCAAATGGGCCGAACGTCTGGTCAGTTACGTCAGGCAGGTTTTGATGCGTCTATGGCTCGTCGCTTGCAGGAAGCTCAGTTATACGGAAACCTTGGGGTTCAATATGGTCAGCTTGGTCAACAAGACGTTTCACAGCTTGGAGATTTGGCACAAAGTCAGATGCAGCTTGGTCAAGGCCTCGGCTCGTTGTCCGCGCAATACGGTCAGTTTGGTTCGGCATTGGGTCAGCTTGGCGTTCAGCAGGCGGGTATCGGCGAGATTGGTCAAAACATTCGCGGGTCTCAGATTCAAAACGCTCTTACTGCGGGCGGACTACAGCGCGGTATCGATCAATCTGCGCTTGATGCAACTCGACTGACAAACACTCAAGCCCAACAGTATCCATATCAACAGTACGGGTTCCTGTCAGACATTTATGCAGGTATACCAACTTCACAATCTACAATTACAGCGTCTTCTGCACCTCAAGTCTCGCCGTTCCAAACGGCTTTGGGCTTGGGAATATCGGGACTTAGCGCCGCGGCGGGCGCATCAAAAGCGGGGCTCTTCTAATGAACAATGGTTATCAAAACGCGGCCCGCGGGCCTATAATGCAACGGCCTCTTTTCCGTCAGGCCGGAGGGCCCGCTCAACCTAGTCCAGAAGAAATGGCGGCTATGGGCCAGCAATACTTGATGCAGCCCCCGGCGGCTGCGGCTCCTCAAAGTGAGGGCGAGGTTATGGCAATGCTTCAAGAGGGCGAATCCGCTGGAATGGCCCAAGGTCAACAGATGGGTGAGATGTACGGCGAAGCCACCATGCAGGGGTTGGACGCCGCAGATGACGCCAAGGGATTAATTGATGCGATTCGGGGAACAGCCGCCCCCCTTGAAGCGCGGTACGCGGAACTTGCGGGTTTAGTTGGGGAGCAAGACGCCCAGCAAACTCCTGAAAGTGTGCTAGCTTTGGTTCAACCCACCATAATGATGACCGAGGAAGGCGCTGTAGACAGCGGTATCGGGGAGCTTATGAAGGGCTTGATGGGCGAAGTAGAGATGTCGGAAGGCAGCGGCATGTCCCAAGGGGTTGGCGAACTCATGGCGATGGGGGCGGGCAACACACCACCCGCAAATTTTAGGAATGGCGGACCTGTAGAGGTTCGTAGGTTTGACAAAGGCGGCTCTGTAATATCTGAAGCTCAAAGGATGGCCCCTGAGTTTCAGAAATACTTTGAAGGCAGCTTTGACCAACAAGCGCGGTCCGCGGCTCTTCAAGAGCAACGGGAGATGTCTCAAGCGCAGATGTTGTTTGACATTGCTGGCACTGCTTTGAATTTTGCAGGAAACACGCAGGGCCGCTCTATTGCGGAACGTTTGGCTAATGCGGCGTCCCAAACGCAGCTAACCGACAAGATCGGAACGCGGGCCGCGGGCATGTTGAGTGCCAAACAAGCGCAGGCTGCGGAAGACCGTCAGATGCGGATGGCTGGTTTGCAAGCAGGCTTGGGTCAGGCTCAAGCTAACAAAGTTGCGGCAGATGCTTTAGAGTTAGCCCGTGCTAAAAAGAAACCGGGTACTCCAAAATTTGAAACTTTATATGACGTAAATGAAGAAGGAAACCTGACCGGGCAAGGCACTAGATACGATTTAACAGACCCTGTTTCATTAACCGCTTATAACGCCGCTCTTAACACAGGAAAATATCGGGACGCAACAACCGCTGCCCCGTTCCTTGAAGCTTTGGGTGAAGAAATAAAACCCCAAGAGCTTACTCAAGTGCAGGTTACGTCCCCTATAACTGTTGATGGTTATACCTACCAAAAAGGTGAGATTGCCAATCTCACTCCAAGACAAAAACAAAACAATGCTAGAAAATGGGCCGTTGTCCCCGAAAAAGTTGAGTTTAAAACTCTTTATAATGGCACTGAAACTAAATTGGTCGTTACAAATGCACCGGGAGCCTCCAAAACTATTACAGACTTATCAAAATTAGGCTGGAGTGAAAGCACGGTAGCCATTGATACTGCCGCTCAGAAGAACATCATCAAATATACAAAACGCTTCGACAAAGAAGCTCAAGGCCGCTTGTTTGCGAACCAAAAAGAACTTGCAGAAATGTCCGACAAAACAACCCAAAGAGGTCAGGACCTGCAAAAACAGATTGCGGCTGATGCAAACGCTCTTAAACTTACTCTTCAAGGTAACGAGCAACTGTTTACAACTGGGCGTGACCAGACGTTACAGGGTTACAAGACGGCACTTCAGTCCTACGGCGCTACTATTGCCGAAGAGTTGCAGGCTATTAAAGGTCAACAGGGCATTGAGATTGAATCACTTAGGGCCGATCTCAGGGATCAAAGTTCTAAAGTTACCTCAGAGCTTCAGTTGGCTAATCAACTTGAAGTTGCAGGCGTTAAGAACACTTATGAAATTAGCCAACTTACTACGGCAAGTGAAAGAAACACTGAGCTTGTTAAGCTTAGAGCCGCGCTTGGTAACGCTTCTCGCTTAGATCAAAACGTATACGATGCGGCTGAATCTCTTTTAGATCGTGTTGCAATCAAAGGAAACAATGTTCTTTCTATTAACGCTCGTTCGGCGCTTCAAGAAAACGCGCAACGATTTAACCTCGAAGAAAATGAAAAAGACCGCGTTGAAAAAGCTTCGGAGTCGGCTTTGGCAAGAGTTGCATCTTTAAATCTTCAAGTTGGTTCCCAAGAACATTCGGCGGCTCTCCAAGAGGCTCGTCTGGAAGTTCAACAATCAGAGGGTCTCAGCGAAAGAGAAGCCCGAGCACTGGAAGGAACGCTCAACAGAGCTTCTAAAGAAACCCTTCAGGTTCAAGGGCAAGAGTTTGATGCGATTCAATCCCAGTTTGATAGAGACTTTAAAGGCACGGAAGCTGAGAAAAAAGCTTTGGCTACTTTGTTGCAGAACTTGCGTTCAAACGCCGTATCTGAACGGGGCTTAAATCTGCAAGAAGCTCGGGACCTGATTAATGGCGCGGCTGCAACATCTAGGGCCGCAGTAGACAGAGAAAGGTTTGAGCTTGAGAAAGCGGAGAAGCCCTTGATGGCGGCTAAAGGCACTGCGGCAACTCTTCTTTATCTATCAAATCAAACCGCTCTTGACGCATATGCTGATGGCACAATGTCCCAAACAGACGCCAATGCTATGAGCGCGACTATAGAATGGTGGTCAAATCAAGGAAGCGAAGAATTTTCGCCGTATGCCAACGATGGTCAGGGTGGGTATGTAAGCAGGCAAAACATTGTTCCGTCCGCAGCTAAAGCAGCCGTTGCCGCTCGTAGAAAACTACTAGGCCCCAAAAGCGTTCCAAGTCTTGATGGCAAAAACCTTAAATTTACAAAGGCAGGCACTCCCGGAAGCGCGGCGGCATATCGATTTAAAGTAGATGAACAAGGGCGCACTGTTATAGACTTTGATTCTTTTAAAGACGACCCGACGTTAGTTATTACAGGTGGCGTTGACTTAACTAAGTCAATTGGTTTTGGGTCCGGCGTTAATCGTTTCTTCTCAGGCGTTGCTGAATTTGCAAAAGACATTACTATGGGCTACTTCTTTAAAGATACCACTAAACGCGCTCAAGTTACGAGAGCGGGAGACTCGCAGCTTAAAGGTTTAGGGTTAACAACATTAAAAGTTTTAAGAGAAGATATTAATGGTAGACTCTTTAAACTAGACATGGATAAAATAGAGGAAGAAATTCAAGGGTTTAAACCGGGAGCCTTTGGGCAAGATCGTGCGGCTTTAGCTCAATTATATATGACACGCCAGATGTTGGCGGGCCAATTTAAAGCTGTAGTTGAGATAGCTAACAACGCTAAGAAATATGGCAAAGAGAAATCAACCGATGCTTCAATAACTTTACCTAAAGTAGAAAGCTTAATCGGTGAGTTTACGGCGGCTATAATGATGTTTGAAAAGTCTTTAGACACAAGCTCTTCCGAAGACGCCAATACCGCAAGTGACCAAGTTCAGTCAGGGGGCTCCCTAACAGGGGGCGCGGCTAGAGCAAATTCAGGAGAAGACCCAAATGGCTGAAGAAACCGCGGTAGAACTAAACCCCACAGGTTCAAACGTAGAAGAGTTTATCGGAACAACGGATGTCCCCCCGATAGTTGAGGAAGTTTCGTCTCCAAAACCCTTTGTCAGCATCAACAAAGTCATTCTAACTCCTGAAATGTTAAACACTTCTCGGGACCTTTTTCCTAAAGAAAAAAAGAGAAAGATTGACGCCGGAGACATGACATTCCCAAAAACTGCGGGCGGTTTTTTGGCAAACGATCTTGTTGACACAATGCGCGTTGATTTTTCGGACCGTATTGAGCAAGACCCAAACTACCTTACTTATGAGGGATTGCGCAACGGAACCGCGGGCATATTAGATGAAATAGAGATTTATTCGGGGAAGCCGTCTAAATCTAGGATGTTATCTGACGACGACATTGCTAAAATATTTAGTAATGCCGAGGATGCTCCTTTTGCACGAGCTTTTTTTGGAGAGCTTGCTAAAACGGTTCCTGCACTACAGGCGGGCATCTCTGCCACCGCTAAGGTGGGGTCAAAACTTTATTCAAAGCCTATCGTTAAAGTACCAAACCCCGCTATGGGTGCGGAATACGTTTTAAAAACTGTCGCTGCATTAGGTGCAGGCATTGGAGCGGGGTTCGGGGTATATAGTGCGGGTGACGCAATTGAGGAAGCTTTTCTAGGGCCTGATCCTGTAATTGTTCCCGGCCAAAGAGCGTCTTACGAAGCTTATAGAACGATGGGCGGCGGTGCTGCGAACATTCTTTTTCCATTCATGTTGTCTCGTTATGGGTTAAACAGTGGAGCGCAACAAGTTTTAGATAACTTGGGCACAAATATAAAAGGTCCCCTTGGCGTAAGATTACAAGCGGGCTTAGATAAATTGCTTAAAAGCTCGGCAGATATAGCTACAGGTTCTAAAGCAGGTGCGGCGACTACTGTAATTGCAGAAACGGGGGGTGCGTTAGGCGCTTCTCTGGGCGCTTATGTTGCAGAGTCTGGAGAGTCCGGAACGGGCGGAAGGCTTCTGTCAGAGTTTGTAGGTGGAAACATAGGCGCGATTGCCGCTTTGAAGGCTATCCCTAAAGTTTTGACTTCTTTAAGCTCCAAAGGTGGTCTGGAAGGTATGGCCGAAGATTTTGGAACAGACCAACAAAGAAAGTTGTTTGAAAAAGTAAATCAGTTTTACGACGAGTATGGTACGGACGAACAAAGAAGCCTTTTGATAGAACAACTTTCTAGTCCCGAATTTCAAGCGGAACTTGCAGAAGCGTTTCCAAACGTCGATTTCACCGTTGGTCAACAGTCCGGAGACCCTCTCTTACTGGCTTTAGAGGCCTCTAAAGGCCGAGGAAATCAGAAATTTGCTGGTGGACAAAAAAAGGCTTACACAAAAGCGGAGCGGGTAACAAAAAACTTTATAGATGCTTTGATTTCTATGGGGACAGAAGAATCTGTCTTGGCCGCGGGACAATTACGTCAATCCTTGTTTCAAGAAACAATTGAAAGCTCTGTTTCCGAGGCTTTGCTTAAACAAACAGATGCCGCGCTTCAACTAAGACGACTGCCTGTAGTAGATGGCGAACCGGGTCAAAGAGGCGGTCCAAGTCCCGCTCAACTTTCTCAAAACCTTTCCAAAGTTTTAAAAGAACAGATTTTTACACTTATGGGTAAAAAGGAAAGAGATTTATATAACCAAGTAGGTGCAAGGGATCATGTTGTTGTTGATCTTTCTGACGGGTCACCGGAGTTCTTACAAGTCTTTGATGAAATATCTTATATAGATGATGGAGTTCAAGAAGAGTTTTTAGCATCCGCTCCGGCGCTTAAAAAGTTTATAGACGATGTCCGAGAGTCCCTAGATGACTCAGCTTCAGAAGTTGATCCGGCGGATTTAGAGATGATTAACGTCTTATCTAATGAAATAACAGAGCTCCGTTCCGGAGTTCCTGCGGGTCTCCGAAAGGTTTTAGAAGAAAATTTGAGCCGTTTAAAAGAACGGTTTATACAAGAAAAAATGACTCCGAATCAACAAGCTACGGCTCTTCAGGACATGGCTGATGATCTTTTTGTAGAATCAACCGCCACCCCTTTTGACCAAGGAGGTTTTAAAAGTTTTGCTCGAAGCCTAGAGACAGAGGCTTCTTTGTTTAGAACTAAAGATGCCGCCGGATATTCTGAAGCCGCGACAGACGCCGAACCCCTGACAATAACTGCGGGTAGACTAGACGAGATTCGCAGCTACGCGTTGCGTTTAGCAAGAGAATACTCCAGCGGGCTTACTCCATCAAAAGATCAATACGGCGTTAAGCTTGGGCAATTTGCAAATGCTCTAAGAAAAACTCTGGATGACGCTGAAGGCGGAGCTCCAGAAGAGTATTTAAACGCCCTTGCGTTTACTCGGGCAAAGCACGACGTTGTCAGCCGTATGATCGGCGCAAAATCTAAAGCCAGCACCAGAGCAGGCGGCAAAGCCGTTGACTCTGAAGTTGAGTTTTCTGTAATTATTAATACAAACCCCAGTGCGACTTTAGGTAGAATAAGACAGCTTCAATCTCTGGCAAGATTTGCTGACGATCAAAATCTGGTTGCATATGCGGAGGAGGCGGGAGTAGAGGCCGCGGTTGATCCCGTTTTCACAACGATAAACAACCTTGCAGAGTCTTACTTGCGTCAAACTCAAATAGATAAAACCTTTAAACGCACTTTTGATTCAACGACTAATAAAGAAAAGTTTGAAGTAAGCGATGATGCTTTAGCCGATTGGAGAGCAAACAACGCAGATTTGTTAGAAGCATTTCCGCAGTTGGATATTGACACTAAAAACGCTGTTACTTTTCAAAGGTCTTTAGAGTTTAAAGCGGCAAGAAAGGAACGTATAGATAAGAAAGGTTTGCTTCAAGATCAGTTAGGCGTTCTTTTAGGCTCTCGGTCCCCTACCGAAGCCGTTGCAGTTGCCTTTAATTCCACAAATCCAGCAGAATCATTAAGAAATCTATTTGGCCTTAAAAAAGTTGCAGCGGACAGAGGTGGCTTTGGACGAGGAGCCTCGGTAAGGACTCGGAATACTGGTCGTAGACATAAAATACGAGCGGCGGGTTTAAATGAAGCTGAGATAAACAACGGTTTTAGAACGGCTATGTTAACACACGCGTTAATGGGTGCTGGTGGGGAAGTTGGTGGACCTACCTCTACGTTTGACCCTAAAACCTTCCATAAAATCTTGTTTCAGCCTGTTAAGCCTAACGCTAAAGTTTCTATGGCAGAGCTTGCTTTAAAAAACGGTGTTCTTAGTGAACCTGAGTTCAAACGCTTGAAATTTATGTCCACTCAAATGGTTCGGCTTCAAGCGGCAGACGCTGCCGGGAAATTAGGTGACCCCGATTTTGTTACTAAAGCAGGTCCAATGGTGGACTTTTACGCTGGGATAATTGGTTCCGCAGTGGGTTCTTCGGTGTATAGTTCCGCCAGAGGTCTTTTGCCGGGAAATTTACAGTCGGGTCAATTGGCTGCAACAACAGCGGGTCAAAAACTAATCAGAAATATTTTCTTAAACGTTCCCGCGCTCCAGAAGATGGACATGTTGGACGAGGTTTTCATGGACGCGGAACTGGTCAGCAAGCTTTTAAGAAAGCCCCAAAATCCTCAAGACGCTGAAAGAGCTAGAATCTCGTTTGGGGAATCTCTAAAAGAAATGCTCTTTACAAAAGGGACTGAAATGATCCCGTTTGTAGGGCGCGAAGCTTTTGAGGAAGATGACAACACGACGAACGCGCCGTATCTGGGAGCTCCGGGGTTTCCAGAAAGTAAGCGCCGGAATCAAGAACAATACATCGACCGTATTCAACGCAACCTTCCCCCCAACGACCAACAAGGCGCGGTAGCTCCCGCTCCGCAGCCCCCGGTCCAGAGACCTTCGCCTGTGGCAACTCCCACCACTCAGGCGTCGGCCGTACCTAGTCCTTCTCCAGCCCCGGAACCAGCTAGCTCTGGTCCGGTTGATCGGACTAGGTACGCAGCCCTATTCCCTAACGACATGGCTTCCAGTATGATTAACCAAAATCGCGGACCGCAGACCTTTGCCCGCGGCGGGATTGCTAGCTTGATGAGAGGACGCTAAAATGAATCGTTCAATGATGCCCAAACAGGTAATGGCTTACGGAAATGGTGGCGGCATTTCTTCTTTGGCTTCTGTGCCGATGGAAACAACCTTGGCGGGTCAGCCGCACCGTTTGGCGTATGTAAACCCTCAAGAAGAACAGATGATGCTTAACGCAGGCGGGGCGGGGCTTCCCGGTCCCGGCGGTATTCCGGCTTACTGGAGTTTGTTTGAGCCGTCCACTTGGGCGGGTGGTTCTAATCATACTCCCGGAGCGGGCTATGAAGGTCTTACGTCTAGTTCAAACGACTACCAAGCCCCAGATGGTTCTGCATCCAGTGGAACAACCGAAGACGATAACGCTAAACCCGGCATCATAGACAGCGTCTTAATGGGCACGGGCCTTAAAAGGAAAACTGCGGGCTTCGAGGCTGCGTTAGCAAAAAACTTAGCTAACCAACAAGCTCAACAAGAGTTGACGCAAAGCCAATACAATCCAACTGCTAATGACGACAATGTTCAAGTTAGCGGCGGCGGCGGCGGCGGCGGCGGCGGAGGAGCATCAACACCCGTTGTGGTTGAACAAACCGTTACTCCTTTTACCGGATTAACCGACACTCAACTGGGGGCGCAGTCCGAGTACTTAGACAATGTTGCGACCTATCTAGGTCAGTATGACCAAAATCAACTAGGCGACGTTACTCAGAGAAGTTCTATTTACGGTTCAAACGAATTTAGGCCGACGACCGAGCAGTTTATAGCTATAACAGGGGCCGATGAAGGGGTTGCGCAAAGCCTTATTCGATCCATACCTCAAAATGATCTGAGGGATTGGTCTAAGATCATGGCTTCGGACAATCCCTTAGAAGCCGCACAAGCTGCGACGGCGGCGTACTATATGACTCCCGGTCTATACGGTGCAGGTCAAACCCTACATACGGGTCAAATGGTTGACGCGGTAGACAACATAATTGGTGAAACGGACCAACTGTATGCTTATTCAAGAGCTTTTGATCCCAACTCCCAGTACGGCGTTGGGGACGTAAATATAGGCATTAAAACACCTGACGGTGTACAACTGACTCAACTGGGACCTTTAAGCTCGCCTACTTTTGGGGAAAACCTAGCTAGGTTTGGGTACGGTTCAGAAGACCTTGCGGAGTTAATTCCACAAATTGAAGGTTATTACGCCGACAACTTTAAATATGTTCCGGATTATCAAAAAGTTGGGACATACAATGGACAGGTTTATTCCGACTCAGGAATAAACTTCGGTTATAGTTCGGAAAGTGAATCCGCATACAACGACATTTACGGGGATCAGTTTCCAATAATGGGTGAAAGAGACGGAGTTACATATCGCAACACGAACATTCTGACAAACCCGGCGAATGACCCGTTTGGATACATCTCTAATCTTAAGTCTTATGAAAACCCGTATACCACATCCGCTTTAGACGTAGGTCAGGATTACTTGTTTCAAAACACTCCCGGGTTTTATGGTCAGTCCCCTTTGAACATTATAGACGAAGAAGTTTACTACTCAAATCTAGCTAAGGCAGACGCGCTTCAAGCGGCAAAAGCCAAAGCGGCAGCAATAGCCAAAGCTCAAGCCGCGGGTATAAGCTCCGGAACGCCCGGTGCAGGCTCTCAACAAAACCTTGGTCAAAACTATAGCGCGTTAGTTCCCGCTGCGGGAACGTCAACTCAGGGTATAGCAGGTCTTCCTGCAACGTCCGCCACAAACACCCCGTATGCCTTCACCTCATACAACCCACAAACGTACAACCCTGTAGTTGGGCCGTTAACTCTGCCCCCTCTAGCTTAAAGGAATATTTTCTATGCCGGGTATAGCAACTTTAAGCGAGACCGCACGAAACATGGCTCGTAGGCCGCGGGGCGTTGGTTCTTTGCAGAAGTTCGCAGGCGGCGGAGAAGGAGTTAGGCCTCAATCTCGTCCTCCTCAAGTTAGGCCTCAATCTCGCCCCCCTGAAATGCAAGAAATGGCTGAAATTCGGTCTTATTTAGATGGTTTGCCCGCGGCTCCATCAAACTTGCGGCCAATGGCAAGACCCGAAGTGGAAGAAAGATACTTTGAAATAAACTCTTATGACGTTGATGGAGAGACAAAAGAAGCCATTGATTTTAAAGACGGTATGCGCATGTTCATGCCAGATGTAGAGAATATGATTAAAAGTAGTGGCTACGGAATCCAACCAGTTGTAGGAAGAGAAACCGGAAAAGAAGTCTTGAATTTTTTACAAGAAAACAACCCAACTTCGCAAGAGTTTATTGATTACTTTAGCTCTGCGCGACTTGCGATGGGCGGCGAAGTTTCGGGTCCACCTCCGATGCGCGGACCAGACCCGCAGGGCATTGGTGCTTTCCAACAGTACGCGGACGGCGGACCTGTATATATGAGCCGAGGTGGCGAAGCGGAGATGTCGGAGTATCGGAAAGCTTTAATAATGTCCGAATCTAGCGGTCGTTCGGATGTGGTAAATGAAGAAGGCTATATGGGT
>Ga0208814_1001081_pt1 | contig 13550 bp, 18 predicted proteins | sample MalvirAntarct_55_FD_184253 | JGI IMG/M metagenome (GOLD analysis project Ga0208814, IMG submission 184253) | Marine viral communities from the Global Malaspina Expedition - Malaspina viral metaG Antarct_55 (SPAdes) (version 2) | ecosystem: Environmental > Aquatic > Marine > Oceanic | place...
ATATATACCAAAGTAGAACCGTATATTTTAAAGCGTTTTGAGTCTATTAAAAAGTTAAGTTTGTCTATGATTGTACCTTTATCTATTGTTTTTGTTCCAATCAAAAAACCGCTAGAATAAAAGTCCAAATCTTGAGGATTTTCGTTTACGATTGTAAAATTTTCTTGTTTGCCGTCGTTGTTTACTACGGTAAAATTAATTTCGTCGGTTTTGTTTTGTAAGTTTATTAAATTCATAGTTTTGATTTTTTAAGCGTAAAAATATTTTATATTTATTGTTTCGGTTTCGTCGCAAACGATTAACTCCAAGTCAATTTCGTATATTTTGCCGTCGACGGTTCGAAATATAGTTTTGTTCTCGTTATCGAATTTTAGTAAGTTACTAATAAGAGTCCAAAGCGTACGTTCGTTATTTTCGACGTCGTTTTCGATATCTTGAAAGTCTATTGAAATTTCAAAACAAGGAGACCAAGAACCGCTTGTTTCGGTATTAAATCGCTTTATTGTTATGAAAGTATCTTTATTATGATATTGCTCTAATTTTCTAAGGTCTTTGTTTACTTTTTTACTTAGTACGTTTGTAAGTTTGTTATAATTCATAGTTTTATAAGTTTGAGCCGTTTGTTAAAACGTCGTTTAGTATTAATATTATCATAGGTAGTAGTACAATAGCTGAAAATATAACTCCGCTTTTATATAGGTTTTCTAATTCGTTGAAGGTTTTATATAGATTTTTCATTTTTAAGGTATTTTAAGCCGTCCAACTAAGAACGGCTATATTAGTTATTGGTTTTATTTTAAAGTTTGTTTAAACTTAGCTAATTTCTTTTTTGTTGCGTCGGTCAATTCAGCTTTCAAAATTCTTTTTTCTCCTTTGTCCGCAAATATAAATTCATAGGTATTATCATATACTTGTTTACGGTCGACGTTAAAAGATTCATTTTGTTTAAAGGGTTGTTTTGTTTTAACTTTTATTCCGTTATAGTTAGCGGATAAATTAAATTTAAGACCTTGAACGCTCTCTCTAGCTATTCCGCTTAAATTAGTTCGTGATAAAATTCTAGCTAAACGTCCGACCGTATTTTTGTCTATTTTATAGTCGTTTTTTAATAACTCTTTTTTGTATAGTTCTAGCAATTGCGACCAACTAAGAGTTTTGTTTTGATTTGCTTTAAAAACTTTTACGGCAATTCTTAAATTTGCGTTTGGTTTAGCCCCTAATCTAATACCGTAAATTTCAGCGTATTTTTTAGCCTCTTTTTTTACTAATTTTTTAGCCTCTTTTTTAGGGGTTGCTACTAACTTGTTTCCTTTTACTTCTAGTACTTTTGCTACTTGACTCATAATTTGTTGTTTTAATTTGCTGATTATCAGCGGTTTAACTAATTTGGGCGGTTACTACTACCTTATCCCGATACAAATATACGTCTATATATATATATGAACCTAATTAAAAGTGAAAGTTTTTTGTAACTACTTGAAAATCAGCGTAAAAACTTTTAAAATAGTTGGGTTTAGATTTGCCTATTTATAAGGTCTTGGAAATCAGCTAGTTAAAACGGTTTAGAAAAAAAAATTATTTTAAGGTGGAATTTCTTTAAAAAATTCTGGATGCGTCTATAAAAAACGCAGAAATGGTCTATAAAAAACGGTTTATAAAAAACGCAGTCGTGGTAAAAAACAAGCTGGACCCGTCTATAAAAAACAGTCGTGGTAAAAAACAGCAATGCTCTATAAAAAACGCATCATAAAAAACTAGTTAGAGAGTTATAAAAAACAGGCCTGGTAAAAAAGAACGATAACGTATCGTAAACAATATGGTAAATTGTTTATATGCGCATCTATAAAAAACGCAGTAGTGGTTTCTATAAAAAACGCAGTAAAAAACGACCCGTAAAAAATATACAGGACGTTTTGGGTTGGGTTGAGTTGGGGAGTATCTTATTTCATTATGTTATCCTCAACAAACCTTTCTGCTTCTTTATATAAATCTGGACCAGTAAATTCTAAACCCTCTATAACCCAAAGTGTTAAGTTATCTTTAGTACCCTCAATAACCACGTTATAAAGACCGTTATTTCTACCACCTCCGTTTTCTTCATTTAAAGAAACTGCTGATAAAAGCTTTAGGTTGTATTCACGTAAAAAAGAAGTGCTGAACTTAATCAAGTCAACACTGATTATAATCACTTCATCATCGTCCTTTAAATCTGCGAAATCACGAACTTTTTCTAAAGAAGGGATAACGTCCCATTGCTTTAACCAAAGAACTGTTTCAAATTGTAAATCTCCTATGTAACCTGATTTTTCCCAGTCTTTGATAATATCTTTTCCAACTTGTACGTGTTTTTCAAATTTATCTTTAATAATCGCCCTCTGTTTGTTGTTTAATTTCATTTTGTTTATTTTTTAATATTCATATTCTAAATCATCAATGTACTTAAACTCGTCAAGGTCTAAGTTTTCTTTAAATCTTGTGTTAAATTCTTCTTCTAAGTTTTTTAAAAATTCCCAATCTGGAAGTGAGTTCGGGTATTCTTTCGCAGTTATTGTTAAAGATTCTAAAATTCTTTCTCTTTCTATATCTGCGGCAACGTAAATAGTACAACCCGATGCGTCGTAAGTAGCGTGAAGCAAATCGTGAATTACCCAGCTTATATTTTCGGTATCAACATTGAAATCGAAATTTCTATCACTTTCAGATAAGCAATACTCATAAACAGATATAATTGCGTCGGCTGAGTATATTGTAACGTCTTCGCCTTCTTCTTTGAAGTGTTTTACAATAGAATCTATATCTTTCTCGTGTTCGTTGTAAATTTCTTCAAAATCATATTCTGAGAACTCAAGAAAAGCACAAGAGTTTTCTAACAACTCTATAAAAAGTTCTAAGGGTATTTCTAAACTACCCGAACCCATAAAATCTGCGTTTTGATTCTCGGTTACGCTTAGTGTTAAATTTTCTTTTCTGTAAATCATAATACTTTTATTTTAATACTCTACAAAGATAATCAGTATATACAAGTATAAGAAATCCTACTGTATTAAAAGTTTTAGTACTTCATAGTAAACGCTCGGTGTTATTGCTCTACCTAGTCTTTCAATCTTGTTAGGATATGTATCTCCTAGATAAATATCTTTAGGAAAACCCATTATTACGGTTGACTCTTTAACGGTAAATTTTCTATTTTCCCAATGAACAATAGATGCGGCTGATAAGCAACCCGCAGTTTGGGTTAAAGTTCCCGCATATTTATCGGGTTGTTGTTTTATAAGTGAGAAATACTTTTCAGACTTCGCACCTGGTTTGCAATCAATACTTGCTTGATAGATTGCATACTTTTCGATATTTGCCTCGTCTAAATCTTCTTGAGTGTTTTCTACGTTATGAAAAGCCTCTTTTAAGGTTATAGGTACTCTGCGGTTTGGTATTGGAAATTTTATTGCTTTGTCTATATCGTTTCTAACACCGACTATTATTAATCTTCTCCTTGATTGCGGATTCCCGTAATGCTTTGAGTTCATAACTTCGTATCTAACTTTGTAGCCTGCGTTAACTAACTGTTGGTAAAAAGTTTCCGACTCCTTTACAACACCGTTTCCGACTTCTTCTCCGAACATATCGAGTTGCGGTGTTCCGAATAAGTATTTTGCTTTTCCTTCTAAAAGACTCGCAACGTTCTCTGCTACAAAAAACTTAGGCTGTGTTTCCGTCAATACTCTTGCAAACTCCCCGAATAAATCGTCCGTCCTCTGCTTCTTATCTGAGTAGGCTTTTACTTCGCCCCATCCTTCTTCACGTTTTCCAACCGTAGAAAAGCTAGAGCAAGGTGGACTACCTAGTAAAACATCTAACTCTCCTACTTCTAAACCAACCGATTTAAGCAATTCTTTGCCGTCAACGTTACGTATATCATTGCCGTCAACTAATGTATCGGGAAAATTGATTTTATATACCCTCTGCGCCTCTTCTATAAACTCGTTAACCGCAAGAATTTTACCCCCCGCTAATTTCGCACCTATACAACCTCCGCCAACCCCAGCGAAGAGTGAAATACAATTAAATTTGTTTTGTGAAGACGCATCTGATACGTCTTTCATATTGTAGTCTAACCAGTTCATATTTTCTATTTTATTAACACCCAGCCGATAAAATTTAAACTCTTAAAAAATACCTCTATTACTTGAAATCCTGCCTCTCTAAATATCTTTTCATTTTCCGCTTGAGATAAGGGAAACATAATACTTCTCAAGTCTTGCTGTTTTTTTAAAATCTCCTTTGGTTTGAATCCGTTTTTGTTTTTACTCTCGTAGTTACTAAAAGTAAAAATGTCTTCCGTAAAAGCGTTATTTGAGTATATTTTCTCACATACTATAAAAGCCCCTCTCTTATCTAAAGACTTATAAATCTTATCTATAAGTGCTACTCTTTTCGGCAACTCAATAAACTGCAAAGTAAATAAACTGAAAATTAAACTTGTATTAAAAAACTTGAGTTTCTCTTCCGTAACATCTCTAGGAAAGAAACTACAATTAGGTGCGTACTCTAAGTCTGGTAATAAATTATTAGCTATATCATAACCAACGTATGATAAGTCTGAATGTATTCTACTAAAATCTCTTTCTAATTCTAAAAGCATATCCCCCGAAGAGCATCCGATATCATAAATATTACTATTCTTGACTAAAAAATTAGATGCTATACTAGGCAATAAAGAACGCATACCTTTGTAGTTTGGTATTGAGTTACTTATATGCTTCTTAAATGATTCGTTGTTAAAATTCTGAAATTTAAAATTGTCTTCCATATCTATTGTTCGTTATATTTTTTTTCCCAATATTTTATAATGCTTTTTAGTTTTGCTCTTGCGTTAAAACTTTTAGGTCTTTCTAGCGCAGAGTATAAAAAACCTAAATGCGTCCTAATATTACTTTTTGATTGTCTATTTTCCATAATTTGATTAAAAAGGTATATCATCTTCTCCGATACCTAGCGGATTTTTTGATACTGATTTGTTTATATGTTTGTTTTCAAAGGTATAGTAAAGCCCAGTTTTTGTAGTTCTCTCGTCAAAAGTTGGGGTATATCTTAATGGTTTAGCAACTCTCTCTAGTTTCATTTCTTTTGAAAGTACTTTAGCAATATATGGTCCGTTAAAATTATTGTTCTTATCAAACCATTTTCTTTTTATATCTGAGGCGGTAAAGTAAAGTATTTCTTCGTCGGTTTCATTGAGGCAGAACTCTTGTAGGTTCATTTCTATTTCCTTCTGTAAAGCCGATTTACTTTCCTTCTTAACAATTTCTAATGCTTCCGTATTAATTTCGTCAACCGTAAAACCTTGCCTAGATACAGAGAAATCTACTTCTTTTAACTGACTCAAGTAATAAAGAAAGTATGGTATTTCATCTAGTAAATCATCTAATATATTATGATTTGCTTTACCATTTACGGTAGGTATCTTCCGAACCCAATATCTTATCTCTGCTTCATCTACCTTTGAGAATTTACTCTCGTCATTCGATGTTATTATTAGCTTACCGTAAAAAGGTAAAGAGAACGTAGGAATATGTTTTCGGTTAACAGATATACTTTTCTGAGTCGATAAAGCTTTTAGTTTCTCTAATGCTTTAGGGTCGTCAAACCTACTCTCTTCTATTACTACGATATTCTTTTCGGCATAACTCTCGTTGAAATCACTAATTATATGACCAGGTGTTATTATAACTAAATTGTCAGAAAATATAGTGTTAAGCCAATCTACAAAAGTTGACTTTCCCGTCTGCCTCTCTTCAGAAGTCAAAACCAATATAGGAGTAATTCTTTTCGGGTGTTTGTATAGTATTTGTAAGTAACGCATACCTAAACCTAGTTGGTCTACTTTATTGCCATTCTTAGTTTCTACTATTTCATTGCCGAATATATGCTTCATAAAGCTTAGACTCCATTTAATTTTATCTAAATCGTTAACAATATCGAACTCCTTTTCCTTATGTACAAAAGGCTGATATAAATTATAGAAACCTTTAAATGTCTTTTCGTAAAATTCGTTGTTTGGTTCTAAATAGAAATCATCATAGAGTTGAACTCTACTTAGCATTTCTTTTCCGTAGTCTTGTTTTATTTCTTCTTTAGTCCAATTCTTTAGTAGCGGTGTTATATTTCCGTATCTATCGGGTTTAAGTATTTCTTTGAAGTACTTAACACCTATTCTGATATATTGAAATCCCATATCCATATAGGTCATTCCAACAAACTGAAACGCAGCTGTAAAATTTCCGTTATACCTTAATCTAACTAATAGCTGAAAAGGAGAATACTCTAAACCCACTTTAAATCCTAAACTATTTTCTTTTTCTATAACTAAGTTTTGGCACTTTCTATTTGCTATTACCATTCTTTCTTTATGAAGCATAGTAAATAAAACTCCGTCGTTATATTGTAATGTCTTGTCCTTTGCCAATACTAAATTTAAGCCATCGTCAAATTTATTGAGGTCAAACCAATTCACAGGGTTTTGTTCAAGCCAATTCGGTTTCTTCATACTTATAATGTTTATCAAGTTTTTTAATTATTCGATGAATAGAAGTTCTTAAAGTTCTATTAGCACCTTTCAATTCTGATTTTATTATTGCAAAATAAACAGGTCGATATATTTCTGAAACTCTATTAATATATCTAGGTCTATTTTTAATGTAATCCTCTCTATCCGTATAATGATAAAACAAATCTATTATTTTTCTATCTAGCAACCTAAACGACGTGTTGGCGTCTTTATCGTTAAACCTACCGTAATTAACAATCGATTCTGCTCTCGGTACTCTAGGTACAATAACCTCAACTAGTTCGCCATTTATATGATTGTTTTGCTTCTCTGAAACCTGTTTTGGTTTACCGCAATTATTACATTCTATCCTATCCAACTCTACGTTATAGAACGTGCCTTTTAAGTTGTAGTTACCGCAAGAATCACATTCCCAAACGCTTAAATTGTCTGAAGGTAGTTTTGCTTTCCATTTATTCTTTTTAAAATGCTCTTGCCAATTCCTATCAGAAGACCAATAACCGTGTCTCTCTATATTTAAACCTAAATCTATTATAGTAAAAAAGGGTTTTCCTTTAGCTACACGTGAACCCCTACCGCAAGATTGAAGCCATAAGCTTAAAGATAAAGTTGCTTTGTTGTAAATTATAACCTCAATATCGGGAACGTTAAACCCAGTAGTAAAAACCCCTACGTTAAGAAGTATTGCACCTTTTGTAGAATTATACCAATCCACAATTTCTTTTCTACTTAAATCAGATTCATTCACAGAGTCGTAAAGCTTTACTAAATCTCCGAAACCAGCCTTAACAAATACGTCGTATATTATCGTGTTAACCTTCGTAGTTGGGTTAAATATAATAGTCTTCTTGTTTTCGCCTTTTTCTAAGTAAGCTTCCAAAACCATTTCAGAAGATGCGTGAGAACCGAAAACCTCAGTCATAGATTTTGGTGTGAATCCGTCGGGGTTGTTTGCCGACTTTTTTAACTTATCTAGGTTTGGTGGTTTTAAGGCTAAGTATCTATCTTCGGTAAGCATTTCTAGGTCGATTAAATCACTTGCTGAAATGCCTTGAATAAGTACCTCGTAATCATCTGCTAGTGATAATTTTCTAACAAATAGTTGACCATCTACGGTTTTCTTTTCGTTCTTATAAATTATCGGTGTAGCCGTAAGTCCTACAAGTTTTTTAATACCTAAACCCTCGTAGACCTGTTTAAAATAATCTACGTGAGCCTCGTCTACGAGAACATTATCAAACTTACCTACGTAATCATAACCAAACTTTTTAAACCTCGCAAAAGCCGTCTGTGTCATAGATATAACATTCTTGTTTTCTCTTAAAGGTATAGGTTTTTTTATATCAGCAGTAAGAATACCAACGTCGTTAATCCACTCGGAATTTTGTTTTAAAAGTTCTATTCTATGAGTCAAGATTAATGTCCTTCCTTTTAGATTGTTAGCTATCTTACCTATAAGGACGGATTTACCCCACCCCGTTTCAGCTTGAACTAGCACTTTATCGAAATCTTCTAACTTCAATAATATTTCATCATAAGTCGGCTGTTGATATCCTCTTAACTTTATCATTTTACTAATATTTAGTAGACCATTTTCTTTTCTTGATATCGCTCTTAATCATATATCCTACACATATAATTGATATCTTACTCATAATATTATTGTTAGGTGTGAAAGATTCAACGTAACTAGATATTTTTAAGACACTTTCAGCTAATATAGATTCTACTTTACGAAAATCTTTATCTTCCATTTCTCCCTCAAAACCTTTTAAAAAGGTTACAAAGTCTCCTATCATATCGGCACAATCTTCTCCTACTTTTTTAACAAAATCTTCTGAAACAGATTCAAAATCTTCATTATTTAAAACTAAGGAAGTTAATTTTGTAACGTGTTTTACGTATATTTTGTATAATTTATCTTCTTTCTTTTTACTAAACTCCATCTTCAATTTCTTTTATTATTTCGTTAATTTTTTCAATAGTTTCAATTATCGTAAACTCTTCTTTTGTTTTTTCGTGAACGGCTTTGAACATTATTTTACCTTCAAGTTTGTTTTTAACTAGGTTTTTAACTCCCCATTCATCGTTTGAGAATACTTCTCTTGCACTAGGTTTTTTCATAATTTATTTAGTTTTATCAAATTTACTTAATTGTATATATTAAAAACAATCTACCTGTTAGATTAATTGTAATAGTTTGGAGTTTTTATACCCTCGTTTAAAGACCATTTAGCGGTAGTCAAATATCCTTCTACACCTTTAGCTAAATATCTATTATTTCTTACTAGAGACTCTACCTCTCTCTCTGCTTCAAACCTATCTACGTAACCCGCACCGACTCTTGTACCAAAAATAAGACAAGCTGTTCTTAGTTGATAATGACCAGGTGCGGTAACTATTCCCGAAATATATTTTCTAACGGTTCTTATAGCACGCAACTCGTTTTTATCATTAGATTTAAGCTTTTTATAAGGTTTGAAAGGTAAAGGGTATTTTTGATATAATGGTTCCTCTACAACCTCTTTTATATCCCATTCTTTGGTATCTTTAAAGTTTCTATATAGAATATCTGAATCATAAGAAATAAAAAGTGGTAAGACTAGGTTTTTTGGAGCAGGGTCGAATCCTTTGTAAGAACTAAATTCTGATTCAATCGCTCTGTAATAATCCTTATACTCTGAAACTGAATCTTTTACATTTTCTTTTAGTTCTATTTTTGGTATTCTTAAAAGAAGTTTAACACCTTTTCTACTAGGCGATAAGTAAGCGCATACTACTTGCTCGTATTGTTCAAATAGATAGTTCTTAATACTAACTGCTTCTTCGGTAGTCAATCCGTCAAAGTCCAACTGTGCCAAAGGATTTAGTTCTATGATATTTTCGTAGCATCTATAACTTTTGTACTCTTTTCCGTTTCTTGTCTTTATAGCACCGTCTCCGAAAATAGCTGAGGGTGTGAAGTAGAAAAGGTTTCGCATCTTTAGTTCGGCTTTGAGTTTCATATCCCCATTGTTGGTAGCCTCTTCTATTTGGGCGAAAACCCCCAGTAATTTATCTGAGGGTTTAGCGTGTTTCTCAATGAATTTATCTAAACTTACTAAACCTTTAGGCTTAGATTTTTTGATATCCCCATCGTAGTATTGAAACTTTAACATTAAGATTGTTCTATTTTCCAACCTTGAAGAGTGTTAAAATACTTCGCCCCTCCTTGAGGGTTAAACCATTCCCTACCTCTTAGGTTTATAGATACTTTCACACGTTGACCTACTTGATAATTGTTAAGCAAATCACACTTGTCTTGAGTAAACTCCAAAGACAAAGGCTGTGGGTAGTGGTCTTCCTCAGTAATAACGATTATTTCACGTTTTCTAAAATTGTTAGCACCTACGGTTACGGTAGGGTTAATTAACTTAATTGTTCCTGTTACTTCCATATATAATTGATTTAAAAATTTAATGATTCTTTTGATTTGTTTATTCTTTCTAACATCTCGTTAGCTTTTTCTATTGATTGGTTTCTGATAGCTTCAACAGTTAATACTCTAGGTCTTGATTTTGTACCTATATTAAACTCAGTCTCAAGTGTTATTCTTTGAACGTAGTTCTTAACTGATTCGGGTCTAAAGGCACAGAAATACAAAATCTCTAACTTAGGATTTACCGTAAAGTAATGTACCAACTGATGAACATTGTCTAGAGGTATTTCTTCGTTATACAATATCTCAGTATGTTTCTTTCTTGCAAAGCATTTAGTCTCACAAGCTATTCTTAAACCTTCCGTAATTCCGTCTGGCGAAATACCAAGCAATTCGTTTTCCTCGCTCTGTAACCAACCTACCGATTTGAACTTCTCTCCCGTGTACTTTTCCAAGTACTCAATAGCAAATGGCTCTAAGTCATTACCTCTTTTTGTATGCTCGTTTTCGAAACCTTCGCTAGGTTCGAACTCTTCAATATGTTGGCTCAAAAGGTCTAAAAATAAGGTATCTCCTTTAACGTGTAACCCCTTTGAAGAAGTACCGCCAATTTTACCCCATCGAATTTCAAACCAATCTAAACTCTTCTGTTCTAATTTATCGTAGACTATCATTATTTTAATATAGTTTTTAGTTGCTCTTTTAAAGCGTTAATTGTTGGTAGTTTTTGCTCTTCATTGTTAAGCTTAGTCCAATTATCTTTCAAGTCTTTTAAGTTCTTAGAAGCTTTTAAAATAGCTTTTGCGTTGACATCTGATATATTTGGAATAGGACTTATAGGGGATATTCTAATACCGCCTGTTAGTTTGCCCATCATTTTTACGGAAGCATCGAATATTAGTTGGATAGGTAAGCCTTTCCAGTTTCCGATATTTCTACTTTCGGTAGAGGTACATTTGTTTCTAATCTTAACGATATTAGATATCGTTTTTCTATTGGTAGAATTGACTACCATAGGTTTTACCCCTTCTACAAACTCAAGAAAATAGCCGTCCATTTTAGTACCGCTTACATCTACGTTTCTATCGTAGTAAGATTCTTTAATAGTTAATACACATTCGCCTTTTTCAGCGATAATCATTTCAACGTCTACTCCCGCTAAGTGGGTAGACTTCCGATACTTCATAGAGTCGATACCTGTTTCTTTCATTTTATTATATTTTAATTTATTCAAATTTAACAATACTAAATATATATACAAAATCTAAATGTAGTAAAATTTTTAGTATAAAAACCCCTCTTGTTACAGAGGGGAATTAGTATTGAGCAGTAGTAATACTCAATACAATTGACTGGGGAATGAGTGAACCTAGCCATATTTATTTAATATAAACCTATTGCATAAGGAATTAATTTGTCATTGTAAAGTATTATAGTTTTTTTAGTAATATCAAAACTACAATCTACCCATTTATTACCAATAATCTTTTTAAATTGCATAATATTATATTGTTATTAGTTCTTTTTTATCGTTTGTTATTTTTAAGCCTTCAAATTTTACAGAGTCTAAGTTGTTGGCGAAATCTATTATAGCACTTTCTTTTATTTTTTCAGTACTCCAATTAAAATTTAATTCGTCCGTATGGTTGTAATAAATAGCACCTTTTATATTTCCTGTTTTTGGGGAAATTTCAAAACCTTGATTAATCAACTCTAAATTTATTAAAAACTCCCTTTTATGTTTAGATACTTTTTTATTAAAATCTTTTGTTACCTTTTCAATCATAGACTCTTTTAAATCTGAAAGCCTTTTGTTTTCTCTTTTGTTTTTAGATTCTTTGCTATAATAACCGCAATTTTTTAAAGCCTTAAATTCTTTTATTTTTTCGGGTTCTGTTGTTATTTCGTTTTTGTCTTTTTCATAAGAAGATTTGAATTTCTTACCTGTAAGATTTTCAAGTTCTTTTATAGCTTTATTTACTTTGTTTTTCCAACCTTCAAGTATTCCAATTTCAACGGATAGCATAGAAAACTCGAATTTGTTTTCACTATCTTTTAAAACGTTAAATTGTTCCAACGTGCAACCGTAATATTCAGAGAAATAAGAAGGGAAATCTTCACTATCAATAGAACACTTATCAAAACCCCTTTTAAGAAGATAGAAACCGTTTTCTATTGCGTGAGTTCTATAATCTCCAAAACTCCAAAGATGAACATCAGTAAATATTTTTAAATTAGGAAAAAACCTTATAATTTCATCGTGAGCACAACCTCCAAAAGATTCGTTCCAACGATTTCTATTTAGTTCGTAACCGCTACAAGTAGCACTGAAATATTCGTAACCATTTTTGCAATCTTCATCTAAACAAATAGTAACTTTTATTTTTTCGTTACCTACTCTCTTTGTAGCTTTGTAAACTAGTTTGTTTGTTGTTTCAATAGTATGACTCATTTTAATTTGTTTTTATAGAACTACTACCGTTCCGATTAATATAATACAAAGATATAGGTATATACAAAACCTACGAAATCTATATGTCTTTTTCTTTTAATTACCTTTGTTTTATAGATAATTCAATAGCATCGTTGTTTGCGTTCATTTGTAGAAATGCGTTTACTCTAACCTCTAGGTCTGCGAACTTGTCTTCGGGCAAACCAGCTATCTTACTGAAAATAGGGTTGGTTAACATTCTTTCGTTTTGATTAGATAGTTCTTTGATTTTTTTGTTACATCTATCGTTCATTAATTCTAAAGTGCTTTGGAAGCAGAGGAATAGTTCTTCAATAGTTTTTATAGAAGCATCTAAACCTAAATCTCTTTGAATAGTTTTAAAATCCTTTAATGCCTTTTCAAATAAATCTCTTGAATCCTTAAAATCTAATTGTGTAAAAAAATTATCAAACTCCTTTATTCCGTGCAATACCGTTGCGTGGTCTTTATTGTAAACTTTTCCTATTGTAGTTAACGAGGATTTTGTTAACATTCTAGCTAGTTTGAAACCAACCCAGCGATATTGTACAATCTCTCTTTTTCTTGAAGCATCACTTAGATTTAATTCATTTAAACCTACTGTTCTATTTACTATTAAATTTTCTAAATGTTCTTTTATAAAAAGAGGTGTTATACACAACTCTTTCATTCTTTCTACTTGACCCATATCTATTTTTGTTTTAAACTTAATCTAACGTAATTAACTCCGTGGCAAATCGCAAAAAATGCGAACACACCAGATAGTATTATATTTTCTACTGATACCATTAGTATCGTAAGTGAACAAGCTATTATTAGCGATGTTAGTCTTCTTTCTTCCATTGTTATTGTTTTTTCTTCCACTCGTCTTTAGTACAAACTATTACGTTTCCTACTATCGGTTGACCTGCGAAATTTGTTCCTAATTCATTAAAAGGTAGTTCGTGTATCAAACCCTCTTCGTTTACTATTATCACACTTATTTTAGTATATATTATTTCGATATAACCCCCTACACCTTCTTGTAGATTTTCCAAAGTATTAATTGGATAAAATGGGGTTACGTCTCCGTTTGATTTTATTAGTATTGCCATTAT
>Ga0208814_1001082_pt1 | contig 13527 bp, 11 predicted proteins | sample MalvirAntarct_55_FD_184253 | JGI IMG/M metagenome (GOLD analysis project Ga0208814, IMG submission 184253) | Marine viral communities from the Global Malaspina Expedition - Malaspina viral metaG Antarct_55 (SPAdes) (version 2) | ecosystem: Environmental > Aquatic > Marine > Oceanic | place...
TTCCTATCTCACAAGTTAGGTGGGAATAGTGAACTGAAGAAAACAATAAACCAAATTGTAACTGCCATGAAACGCATACCAGACTTCGTCAATAGCGAGTTCGACTATTCAAATATAGAAGAGTTCTTAGCCGAGTTCATATCTAACGCAGGGTTCCGTAAGCAACTACAGGAAGCGATCCTTTCCCCACAAGCGCCAGATCAGCGATCAATTTACGAGCGAGCTATAGAGGCTATAAAAGCGGCTCTAACCTCTGGGAAAGTGATACCAACAAAAGCAAAAGCCAAAAAAGACAACATGGTGAAAGACCTTGACGCCTTGGTGCTTGACCTGTTGTCAGCCGCACCAAACGAGCGCGATGCTGTTGTTATGCCGTTCACCACTGCGGGTATGGCAAGCAGTATGGCGGCAGGTGTAGGTAATGTGCAGAGGCGCGTTAACAACCTAGCCCCAAGAGACGAACAGGCTATTGCTCACCGTGCAGTAGCAACGCTAGGTATGATGCCTAGAGTGGCACGAAAAGCGTTCTTCCAAGTTACGCCTATGGCACGTCTGGTAGAGATTGCCGAGGATGCAGGAATAAAGGGTGCGCGTAGGTTGATGGACGCCATCTCAAATAAAAACGGTGCCATCTCCCGTATGTTGGGTGAGTTAGATGCTGTTAACTCCGTACTGGTAGAGTTTAGAAAAGATATGTCCGAGGACCGCTATAGGCTCTGGACAGACCTTTTGAACGAATCCAACATCTACAGCGTAGACCCTACCTTGACAGAGAAACAGGCTGAGAAAGAATACCTAAGTAGCCCCGATCCTATTGGTATGGACATATCAGGCCAAGATAAGTTTGATGCGTGGAAGAAACTTAGAAAACAATACGGCAAGCTAGACGCCCGAGAACGCGCTGCACGTAAACAGTTACTAGGTGTATACTCTAGGCTCTACGATCAGATAAAAGACATTATCTACGCCAAGATAGATGATAACATAAGCGACCCCGCTGCCGCTGCACGGCTAAAGAACGATGTGTTTGGTAAGCTGTTTGGTAAAGGTCGCTTAGTGTCGTTTCTGCCTCTAGCACGTAAGGGTGAGTTTAAATTAACCTTTACAGCCGCGCCCAACCCTGACGCTGTAAAGGAAGCGGGGAAGCTGCCGCAGATCAACGGGATACAGTATTACGGTAACACCACAGAAAGCCCCGTCCTGTTTTTTGAAACCGAGTTGGCAAGACAGCAGTTTATGCAAGACCTAGCGTCTGGCAACATGGACACATCGGACTTTATCATTTCTGATATTACGCCCTTTGAGAGTTTGGACAACGCCACCTTTGGGGGTGCGCCAGAGAACGCGTTTGTTAAGGAAGTCCTAAATGCGCTAGATGAAGTCGGTGTCAGCGAGGAAGCTAAGACCGCTATCATGGAACTAGCGATAGATGCTATGCCAGAAACATCTTTTGCAAAGGCCTTTCAGAAGCGTAAGTCAGTACCGGGCTTTATAGTAGACCCTCTTGAGGCGTTTTCACTACGTGCTTATAGTCTTGGCTCGCAGATAGAAGATATGAAAGCGTCCAGAAACATCCGAGCAGCACAAGCCGAGGTGTATACTCGTGAGAACATGGGTGTGGGTGGGATAAACAAAGACATTTTAGATGAATTAAAGTCGGGTGCAGACTACGCGATAAACCCCCCTAATGATGCAATAGCGCGAGCAGTAAACAAGACGGCGTTTGCGTGGACACTTATGGGTAACGTATCATCTGCTCTGGTTAACCTCTCATCTGTGCCTATCGTGGTGGCACCATACTTAGCAGGAGAGTATGGCGCAGCAGAAAGTGCGACCGCATTATATGATGCGCTTGCTATGTTCACAAAGAGTGGCTTTTCACACAACCAGAAAATGCTTGTCGGCAATGATGAAGAGGGGGCGTACCGTAAGGTTCGTGCGTTACCCTCACTAGACAATTACTTTGAGCTAAAGACACAAGTCATAAAGGACGAAGAAACAGGCACGGAACGGGAAGTGCATAATTATGTAGTCCGTAGTGACTTAGGCCTAAGTGATGCGCGGAAAGCAGAACTGCAAGACCTGTCCTATTTTGTTAAGGAAATGTCTGATCTAGGTAGCCTTAACCGATCTTTGTTTTATGATAGCCTTGGTGTAGAGGGATCATCTGTAGGACGTAGCCTCACTGATACTATCTCAGTATGGGGCGGCTCACTGTTTCACACCGTAGAACGTGCCAACCGCCAAGCTACTCTGCTGGCTACATATAACCTTGAGTTAAAGAGGTTACGTACACAGCCTCAAGCGAATGAACGGGGTATGTCCAACGAACAGATGATGGCACAGGCCGTGCGTAAAGCGTCTGATGTAACCGCCAGAACAGGTGGTAGTGCGTTGATTGCGACTGCACCGCCGCTATCCAAGCAGAGCTTGGGTCGGGTTGCCCTTATGTTTAAGACCTACGGTCTTACGCTATTGCACATGCAGCTAAAGTTAGCAAAAGACCTGATATATAACAGTGACCTTTCCAAGCGGGAACGCACTATAGCAGCGAAGCAGCTACTAGGGGTTATGGGTTCTTCTACCTTGTTGGCAGGTGTAAGCGGGATGCCTCTGTATGGCGCATACGTGCTTATAGCGGATATGATCTTTGACGATGAAGAGGATGACGCCGACACCGTGGCTCGGAAATACTTAGGCGAGACTGTGTTTAAGGGTCTACCCTCCGCAATGCTTGGCGTTGACCTGTCTAGTCGCATAGGTCTGTCGGGTCTTATCATCCGCAATAACAAGTTTAACGCAGACGCCTCAGTAGAAGAAACCATTGTGCAGGGTCTTGGTGGCCCCGCATGGGGTGTGTTTAGTAGCTGGCGGCGTGGTGCGGCTGACCTTGCTAATGGTGAGTTCCAACGAGGCATAGAATCCATACTGCCCTCCGCGATACGAAACCCTATGAAGGCGATGCGGTACTCTGACATTGAGGCGTTAGGTGGTGAAGGTACAGCCAGAACACGGCGGTTTGATCCAATCACTGATGACATATCAACAGGGGGTCTTGTTGGTCTAATGTTCGGCTTTAACCCATCCAACCTGTCCTTTAACCAAGAGCTAAACCAGAACCTAAAAGGCATAGACAAGGCTATAACTTCTAGGCGTACTAAGCTGTTGAAAAAGTTTTATCTGGCGACTGCCAAAGGGGATGGTCGAGGTCGTGAGGATGCGCTGTTAGAGATACGAGAGTTTAACGAGCGTCATGGGCCAGACAGTCCGAAGGTTGTGATATCACCTGACACTATTTTGCGGTCTATCAAACAACACTTTAAGACAACTGCAACCATGCACTACGGGGTTGTCCTTAGCGGAGCCATACGGCAGATGCTACTTAACAATGCCGAAGAGTATAACAACGGCTTCAACCTAAGCGGAGAGTACGTGGGCAAATAAAAAAGCCCCGCCACTAAGGGCGGGGTTAGTAAGAGGAGAATACAGCAGTAAAGATGTATTATTCCTCCCGTATCACAGGGTTCTCCAAAAACGTACCCCTAATTTATCTTTTTCTACAACTGTGGCGGTTTTAACCTCCCACTTGTTCCGTGCAGCTATCTCTTTTATTTGATGAGCGCACTTCTCAGTGTCCACGCATGGGATAAAAACAGACATGCTAACCTTTATGTCCTCCCACGGAACCACAATTTTTATCCCGTCAGGATGCAAATGGTGAAGTTTCAGTATCTTCTGCATCTTGCCCCTCCACTGCAAAATCGACAACTATAACCTGTGTAGGTGGTAAGTTAAGGTGAGTACCCTTGCTCAAGCGCATCTTTTTCTTAGAACCACCTAGCTTCAAATTTATATCCTCTATAAAAGACGAATAGTTTATCTGCTGTTTAGCGCACCACGCTTTTAGTGGTTTGGGTATCAGGTACGCTTTCTTTATGTCTGTTTCGTACCTACCCACAAGCTGCCCTCTCGGCATCATATCAGGGGTTATAACATCTATATTACCCCGCAGATCGTCCGTGCTTTTGATCCACAAGAAATTGCCCCAGTTTTCACTGAAGTAATCGTTTAGTGTCTCTTCTACAGAGGCGTTCATATCAGTAGAGGCTATCTTGTTGCGCTTAACCATATCCAACGCCCACTTATAAATCTTCTCTATGTCGAAGTCTATCAGCCCCATTTTCTTAGCGATTATTAATCCTGTTAACGTGCAAGCCACATGCACAGACCAAAACCTATTCTCTGCGGTAAGTCCCGCAGCTTGGTCAACCCGCGCCTGTGTCTTAGCCAACATCTGCTTGACCTGATCTTTGTTCTGCATGATCCACTGTAGGTATGGTATCGCTGCCAAGCCGTAGTTATTCTCTATGGACATGCCAAGCGCGTCTGTCTCTTCTTTTGTGTCAAAGAGCTTACGACCAACTTTAACTTCAAGTATCCGTTGAGCCTCTGCTTTCGGCGCAGCTTTGGTTATGGATATACGCTCAATAATGCTAGTGTTGCCTGTGGTAACGGCTAGTAACTTCCATGAACCACCCCTGTGTCGCTCTACATTCGCACTACTCGTCATGCGCCCCCGTTGCTTACCACTCGTAAATTGGTAGGCTATATCACTAAGCTGTTTACTAGGAGTGTTGGTTATCTCATCCATGCCCAGCATGACACTACGCAGCCGCTCGGCCCTGTTCATCTTAATGTTATATGTGTCCCGCTCTTGCAACATAAGTTCGTCGGGGTTGCCGTATAACGTAAGCGCAGCCTTGAGCGTAGTTGTCTTGCCTACACCTGAGTCCTTACTGTGAATGTGCATTGTAGCGCAGTTTATGGGCGTGAACTGCACCAAGGGACTGCCGAAGGCCACGCCAAACACGTATTGGTGTAACTCTAAATCCTCACGTTCATAGAACCCGACAACCTCTTTCTTCCAACTCTCAAGATCGCCTCGCGGTTCAAAGGCAGGGAACAGAGACACGGTGCCTGTAGCTGGTGGGTTAAACTCCACCCGATCTGCAAAGACCTGTTGGTTGCCTAGTATGAACGAATTAGCGTCATCGTCAGCCCATCCGAATTGTGTGTGAGCTTCATCAGCCATGCTTGTAGCTTGCATTTCATTTACCCATGTAATTGTGTACTGCATAAGATCATCGGGTTTGGCTACTCCAATACCCTGCATAGACATGTATTTCCTAAACTCATCGCGGGACGTGACTGCCGTTAGAGGGACAGTAAACTCTCGCACCCCGTCTTTCGGTAGATGCAGACGCATAACAATAGCCTCGCCCACCTCTGGATCGCGCAGCCTACGCACCACGTAAAGATCATTGTGGTAGAGACACTTTTCATCAATATCCCCATCGTTGTTCGTAGTCCTATAATATACGCCACCGCTTGCCCCCCGAAAGTATGGGCGTGGGTATGTAGGTATAACGTATTTGTTCTTGGGTGCGTTAGGTAGATTAACAGCAGGTGCTTCTACTATCTCCTCTTTATCCGCTTCCCTTACCCTGTTGCCTAGCGTTATCGGTGACTTGACCTTACCCCAATTAGGGCATTTAGGACATACGTCAGGGTTGTGTTGGTCAAACGTACTACAGAGGTACGGTCCTTTTATAAGGTTCAGTTTTTCTGCGGTATCCAACGCGGTATACCCTGCGTGTTTCTTAGATATGAGGTGCGCGGCTTTATCCGCATCGGAGCAGAATTTGGCTATGGATAGCCCCGCTCTCCACATAGGTTCAGATGTAGTCTCTTGCTCAAGCACAATGCTGCGTAACTGATCGCAGCCACGTCCCGCCATTGTCTTACCAAGAATATCCTTAAAGTTACTTTGCATGTTTTGATGAAGTAGGTCTGTGACTGAGTTGTTAGTCTGTGGCGTATACTTCTTGGGCGCAGGTATGGATTCTCCCCCTAACAACTCTGAGAAAGTATCGAAATCTATCTTGATGATAGTCTGCTCATGGAACGGCCCTACCAATGTTGGCGGGTCTGTCTTGTAGTTATGTGTGTTGACTACCCGTAATACCCTAGCAGCATCAGATGTAACCGCAGGGTCAGCTTTAAGCCCATGCTTCTTGCACATAAACTTCAGTCGTTCTGCTACAGGTAACCACTCTATTAATGCGACAGGTTCAGACAAAGGCCAGTATACATGCACCCCACGGCCCGAGTTTATGATTAGCGGTTTTGGTAGCTTTAGAACCTTGCAGAAATCTTTTAGTGAGGTAAACGCCTCGGCTTGCGTGGCGTACTCTTTCATAGGGCCACAATCTAGGTCCAGAAACAAAGAGCCAAGATGACTTACGTTATCTACTTTACGGTTTTTTGCTTCTACTAAAGATGCCAGAGCAAAGTATACGTCAAACCCGTCACCATTAAACCCGTTAGCAGCATCTACAACAACATCTAAAGTAGTATAAAACTTCTGTACCCTACGTTCATCAGACGCACGGGCAGCGAATATGCAGTATGGACCCTCGGGGGGTAGCACTGCCTCTAAAAAAGTCTTGGTGTCCATCAATATCCCCAACGTCAAAAGACGCCACAACCAGACGCATAAACGCCTTATCTATAGTCTGGTTGTGGCAGTAGTAAGTTAGTCCTCCCAATCGCCCAATATTTTGGACAACTCAGGGTCAACTTCTTTTGACTTAGGCGCAACCTTTTTCTTGGTTGTCTTTTTTGGCTCCTCCTCTGCTTCATCCTCGGATGCGGCAGCGAAAGGGCTTTCTTGCACGTCTATTTCAAACCCACTAATCTGTGGCTTGGCCTTGCTATCGTAACCGCTAACCGAACCAAATGGATTTTGTTCTTCCATAGCTTTAAGTTCTACGATTTGCACAGCGCGGAGACGTAACGATACAGAGGCCTCGCGCATATTGTAGGGTACGAAAGCAATAGCAATGTTCACGGTGCTTCCAGACGTTAACATAAAGTCATCGTCCAGCTTAACACCCTTGGCATCATACTGCGCTGGCTTGCGTGTAGCATCTTCACCATACGCACCCTTGAGACGTGCTTTACCCTCGTAAGTTCCATCCTCACGTTTTTTAAAGGGCATCTCAAACTTTTCGGGCCAGCTAGGTTCCCGCTTCATAGTGTAGGCTTGCGCCATAGCTTCGTACAACTCTTTGGCTTGCGCCTTAGTCATAAGGAATGATGTGGTGTATGCCGCACCATCTTCAAACACACCGCAAGGCACAGATTTTCTTTCCGTGCTGTCGAAGCGGTATGTCTTGTTCATGCGGGGGTACATAGCCACCACGCTGTCGATGTTATGAAACATCGGGTTTTGTTCTGCCATTTGTATTCTCCTATTCTGGCTTATTGTTGATCTTCTTTAAACAAGATTTCAGTCTGACTATCGTCATACAGTGTCTCTTTTTCATCAACTGTATCATCAACAATCATCGTGTTGGGTTCAGCGTTATGCTTAATCAACCCCGCGATTGCCTCATCCACCAAGTAACGGTACGTCTGACCGATTTTGATGTAGGCGTTATCAGGGATGTGTCCCTGTCGTGTCCACGCACGGACGGTAGATGTGGAGACTGATAGCTTCTTAGCTAAGTCCTCTATAGGCCTAAATTGTGTTGTCATTTTTTCCTCACTGACAATGTATATTCAGATTTAGCTTTAAGACCTTCTGGCTGCGGAAGGTCGGGGTTGTCCTCTAAGAACTCTTGCAGGGCAGATTGACTAATACGTTTCTCCAACAACTCCAAGGCGTCATGCGTTTTAACAAAGTCGTGCATGGCCTCCCAATCGCTCGTCCAGTACCGCGTTTTTACTGACCTGTAAAATATACCCTCAGAGGTGCGAACACTCTCTACGCCCTGTTCTTTGCAGTAATTGAGCAGTGTAGTCTTCACTTTCTCCAACTGCATCTGTAGGACGTCATCTGACTTCTTAAACTCAGACGATAATTCTGCACGTTTTGCTCTTATTTTTATATACGTGCGCGTAAGTGTATCCACTGATACATCTTTTTCTGACATGAGTATCCTCCTAACACGTCGAGATTTAATGTTTATTGTAGTTTTATAGGCTAGTCAAGTATATTTTTATAAAGATTTATAATTTCTGAATGAACGTCTATTCTGGCGTCCAAAAGTCTATAAACATGCTTTTCTACAGCAGAGCCTTGCAACTGCACAACCGTACACTTGTGGTCTTGCCCTGCCCTATGCACCCTAGCGTTTGCCTGTGCGTATGTTTCCAAAGAAGAGGTTGGCCCCCACCATACAACTGTGTCGGCTGCGGTTAACGTAACTCCGTGAGCGGCAGATTGTGGTTGGATAACCAAAACTTTGGGGTCAGGCGTGGTCTGGAATTGTTTAAACAACTCTGTGCGCCGTACCGCTGATACGTTACCACGGATTATCTCTGCCGTGATCCCATCTGCACGTAGTTTGTCCGTCAAGACGTCTATCGTGTGCTTGAAGGGTACAAACACCAAGACTTTTTTGTTGGCTTCGTCTATAACCTCACGCAGAACATTGTATCTGTGCTTAATATCAAAGGTCACAGTGTCACCACCGTCAGTGTAGATAGCTCCACCTGCAATTTGCAGTAGCTTATTCATGCCCACCGCTGCATTTACGGCAGTAACCTCTTCTCCCGCTACCTGCATGACTAACTTGTTTTTCAGCGTCTTGTAGTAGTGTTTTTGTTGCCGTGTCATCTCAACAGCACGTTTGACATACACCATTGGCGGTAGGTCAAGACATTCTTCTTTGGTAAACCGTATCGCAGGTTGCAGAGCTTTGTGGACTACGTTCACAGCGTTTTCTTTTGTCTCCCATTTAAAATGGGTTTTCCTAAACATAACCATGTCACGAAACGAACCGAAAAATCTAGGGACGCCCGTAGGATTTACCAGTTTCGCAAGCCCGTATGCGTCTAGCGGAGACTGCGCGGCGGGTGTGCCTGTCATCATCCACAGCCACGTATCGTCTGTAATTATCTTCCGTAGTGTTTTCCACCGTGTAGTCCGAGGGTTCTTATAGTGCGTGGCCTCATCAACCACGATAAGATCAAAGCCACCCTTGGCTATCTCATCTTCTACTATCTTAACACCGTCATAGTTTATTATGACGAACTCTGCGCCACCCCGTATAATCTCCCTGCGTTTTTCGGATGCGCCATGTGCCACGTCCACGGTACGATGAGAGGCAAAACTAAATAAGTCCTCTCGCCATGCGCTGTCCATGATAGACAAGGGGCAGATAACTAAGACGCGCTTAATTAGGCCTAGGCCTAACAAATAGTCAGCCGCCCATATAGCACTGCCTGTTTTGCCTGTACCCTGCTCGTTAAAGCAAAAGGCGCGTTTGTGTAATGTCAGGAAAGCGGAGGTCTTTTTCTGGTGTGCAAACGGCTCATACTTGCCTGTCCACGTATACTGGCCCTCAATTGGAGAGGGGGCTTTGATATCTAGCCCCTGCAAAGTCTGCGCTTCGCCCACACCCCAATGCACCAAGACATTGTTGTCCTTAACTTCTCTACTTTTTGATATTACTTCGGTCACTTTTTTAGGGTTGCGTAACCGCATTAACAACGCCTTACCGTCGATAATCTTCATGGTATTCTCCTATAGTTAGGGCTGGGCCTAACTTCTTTTATTACGTCTTGTAGCGCGTCTAGTGGCTCTTTTTGGCCCCTTGCTTAACGCGCCACCAGCAGTCCTGTTTTTCTTACGGCTCTGGACAGATACGCCATCACTATTCTTGCCGCCCTTGCTTAGAGCCTTCTTGTGAGAAACATCCTTACCCTCACGCCTGTCGGCCTTACCGTTCTTATTGGCGTCTTTGCCGTTCTTATCCATTTTAGCGCGAGCCTTTTGGCGTTCTGAACGGGCTGGGCCTTCCCCCCGCGCTTTCTGCAACACGTACTCGCGTTTGTATGGACGATCTTCTTTAGGGTTTTTGTAGGCCATATCAGTTATTCCCGTTGTGGATGCACTCCGTAACTACGCAGTGACGTTTGCATAAGCCGCTAGGTCGAGGGTTCCAAACGTCTACTTCAAACGCTTTTTCCATACGAGCGTAGTCTGCCATCCACTTATCCCACAAAACAGCCTGTTCGTCTATTCTGTATGTTGCCTTCACCAAATCTTTGCTAATGACGAACAGAAGCCCTGCCCGTATTCTCTTAACATCAGGGAAGTGTTTAAAGGTTGCCAATGCCATTAGTTCTAGTTGACCTTTGTCGGCGTACTTGGCAGACTTACTTGTTTTGTAATCCACAACCCATGCCAAATCACCGTCAAGTATAAGCAGGTCAACGATACCCCTCCACCAAACATCTTTAGAGAAGAAGTCACATGGCTCTAGCCCTTCTGTAAGGCCGAGCCTACGTTCTGTTAACTTCTTACCTTGTTTAGCGTTAAGGGTATCCAAGGCTGCGGTGGCATAGCTAAACTCGTCAGGGACAGGCTTACCATCACGGATGAACTCTTCTGCTGCTAGGTGAAACGCAGTACCATACCCCATAGCAGAGGTTTCGGGTTCCTCATAATCCTTGGCAACCTTTAAGTGATAGAACTTCTTAGGACACTGCTCAAAAGATTTGATCCTACTGTACGACCATGCGGCATTAGTCATACCAAATTCGCTGCGCGTAGTTTACGAACCGATTTGTTAGATATGTTTATATGGGCATTGGGGCCACCGTTTATACGTCTAACATCGAACCCAAGATAGTAAGCCGCCGCGATAAACGCGCCGTTTGATATGTAGGGTATTGAGGCTACCGTTTTTTCTGCAATGTGTTTTAGGCCGTAGCTTGAACAAGTAGTGTTTACTGAAACTCTACGGTCAGCTTTCTCAAGCCAATCAACAGCACCTTGCATTTCCCTTATATTCACACTGGCAGGTATGTACTCAGGTCTAGTTTTTTTCCACCCATGCTCAAACCCCTCCGCTGTTATCAGGGGGTTATCCGCAAGAACTCTGTCTACGTCACTCTGAGTTATCATTCACAATCTCCATATGATTTACCTGTGCCACTCTCACAGTTTATAGGCAGACCGTCTGCCCAATCTGGTGTCCAGCGCATACATTCTTCTACATATGCTTGGGCTTCGGGTACTTCCTCATCTAATACACAACAAGCTAGGCTATCGTGTACTGTTAACACGACCTTATACCGCTTGGATATTTGCAGTAGTTGTTCACCGATTATACATCGGGCGATAGCTTGGCATACGTTTTCGACTACTTTACCCCCGTATATGCGGGTACGTCCTCGCCTTGTTCTGTAGCTAAACTCCGCGCCCATTTCCCCTGTTTCCATCTGCAAGTCTTCGTAACGCATTAACAGGCCAGAAGGTAATACTATGGCGTTTTCTTTAGCTAGTATGTCCAACACCCCCACCTTACCAAAATAGTGGGTGTCATCCCTGTGCATGTTAACCAACATCATACCTGCTTCGGACCACAAGTCTGTGATGCTTTCGTTCTTGTCACGGTATACTTTGATGATCCGTTTGGCTTCTGTCAGAGTTATATCTCTACCCATACCCGCTAACTGCAACTGAAACTTAACAGCGCCCATGCCATACCCTGCGCCTAGGATTGTTGTCTTACCCACAAACCTCTCACCACTATCTACTTCTTCCGCAGGTTTGCCGTATATGCTAGACGCCATGTGCTTATAAACATCATCGCCTACTGCAAATGCGTTAGTGAGGTCATCCTGCCCCGCCAGCCATGCCAGAACCCTTGCTTCAATCTGCGAACTGTCAGCATCAATTATGGTATATCCATCGGGGGCTACTATGCTTTTCTTCAGCTTCTTACCGTTGGCTCCACGACTAGGTAGGTTTTGCAAGTTGATCTTGTCATCACCACCCCACCGTCCTGTGTGCGCTGCGTAATATCTTACGGGTACAGGCAGCATACCGCGCTTTGATATGTCGATAAACCTCTGGGTGCGCGTCTCTTCTAGCGTACTTTTCGCCCCTAACCGCGCTGCAACTAACGCTTGCACCCGCACATCTTCATGCTCTTGCAGGGCTTTGAACCCTTCGTCAGATTTAGCAAACGCGAATGTTTCCTTGCCTGTGGTGGGGCTTATTTTCTCAGGGGGTTCAACACCAAAAGACATTAGCACGTCAGCGAACTTGTGGTTGCTCATCAAGTCTTTCTTATCGTTTACGTCAGCGTCTACCATGAGTTTGTACTTACGATCCCGTACATCCTCCAAGTGCATTTCCAGTAGGCCCATGTCTAAGTCCAGCGTAGGCTCAGTAAACATACGCAGCGTAGCATCTATTAACGCCAACTCCTTTTTAGGGAAACCCACAGACATTTTGTTAAACAGAGCGTAGGTCAACTCCACATCGTTAATGCAGTAGCCAGCGTATGCCTGTATCTCCTCGGGGGTAAAGTCATCTATCCGTTTACCCTTGGCTTGTAACACTTCAGTGCCCTTAGCACCTAGCTTGTATCTCTCAGTAAGAGCTTTGAGGGAGACACTATGCTCTACCCCATGCGCCGCTCTAGCCATGCAGAGTGTATCTAATAAGAATTTCGGCTTGGCGTTATACCGCCAGCTTAATATAGCACCATCAAACATCATGTTATGGGCCAGCGCCGTAGAGCTTCCCCAATCCACAGAGGCGATAAGTTCTCTTACTTGATCTTCACCTTGCGCCCACTCGGTCGGATTGGGGCCGTGCTTCAGCCCCAACCCAATCACTTCAAACCTACGGTCACGTATATATTCCTCTGTCGTTATCTTCGACAAAGAGAAATCTTGCGCGTAATAGGTTTCAAAGTCTAACGTAACAAGGTTCACTTCTTTGTTACTTTCTTTAGTGCTAACTCACCCGCACACGCCATGTAACCACAGGCGTCTATGTAGTTGTCAGGGTTATCTTTGTTGGACTTGAGCCGTGCGATCTTCAACAGGGCCATCATCATCGCAACATCGGTGGGCGAGAAAGACCAATCATAATCGAAATACTGCTCCCACAGCATGCCAATAGATTCGAAGTTATCCTCCATATTGCCATGCGTAGCTTCACGGTCTTTGGTTACATATTGCTTGGCGGTATCAAGTACACTGCTACGTGTGTATGTACCTGTTGTATTAATCGGATTTAAATCCGTATTAGAATCCGTTTTTGATTTACCGCCCTTAGTCAGTTCGTAGGCATAGTCGGCGTCAACCCCTGCAAGCTGCTCAGTTGTATATACAGCTATTTTTTGCAGTGGTTTCTTCTTCCAGAAATCATACTTACGCAACTTGCCTACGTATGACGCGCTACACCCAACTTTTTTGGCTATAGACTTATCTGTGTCAGTGCCAAGGGATTTTTCTAACAACCTAAATACCTTATCACGTTTCTTATCTTTATTGGCAGTCATAGTTCTCTCCTTATTCAAATTCTGGTACAAACCAGTCATCATCCAACGCCCATATGCAGTAGGACGCTTTCTTTTGGGAACCGAGACGTGATATCTTGGCCTCCCAAATCTCTCCATCGCGGTGCAGCTTGCCCAACGCAGACTGAACCTCGTC
>Ga0208814_1001084_pt1 | contig 13460 bp, 9 predicted proteins | sample MalvirAntarct_55_FD_184253 | JGI IMG/M metagenome (GOLD analysis project Ga0208814, IMG submission 184253) | Marine viral communities from the Global Malaspina Expedition - Malaspina viral metaG Antarct_55 (SPAdes) (version 2) | ecosystem: Environmental > Aquatic > Marine > Oceanic | place: South...
GCTCAAAAGTTAAAGCACACTTTATATACCGATGTGTTGGCCGACCCACCCGAGGCTAGCGTGCAAGCAGCGGTAGCTCAAGCTATCGCCAGTGGGGCCGATGCAGTGATTGGCTTTGGCGGTGGCAGTGCCATGGATACGGCGAAATTAGTGGCGCTGTTAGTGCGCACACCGCAAGACATCCCAAGCATTTATGGCGTTGATATCGCGTGCGGTCCACGCCTGCCATTAATCCAAGTGCCGACTACGGCGGGCACAGGCTCGGAAGTCACGCCAATTAGCATTCTCACAACGTCTACTGATGAGAAAAAAGGCGTTGTTTCAAGCGCTCTCTACCCCGATATTGCTGTGCTCGACAGCACGCTTACGCTAGGCCTGCCGCCAGCCATCACCGCTGCGACCGGCATTGACGCCATGGTGCACGCGATCGAGGCCTACACCAGTCGTCACAAGAAAAACCCCCTATCGGATGCGCTCGCGTTGCAAGCCTTAAAAGCCCTGCACGACAATATCCGTACCGTGCTCGCTGAGCCGAAAAATGCCGATGCGCGTGAAGCCATGCTCATGGGTTCGCTTTTCGCCGGCATGGCCTTCGCCAACGCGCCGGTAGCTGCCGTGCATGCACTGGCCTATCCACTCGGCGGGCGCTATCACTTGCCGCACGGCCTAACCAACGCACTAGTGCTCAGCCCCGTGCTGCGCTTTAACCAACCCGCTGCCGCCACGCTTTATGCCGAGCTAGAACGCGCGCTGAACCCTCAGGCCAGCAGCGACGACCAAGTAGCCTCACTAGCCTTTATTGAGCGCATGACTGCATTAGTCGCCGAGATGCCATTTGCCCAAACGCTTAGCGGCAATGGCGTGCGCGAGGCCGACCTGCCGCTATTGGCGCAAGATGCCATGGCCGTACAGCGCTTGCTCATCAATAACCCGCGCGAGGTCACATTAGCTGACGCCCTCGCGATTTATCAGTCGGTGTATTAAGCCCTAATGAAAGACCTAAAACTCAACACCCGCGACACGTTCAAGCATTTTCTGAGCATGCCCACACGATGGATGGACAACGATATTTACGGCCATGTGAACAACGTTAATTACTACAGCTTTTTCGACACCGCGGTGAATCGCTACCTGATTGATGCTGGCGTGCTCGACATACATCACGGCAGCGAAATCGCTTTTGTGGTGGAAACTCACTGCAACTATTTAGCGCCCATTGCCTTCCCCGACACCATCACCGCCGGTGTGCGAGTCGCACATTTGGGCACACGCAGTGTGCGCTATGAGATCGGCCTATTTCGTAATGACGACGACACGCCAGCCGCTGTTGGCCACTTTGTCCATGTTTATGTTGATCGCGCCAGCAGCCAATCGGTTGCCATTCCACAGGCCACACGTGCCGCACTCATACCATTGCTGATAGGCCACTGAGCTGGCAAACCTCGTGCAAGCGCTATTTTACGGAGAGCATCATGACATTTAGTAATTCACTGCTGCGCCAACTCGCTTTTATCAATGGCAAATGGCAGGCGGCCAACTCTGGCGCAACCTATGCCATTAACAACCCAGCCACTGGCGAACACATTGCCGATGTGCCCGATATGGGCGCTGCGGAAACACAATTAGCTATCGAGGCCGCCGAGCGCGCATTACCAGCATGGCGAGCACTGGCAGCGAAAACGCGCAGCCAAATTCTCAAGCGTTGGTTCGACCTCATTATGGCCAACCAAGAAGATCTTGCGCAGCTGATGACCGCCGAACAAGGCAAGCCTTTGGCTGAGTCACGTGGTGAAGTCGCCTATGGTGCTTCGTTTATTGAGTGGTTTGCCGAAGAGGGCAAACGCGCCTATGGCGATGTCATTCCTGGCCCTACACCTGATCGCCGATTAATCGCACTGAAGCAGCCGATCGGCGTTACTGTCGCGATTACGCCGTGGAACTTTCCCATCGCCATGATCACGCGCAAGGTCGCACCGGCGCTTGCAGTCGGCTGCACTTCAGTGGTCAAACCCGCCGGCGTTACTCCACTTTGTGCGCTGGCTTTAGCTGAGCTCGGCAAGCAAGCCGGCCTGCCTGATGGCGTGTTAAATATCATCACTTCAGCTCACGCATCTGTCGTTGGCGAAGTGCTCACGCAAAGCCCCATCGTGCGCAAATTGTCCTTCACTGGCTCGACACCGGTGGGTAAAAAACTCATGGCCGCCTGCGCCGACACGGTTAAACGCGTGTCGCTAGAGCTTGGCGGTAATGCCCCGTTTATCGTGCTCGAAGACGCTGACTTAGATGCAGCCGTTGTCGGGGCGCTAGCCTCTAAATATCGTAACGCCGGGCAAACCTGTGTCTGCGCCAACCGCTTTTTGGTGCATGAAAAAATCTACGATGCCTTTGCCGAAAAACTACAAGCGGCCGTAGCAAAACTTGTCGTTGGCAATGGCGTCGACGAGGGCACAACCATCGGCCCGCTAATCAATGCCGCCGCAGTCGATAAAGTCGAACGCCTGGTCAATGAAAGCATCGCCGCTGGCGCGCATGTCGCCATGGGCGGCGCACGCCATGCACTCGGTGGCAGCTTCTATCAACCCACCGTGCTGCTAAACGTCAGCAACGACATGCCCATCGCGCAGCAAGAAAGCTTTGGCCCAGTTGCGCCGCTCATTCGCATCCGCGACGCCGACCACGCCGTAGCCCTAGCCAACGACACTAGCGCGGGGTTGGCCGCTTACCTTTATGGCCGCAATTTGCAGCAATTATGGTCGGTGGCCGAGCGTTTGGAATACGGCATGGTAGGTATCAATGAAGGCATTATTTCCAACGAAATGGCGCCATTCGGGGGGGTAAAAGAGTCCGGCCTTGGCCGTGAAGGCTCGAAATATGGCATCGACGAATACTTAGAAACACAGTATTTATGTTTAGGCGGTATGAGCGCGCGCTGATGGTCAATATCAAACGTGTTTACGAAGAGCCTAGCCCTGATGATGGCCGTCGTATTTTTGTTGATCGCCTCTGGCCGCGCGGTGTGCGCAAGCAAGACCTACCTTTCGATGACTGGTGCAAAGACGCCGCGCCCAGCCCTGCATTGCGCACCTGGTATGGCCATCGCAAAGAGCGCTTCGAGGAGTTTAGTCAGAGCTATGTGCAAGAGCTTAACGCTGAACCATCGCATTGGATGAATTTACTCGGCATGGCGCAAGATGGCCCAATAACTCTGCTATTTGCTGCGCGCGACCCCGACACCAGCCATGCGCGCGTGCTTGCTGACTTCCTCGAGGATGCGCTGGATAAGCAGCAGGACCCAAGTTCATCGCTGTGCTATGCCGCGCAATTTCCGCATTAATTAGCACGTAGTTTAGCGCGACCTATAAATCAGCCTGCCTTTCCATCAGGGCGAGGCGCCAGCAAAATACCGCTATAACGCAGCAAAAATAGGCCGAAAGCCAAGCTCCATAATGCCGCTGCCAACCACCATCCCAGCGGCAGCGCAATCCAATTCAGTGCCGCCGCTAAGCGTACCAACACAGCAGCTGTCACCAAGATATAAATCCATACGCCGCCACTCGGCAACTTAAGCGGACGACCGGTATGCCCCATGCACACTCGCGTCATCACACCTAAGATCATCGTTCCCATAGCGCCGGCACCAAGTGCATGCAGCCACACATTCGCTGGCAACCAACCTAGCGCCGTGCAAGCAAACAGTATGTAACCGATAGCAACCCAGAGTTGGCCAAGCTGTAGCACCCAAAGCAATGGCTCCTGCCTCACCCAATACAATCGCCATTGCCACAACCTAGCTAACGTCACCACGCCAGCGCCTAGCGCCATCACGGCACCAAGCGGTGATAGCTGGGCAAACATGGCTTGGGTCAATACCAGCGACACGGCCATGATCAAGCCAATGCGATCTAAGCGCTCATGACTAGCGATCTGCGGCGCTTGTGGAGCATTTTGGCGCAACCAATTATTGGTAAATGCTGGCGTAATACGACCGCCCACCACCAAAATTAATGCGCCCGCCAATAAGATTTGTGCGTGAAAAAAACGTACTTGATCGGTGATATGAAAGCCAAGATCCAAGAGCCAAAACAGGCAGATGCCACAGACTAAAATCAGCTGGCGCTTTTGCTTGGTGCGCCACACTTTCAGGCCAAAAAAGCAGGCCACCATCGGCATAAATGCCAAATCAACGATGGCCGCCACTACTTCAAAACCTTGGCCAAAGCCCATTGCTAGGCGACCGGCAAGCCAGACCAACCAGAGCATGAGCAAATGACTACGGGCCGGTGGCGGCGTACCCGTCCAATTACAGACTGCGGTGAGCAAGAAGCCGGCAATGGCTGGATATAAAAACGCCGCCAGCATTTCGTGCTGATGCCAGAGCATCGGTGGCAATGCCAAGTGCGCGCTCACCCCGCTGGTGAGCAGATACACCCAGAGCGGAATCAGCACGGCGGCCATAATCGCCGAGCTTAAAAAGAAGATGCGAAATGGATGCGCAAGCACGGTAAAACGATCATTCATCAGCGACATCGCATAACTCTCCAAAAATAAACAGGTAAATAATATGCTTCTTTGGAGAAGAATGCAGCTATGGTGGCACTCGGAGTCGCCATGTCCGCGAAGAGCATTGTATTGACTTGCTAGGCCAGCTATTTCGGGCCTAAAGTCGGCTCCACCGAGCCGATGAATACCTCGGTAACCTCCTCGCTCGAAAGCGACTTACTCAGCAACCTATCGGCGACTATTTGCACCCTATAGCACGCCTCTCAGACAATGGAATAAGGCATGCCAAACCACAGCCTAAATGCTCTGACTCAGCGTAGCGCCCCGCTGCTGAAAATTTTAGGCTGTGAGTATCCGATCATGCTCGCCGGTATGGGCGGTGTCGCGCGCCATAAGCTTGCCGCTGCCGTTAGCAATGCCGGCGGTTTTGGTGTGCTCGGCATGGTGCGCGAGCCAGCCGCATTAATCCGCAGTGAGATCTTGGCATTGCGCGAACTCAGCCAAGCGCCATTTGCCGTGAACTTAATTCCGGCCTGCACCAACGCAGCGCTATTGAAAGAACAAGTCGACACCTGCTTGGATCTAGATGTGTCTACGTTTGTGCTGTTTTGGGAAGTCGACACGGCCTTGATTCGCTACTTAAAAAGCCTCGGCAAAACCGTGATTCATCAAGTGGGCTATCAGTGCGATGCCGATGCCGCGCAAGCTGCCGGCGCTGATGTATTGATCGTGCAAGGCCAAGAAGCCGGCGGTCATGTTCGTGGCCAAACCTCAACACTCTCTTTATTGCCGCAAATTATTCAGCACTGTGATGTGCCGGTGGTAGCCTCTGGCGGCATCGCAAGCGGTCAAGCTGTGGCGGCGGCAATGATGTTTGGCGCTCAAGGCGTGAGCTTAGGCACAGCCTTCCTAGCTACTCACGAGGCCAATGCTCACCTGCATCATAAGCAGCGCGTGTTGGCGGCCGAAGCCGATGAAACCATATACACCACGCTTTTTGCGCGCAACTGGCATGAGGCCGCGCCCGTGCGCGTACTGACCAATGCCGCCACTCGTGGCGAATACGACAGTGCCGATCGCGACCTGATAATTGGCCATCAAGATGGTCAGCCGGTGTATATCTTTTCCACCGACTCGCCACTCGTTGGCGCCACCGGTAAGCTCGACGACATGGCGCTGTATTGCGGCCAATCGTGCAGCCAAATCTCTACGCTGTGCAGCGCCGCCGAGCGCTTTCAACAAATCGCTGAAGACGCGGCCCAACGCTTGAATCAACTGCCATAGCATTAGTGCCTGATGGCTGGGTTTGCTATCCTCCCAGCCCTCACTCATCGGCCACGCACCTTTAGCTTGTGGCCAGCAAACACTAGGCTTGTTTCATCTATGAGCAGCGATAACGCCCAACACACGCCAATGATGCAACAATATTTGCGCATCAAAGCCGAACACCCCAATGAGCTGGTGTTCTATCGCATGGGCGATTTTTACGAGCTGTTTTTCGATGACGCCAAAAAAGCCGCACGCCTGCTCGACATCACGCTAACGGCGCGAGGCAAATCGGCTGGCGCACCTATCGCGATGGCCGGCATTCCGTACCATGCCGCGGAAAACTATATCGCCCGCCTCATTCGCCACGGCGAATCGGTGGTGGTTTGCGAGCAAGTCGGCGAAGCCGGCGCACAAAAAGGCCCAATGGAGCGCCAAGTCGCGCGCGTGGTCACGCCTGGCACCGTGAGCGATGACGCTTTTTTAGATGAGCGCCGCGATACGCTACTCGCCGCGTTAGTCTGCCTAAATGAACGCTGGGGCTTGGCCTATTTAGATATGTCTAGCGGCCGCTTTAATGTGCAAGAGCTCAGCGACATTGACCACGTGCTCGGCGAGCTCGCACGCATCCAAGCAGCTGAAGTGCTCTACCCCGAAGATGTTTCTTGGCGCGCCCAGCTCGAAGGCCAGCGCGGTCTACGTGGACGCTTACCGTGGCATTTCGATCGTGACAGCGGTCATCGTCAGCTCTGCCAACAATTCGGCGTGCATGACCTACAGGGCTTTGGCTGCGAAGCGATGCCCAGTGCCATTGCCGCCGCTGGCGCTTTGCTAGTCTATGCCCGCGAAACCCAGCGCAATGCTCTGCCGCATTTACGTGGTATCCAAGTCGATAATGCCAAAGACACACTGCAACTCGATGCCGCAACGCGGCGTAATCTCGAAATTACCCATACCCTCGCAGGCGATACACGTAGCACTTTGGCCGGCATTCTCGACCAAACTCGCTCGGCTATGGGCAGCCGCTTATTGCGACGCTGGCTGCATCAGCCTATTCGTGTACGTGAAATTCTGCTCTGGCGCCAACAAGCCATCGATGAACTCATCGCTGACCATGCCTGGGATGAACTCAGCCAGCCACTAGCTGATATGGGCGATGGCGAGCGCGTACTTTCGCGCGTGGCATTGCGCAGCGCCCGCCCGCGCGACCTGGCACGTCTACGTGATTTACTCGCACTCATCCCAGATTTTGCGCAATGGCTTAGCATCCGCCAATCCACACGCCTACAAGCGCTAGCCGGCAACATCGCACCACAACCCGCGCTGGCAGATCTCTTACAACGCGCCGTGGTTGAAGCGCCGCCAGCAGTTTTGCGCGATGGCGGCGTTATCGCCGATGGCTTCGATGCTGACCTCGATGAGCTGCGCGGCTTAAGCACAAACGCCGGCGATTACCTGCTCGCGCTAGAAGCAAAAGAGCGTGAAGCCTCTGGCATTGCCGCACTAAAAATTGGCTATAACCGCGTCAGTGGCTATTACTTCGAGCTCTCGCGGCTACACGCAGAGCAAGCGCCAGCACATTTCATTCGCCGCCAAACGCTGAAAAATGTTGAGCGCTACATCACGCCCGAACTCAAAGCCTTCGAAGATAAAGCGCTGTCGGCCTCGGCCCGAGCCTTGGCACGCGAAAAACAGCTGTTTGAAGACTTGCTCGATGCCATCATCTTTGAACTCACACCGCTGCAAGCACTCTGCGAATCGCTAGCCGAGTTAGATGCGCTAGTCTGTCTCGCCGAGCGCGCTGATACGCTGAATTGGGCCAAACCAACACTGCTCGACGAACCCGGCATTACCATCGAGGCCGGCCGCCACCCTGTGGTCGAGCGCTTACTCAGCGAGCCTTTCACCGCCAATGATCTTCGCCTCGACAACGAGCAGCGTATGTTGGTGGTCACTGGCCCGAATATGGGCGGTAAATCCACCTATATGCGGCAAACCGCGCTCATTGTGCTGCTCGCGCATATCGGCAGCCATGTGCCCGCCAGCGCTGCCAGCATTGGCCCAGTCGATCGCATCTTCACGCGTATTGGCTCATCAGATGACCTCGCCTCTGGCCGATCCACTTTCATGGTCGAGATGACCGAAGCCGCCACTATTTTGCATAATGCGACACCACACAGCCTAGTCATCATGGATGAAATCGGCCGTGGCACTAGCACCTTCGACGGCCTCTCACTGGCGTGGGCGGCGGCAGAATACCTCGCTATGCAATGCCGCTCCTTAAGCTTGTTTGCCACGCACTATTTTGAACTCACGGCACTTCCTGATTTGCTCGAAGGTGTCGCCAACGTGCATCTAGCCGCTGCCGAACATGATGGCCATGTGGTGTTTTTACACTCAGTAAAATCTGGTCCCGCCAGCCAAAGCTACGGCCTGCAAGTCGCACAGCTCGCGGGTGTGCCAGCAGAAGTTATTAGCCGAGCGCGTGAACGCTTAGCTCTGCTCGAATCGCAAAGCGTGAGCCTGCGCTATAGCGAACCGCTTGCCGCTCTCGCCACGCCAGCTGCCTTACCGGCAGATACACCACCAACTGCCGTAGCTGCCGACACACCTCAGCGCAACACATCACGCAAACTCAGCCTGCGCAACGACAACCCGCAAGCAGACCTATTCGCCACCCGCCAACCTAGCGATGTGGAGCTGTCGTTACGCCAGATCGATCCAGATAGCCTGAGCCCACGTGAAGCGCTTGAGCTGATTTATGCGCTGAAAAAACAACTGTAGTCATCATCACTATCAGTGCTGCTGATAGAATTACTCAGCATGAGTCAATTGCCACACTGATGCTGCGACAGTAAACTAACCGCCATTAGTCATTAGTCACCGGGATTGCTTAACCATGACATTCGTCGTTACCGAAAACTGCATCAAGTGCAAATATCAAGACTGCGTGGAAGTGTGCCCAGTAGACTGCTTCTATGAAGGCCCAAATTTTTTAGTGATTCACCCAGATGAGTGCATCGATTGCGCACTCTGCGAGCCAGAATGCCCAGCCAACGCCATTTTCTCTGAAGATGAGCTACCAGAAAACCAAAAGGCATTTATCAAAATCAACGCCGATCTGGCGCAGATTTGGCCAAATATCACCGAGATTGGTGAGCGTCCAGCAGACGGTAAAGAGTGGGATGGCAAGCCGAACAAGCTGCCTTTGCTAGAACGCTAAAGCCTAGCGCTGTGGTCTACGCTTATAGCGTCAGATAAACAGTGAAATTTAAATACAAAAAAGGAGCTAAATAGCTCCTTTTTTGTGGCCGACTCATTCCCTCGCTCGACCACATCCTTGTCCCCTACCCTGGGAGTTCACATCATGCGTACTTCCTACACACCATCCTTGTGCTCGCATAATCCTTTAAGCGGCGTCCTGATAAGGCTAATGGTAGTAGGTTTACAGGGCCGCACAATATGCTGAGCGATCCAACCTATGATGGGTTTGATTTTACCCTTTTATATTCAAATAGATAAAAAAAGACCCAACAATAGTTTGAAAGTAATTACCGCAATATGGCGTAAAATACAGGGTTTCTTGTAAGGTATTTCTTACATAAAAAAAGGGCCCACATCATGTGAGCCCTGAAAAACAATCATCGTTGTTGCACACCGTCGTCTTCATCCTGTGAGATTAAACGTGTGGTTCGCGTTGCGGTTGACGTAATAATCTGGCAAATGTCAGACAAAAACGATATGAGGTTTGTGGCATTTTGTTGCGTTACGTTAATGCGCTCTGCTTCCCAGTTGGAGAGACTGGCCAGCGCATAATAAATCTGGCGCCACCTAGCTGGTGACTCTGGTCTACATAAATCGTACCTTCAAACCAATGCACGATGCGACTGACAATAGACAGGCCTAAGCCATAACCGCCGGTACTGCGCGTACGGCTATCATCGAGGCGAGTAAACGGCTCAAAAATACGCTCACGATGCGCCTCTGGAATGCCCGGACCGTCATCCTCAACCCACAATACGACATAGTCACCATCACGGCGCAGTGTTGCGCGCACATCATGGTTGGCATAGCGCAGGGCATTACCTACTAGATTTTGGATGACACGATGGGCGTAACGCTCAACGCTTTGAATCACCAAGTCATCATCTACAGTCACCGTCAACTTGGCAGGCTTTCTCAGCGCATCAGTCTCACGCTGAATACGCCCCATCAAAGCAGTCATATCTAGTGGTTCAAAGCTCAGCTGCGGACGGCTCTGCTGTAGCGTGGCGTAAGTCAAAATCTCATCAATCAATTGGTTTAGCTGATTGATATCTTCATCGAGTAGTTCGAGCTGCTGAAAGCGATCCTCCTCATCGGGAGAGCCCGCCATCATTTCCATACCAAACCGTAGGCGCGCTAAAGGCGTGCGTAACTCATGCGATACCGCTTGGGTTAATTCGCGCTGCGAGTCTAGCAAGCGCTTTATATGCGCCGTCATCTGGTTGAGCGTCTCAGCTAAACGACCAATCTCATCGCTACCACTGACATCAGCCCGCGCGGTTAAGTCACCCTCTCGCAGACGTTGCACAGTCGCGCCCAACGAGACAACCTTGATCTCGAAGTTATGAATAACCCAATACGCACCCAAGGTAATAAAGAACAGCGCAATCACACAGGCAATAACCAGATGCTGAAATGGTAAAGGGTCAAATAATTCGAAGGGGCCAAGCATTAGCACTTGGCCGGAGCGATTTTGGCTAGGCGCATAGACCGTCATGGCCGAGCGCGTGGCACTGGATGAAAGCTCGCCAAAGCTCACGACAATCTCATCTTGCTCAAGACGAATACGCTGATCGCGGTCTAGCCTGACCTTACTCAATGGAATCATCGCCATCGGAAAGCCAACAAATGGCGATAGCGTCTTCAGGCGAATTTCTTCTTGGCCGGGATAGTTGGCGAGATCTTCTAAATAAAAGTTTGCCGCCGCCCTAGCCTGCTGCTCACCAATACCAGCTATGCGCGTGGTTAAGTACGACGGCTTTCCTGGCAGCGGCACACGAATATAAATATCGCTGGCATCACCCACCGTGCGAACCACGGTGTAACCCTGAGCTAAACGCTCTTCTTCGTGGTTCGTGAGGGAGATAGGCAGTGCATTAATCAGCTGCAAGGGCGCATCAATAAGTAACGAAGCGTCTTGCAACCATAAAGCGCGCTGCTCGGCCTTTTGTCGTGCTACAGCAATTGCCGTGATGTGAAACACCGCTGTCGACATACGCTCGGTATATTCTTGCGCACGCTGATTATTCATCCAGTGCATCGTGATATAGGTGAGGAAGCTAACTGCCACCACCGTCAACAAGATGCCGCCGTAAATCCCGACAAAGATGCTCTTAGTGCGAAAGGCTCGCAGCATTAGGCGTTGCCACCATCCTTCACAAAGAGATAACCCTTGCTGCGCACAGTTTTAATAATGCGCGGGCTATCGGGGTCATCGCCAATTTTTGGACGAATACGCGAGATACGGACGTCGATTGAACGATCTTGGCCGTCATACTCAATGCCGCGTAATTTCGAGAAGATATCTTCGCGCGACAATGTTTTGCCAGCACTAGAAGCTAGCAGCCAGAGCAGGTCATATTCGGCGCTAGTGAAGTCAACTAATTCGCCAGCCAATGTTACCGAACGTGCACCATTGTCGATGATCAGCTCACCAAAGCTAATGCGCTGCGCTGTCGATTCAGTGCTCTCACCACGGCGTAGTTGCGCACGAATACGCGCCAGCAATACACGAGGCTGCACAGGCTTAGGCACGTAATCATCCGCGCCCATTTCCAAGCCCAAGACTTGATCCATATCGTCAGTACGTGCCGTTAGCATAATGATCGGCTTATTAAACTGGCCGCGCACTTCGCGACAAACAGTCAGGCCATCGGCTCCAGGCAACATAACATCGAGCACAACGAGGTCGGGCTGCTCATCAATGATGCGGCGAATAGCACGCTGGCCATCACCTTCAATACTCACTTCCAAGCCATTACGGATCAGGTATTCCTGAGTCAGCTCTGCTAAGCGCTGGTCGTCTTCTACAATCAAAATCTTCGGCGGCGCTTCGTGAGATGCCATGCCATGCTCCCTATTCTTCTTATGTGTTAACTAAAACACGCGTGTTACTGCCACTGCGCGACAAAGCAAGTGGCTCATGTTGCAGTTTATACGGTTTTGTAAACATTCATATACTGCAACGCAACGAACACTGCGGCTAGTGATAGAACAATTTATCGAGTTGCGAAACAGCTCAAAACACAATATCTAGTGTTTTTAGCTAAGTCACTAATATTTCGACCAAAGTTAAGTTATCCCAAGGGATACCCGCAAGCTATGCACAACTTATCCACAGATTTGGCGCTCAGAGAACTCAGCAAAACACACCATCTAGTGTGTCATCCACATATATAAACACTATATATAGCGATTTTTTCTTAAAAAACGCTGGACATGATATGCGCATACGCGGTCTTATACACACCAAGTGCAAGAGGCTGCCCACTCGCCAACTTGCACATCAGCCACCTAAATGCTGAACTCAACAACCACAATATCTAGTGTTCGACAGTCGCCATCACTGTCTTTATTCAGGCCACACACTGTGTCCTGTTGCCGAGGAATCTATGCAAGCAGACATTTTCGCCGAAGCCACCACGCAAACGCCAACTACTCCGACAACGCCCACTGCCGGCACTGCGCCAGGCCAACTGCGTGTTATTAAACGCAATGGCACTGTGGTCAGCTATGACGACAACAAAATCGCGCTAGCCATCAGCAAGGCTTTTTTAGCCATTGAAGGTTCGGCAGCAGCCAACTCCAGCCGTATTCATGAAACCGTGGCTCAGCTCACCACATTGGTTTCGGCCACGTTTAAGCGCCGCATGCCCAGCGGCGGCATGGTTCATATCGAAGAAATCCAAGACCAAGTTGAACTGTCTTTGATGCGCTCCGGTGAGCAAAAAATTGCTCGCGCCTATGTGCTCTACCGCGATGAGCGCGCCCGCGCCCGCGATATCGAAACACCTGCGTCGACACGTCATCACCCGACACTGCACGTGCTAAAGGCCGATGGCAGCCGTCATCTGCTCGATCTTGGTCGCCTCGAAGCCTTAGTGGTCAACGCCTGCGAAGGCCTGAGCGGTGTCGAATCGAAAGCCATTGTTGAAGACACTCTGCGCAACCTCTACGACGGTGCCGCAGAAACTGACATCAACAACGTTTTAGTCATGTGCGCCCGCGTGATGATCGAGCAAGAGCCCAACTACACCTACGTTACCGCCCGTCTACTGCTCGATCATCTGCGCAGCGAAGGCTTGTCGTTTATGGGCATTGCTGAGCTGGCATCACAAGGCGAGATGACTCAGTACTACCCGCACGCACTGCCGATCTACATCAATCGCGGCATTGAGTTAGAACTACTCGACCCTAAACTGGCCGACTACGACATGGCGCGCTTAGGCGCAGCCCTGAAGCCAGATCGTGACTTCCAATTCACTTATCTTGGCCTGCAAACGCTATACGACCGCTACTTCTTGCATAGCAATGACGTCCGTTTCGAGCTGCCGCAAATTTTCTTTATGCGCGTCGCCATGGGCCTAGCCATGCAAGAGCCGGGTGATCGTGAAGCCCGCGTCATCGAGTTCTATGACTTGATGTCCAGC
>Ga0208814_1001085_pt1 | contig 13456 bp, 17 predicted proteins | sample MalvirAntarct_55_FD_184253 | JGI IMG/M metagenome (GOLD analysis project Ga0208814, IMG submission 184253) | Marine viral communities from the Global Malaspina Expedition - Malaspina viral metaG Antarct_55 (SPAdes) (version 2) | ecosystem: Environmental > Aquatic > Marine > Oceanic | place...
TTTATGGAGATGAAAAATGATTAGTGCAGCATTGATGTGCCTAGCAATGAACGTCTACCATGAGGCTCGTAGTGAGCCTATGGTTGGGCAGTATTCAGTAGCACACGTAGTAATAAACAGAGTTCAAAGTCCTAGATGGCCTGATGATGTATGTTCTGTAGTGCACCAGGGTTTACACAAAGGTAAGCACCGATGTCAGTTTAGCTGGTACTGTGATGGCAAGTCAGACAAAGCACATGAAGAGGTGGCGTGGGCTAGGTCATTGATTGTGGCAGACAACGTGTTACGTGGTACTGTAGCTGACCCAACTAAGGGAGCTACTCATTACCATGCACGATACGTTAAACCATACTGGAGTGCGTCACTTAATGTAACCACAACTTATGGATCACATAAGTTTTATAGATAGGAGATAAAAATGTGGGCAGTAATGTTTTATATAGAAGATAGTGAAATGGTATATGATACAGGCAAGACAGCCTTCACAGCAAATGATCCACCCCTAGTATTTCATAACAAAGAAGCTGCTAAAGAACGTGCAGCTACATGGAACACAGGTATAGTAGTGCCATACATAAGAGAGATGACTGATGATGAACGTCAACGTTCAAAGGAAAGAGAGGCAGCTAACTATGTACACCGTAGAATTTGAATCAGATGCTTCTGTAGTAGTTACTATGGATCAGTCTCAAGTAAACGAAGATGTTGAGATGGTCTATTCTAATAATGGTATGGTATACATACGACAGTTTGAGGAGGCTACAGATTCATACCAATTAATATACATGAGTCATCAACAGTGGCAGGATCTCATGGCAGGTTACCAATCACCTGAGGGAGCCTACTACTTGACAGAGAAAAAGAAAGGGAGTAAAGCAAATGGCAACAGGGGATAACCCACACTTAGCTTGCCCGTTTACTGATTGCGGATCAAGTGACGCATTCAATTGGAATGATGATGGCTTTGGTCAATGTCATTCTTGTAGCAGGGCCTACCCATCTAAGGGTATGTCTGAAACATACGACTGGGTTCAACAAGAGTACCCACTAAAGGAAAGGAAGAAGCCAATGGAGATACCTGTAACGGGTAGCACGTACAAGAACATTAGGTCTATTGACCCTGATGTTTGTGAGATGTACGGCATCCAATTACAAACAGGTGCTAACGGTGAGCCAGTGCGCTATGCCTACAAGTACCCACACACAGTCAAGTACAGGCTAGTGTCCGATAAGTCTAAGTCATGGACTAAAGATCGTGGCATGGGCATGAACCATTTGTTTGGGCCAGAGTTCAATGCTGGTACAAGTAATCGTATCTACCTCACTGAGGGTGAGTTCGATGCTGCCTCACTGTATCAGATACTAGGTAAGACTTACCCTGTTAAGTCATTGCCCAGCGCATCTATCGGTGAGAAGTTTATCAAACACAATCACCCTTACCTGTCGTCATTCAAAGAGATTGTCTACGCTGGTGAGCTAGACGAGGCAGGACGTAGGGCAGCTGACAAGTTATACTCAGCCTTCCCTGATAAGTTCTGGTATGTACCTATGTCTAAGTACAAGGATGCCAATGACTTCCTTGAGGCTGGTGATGGTAATGATTTGATGTGGGCTGCACGTAAGCCTCAGCGATACTCACCAGAGAACTTCTTCTGTTCTGATCAGGACGTTGAGGATGCAATCCTTAATGAGAATCCTTATGAGTACGTACCAACAGGACATGCTGGACTTGACGAGAAGATCAGGGGCATGGTCAAGGGTGGACTTACATTCATCAAGGCACCCCGTGGTACTGGTAAGACAGAGGTGATACGATACTTTGAGACAGGTCTACTACGTGATGAAGAGAGCCGTGTTGCTATGCTTCACATGGAGGAGATGAAATCGACTACCTATCGTTCAATGGCGACATACCACCTAGGTGTGAACGTCAGGACTAAGGATGATGCTAGAGAAAACAATGTGTCTGAGACTGATGTGATCAAGGCAGCTAAGGAAGCTACCAAGGCTGAACGTACTATCATCTTTGAGATGATGTCGCATGACGATCCCCTTAAGTTGCTAGACTATGTAAGGCTTGCAGCTACAGTGTATGGCGCTGGGTTCATCTTCATTGATCACGTTCAACGTCTTGCTTATCTGTCTAGCTCAGGTGTTGATGGTGCTACCAGTACGTTGACCACACTAGGCTCACGTATGGCACAGCTTGCTAAGGAGTTGAACATAGGTGTGGTATTCATATCTCAGGTCAATGACGATGGGCGTACAAAGTATGCAGCTTCCCTTGAGGAAGAGGCCATCATATGTATCAAGCTTGAGCGTGATGTTGACACTGAAGATGAGATACTTCAGAACACTACCAACTTTATTGTTGACAAGAACAGACCATTCGCTAAGCTAGGCAATGCAGGTTCAGTGTATTACGATCCAGACACTACGATCCTTTCTGAAGATGCACCTTATCTAGGGAGTGAAATGGCAGCATGATAGTATTTGATGTAGAAGCGGATGACCTTTTGGATGATGCTACTAAAATACATTGCTTATCCTATACTGCTGATGGCTCTACGCCTATAAGCCTAGTAGACTATGATGATATGCGTAAGCTTATCCTATCTCAAAAGGGTTTGATTGGGCATAACATTATTTCCTATGATGTACCACTGCTTGAAAAGATACTGGGTATACAGGTCAAAGCCAGACTGTTTGATACTTTGCCTATGTCTTTCGTTCTTAACTACAACAGAGGTAAGCATGCACTTGCTACCTTTGGTGAAGACTTTGGCATACATAAACCTGTCGTAAATGATTGGTCAGGCGAGGATATACAAGTGTATATACATCGTTGTGAAGAAGACGTTAAGATTAACTGGGCCTTGTGGCAAAACCTACTAAAACGTTTCAAGTTTATCTATCAAGATGATAAGCTACTAGATAAATTCTTTCGGTACTTAGAATTTAAAATGTCCTGTGCTGCGTCAGCGGAGCAAACAGGTTGGCGTCTTGATAAAAAGTTAGCTGAGTCTAGTATCAAAACACTAGTTAAGCAACAAGAAGAAAAGACAGAAGAGCTTAAGTCTGTGATGCCTAAGCAAAGGGTAAACGCCATCAAGCGTAAGCCTAAGGTTTGCTTCAAGCAAGATGGATCACCCTCATCACATGGTGAACGGTGGTTCTCTTTGCTTGCAGAAAACAATCTACCTAATCATCACGACGAAGACATTACTATCTTAAAAGGTTGGAAAGAACCTAATCCTAAGTCTACTCCACAGGTTAAGGATTGGCTGTTCTCATTAGGTTGGGTGCCATGTACTCACAATTATGAGAAGAAGGACGATGAGGGTAACGAAAAGACTATACCTCAAGTCCGTCATGAGGGTGAGCTTACTGACTCTGTTAAGATTCTCATTGACAAACACCCATCAGTGGGTGTGCTAGATGGCTATACTGTCATACAACACAGGTTAGCTATCTTCCAAGGGTTTATTGAATGTGAACGTGATGGTTACGTCAAGGCAGGTATTGCTGGCCTGACTAACACACTTCGATTCAAACACAGAAAGCCTTTGGTTAATCTACCTGGGGTTGATAAGCCTTGGGGTAAGGAAGTACGTGGCTGCTTGATTGCAGATGAAGGTTATGTATTGTGTGGTGCTGACATGACATCCCTAGAGGATACCACTAAGCGTCACTACATGAAGCCTTATGACCCAGACTATGTTGAAGAGATGGCTAGGGAGGGATTCGATCCTCACCTTGACCTTGCTAAACATGCTGGTGCTGTCACTCAGGTACAGATAGACAAACACAATTCAGGAGAGGTCTCTCTCAAGTCTTTGCGTAAGAACTATAAGGTGGTGAACTACTCTGCTACCTATGGTGTCGGTGCAGCTAAGCTATCACGTACTACAGGAATGCCAATACCTCAGGCAGCTTCATTGCTTGCTGCGTATTGGAAACGTAACTGGTCTGTCAAAGCTTTCTCTGAGGCTCAGCACATACGAAAGATCAATGGTGAGATGTGGGTACAGAACCCAGTCAGTAAGTTCTGGCACAGCCTTCGCTATGAGAAGGATGTATTCTCTACCCTCAATCAATCGACTGGGGCTTACTGCTTTGACAAGTGGGTTGCATACTACAGAACTAAAAGTCCTAACATCTTAGGACAATTCCATGACGAATCAATCAACCAAGTAAGGAAGGGAGCTGAACAAGAACACTCATCTACCCTCCAATGGGCGATTAAAAAAGTAAATCAAGAACTTAAATTAAATGTTGATTTAGGTATTGACGTACAGTACGGTCTGACGTACAGTGAAATACATTAACATAGGAGGCCATGATGGCTACACGTATAGTAAAACTAACAGGCATTGGTGAATGGGCTAAAGTCTTTGAAGAGAACCGTGACTTACTTGGTTACGGTGGTGCCTATGAAACACATGGTGGTGGATGCACGATTGATGTTATCTTAGATGAAGATAATCTCATGAAGCTTAAGGCTTCTCGTTCCATTAAGAAAGGTAAACCAGATCTTGAAGGCAGAGGACACACAGTTAAATTCTTACGCAAGTTTGATACTGGAAAAGATTGGGACAGTGGTGCGCCTGTTGTTGTTAAGTCTGATGACAGCCCTTGGAGTTATGATGTTGATGGCACCATTGGTAATGGCTCTCTAGTAGAGGTTACATTATCTGTCTACGATACACGTAGGCCAGACATTGTTGGAACACGTTTAGATAAGGTTAAGGTTATGGAACTTGTTGAGTATGTTCCTGACACAGGTGATGCTCCTCCACCTGTAACTGATACTAAACCTGTGGTTGAGGACGAAATAATGTTCTAGCCAAACTAATGGGGTGGGTGTTTATTTTCCTTTTCGCTCACCCCATATTTTATTTAGGAGTCGTTATGAAAAAAATAAAAGACATGTCTAACGAAGAGTACCACTCAATAGATGGTATCTCTTCAAGTGCTGTGAAAGCAGTCTATAAGAAATCTCTAGCCCACTGGAAGGGACAGAAGATTTCTCAGTCTGCAGCATTTGCTATGGGTAATGCTGTTCATGCAAACTTGTTGGAGGCTGATAAGAAATTAGTAATCAAAGGGCCAAAGACTAAGGCAAGTGCTGCCTTCAAAGACCTAAAAGAAAACTTAACTAAAGATCAGGTACTCTTAACTGAGGTAGAGTTTAACGTAGCTAACTGTATTACTAGAGGAGCATTAGCTAATCCTATATGTGCGGAAGCCCTTCAACATCAAGAAAGAGTAAACGAGATTAGTATTTTCGTAAAAGATCCAGTGTCAGGACTGATTCTTAAGACAAGGCCAGACCTAATGATTGAGTCTAATAAAACTGTGTACGATGTAAAGACTACACAAGATGCTAGTCCAAAAGGTTTTCTAAGCGAGTGTGTAAAGTATGGTTACTTTCTTCAAGGTGCCCATTACGTTTATACATGTAAGCTTGCTGGCTATGATGTAACTGATTTTGCATTCATTGCTTGTGAGAAGTCAGCCCCTTTCATATCACATCTACATGTGATGGGTGCAGAGGTAATGAAGTGGGCTACTGTTGAGCTTCACAAAACTCTAGCTGTTATTGCAAAGGCAGATAAAGAAGTAGACTATGGTACAGGTTGGGGTGACTACACTGTCATGGAGAAACCTTCATGGATATGATCAGTCATGACTAGGGCAGCTAAGGCTAAGGGTAGAGGTGGTCAACAGGAAGTTAGGGATAGGTTACTTGAAACATTTCCTGAGTTCGAACCCGATGACATCAAGAGCACAACTATGGGGGACACTGGTGAAGACATCCAGTTGTCTCCTGCAGCTAGGAAGAAGCTACCGATTACTATCGAAGTTAAACGTAGAAAGTCTTCCTTAAAAACTGTATATGGGTACTTGGAACAGGCAAGCAAACATGCTAAAGGTGAACCAGTAGTTTTCTTTAGGTCAGACCGGATGCCTTGGGTCGTCATGGTAGGGATGGATCACTACATGGAACTCTTACGTAACTGGAAAGATAAAGATGGAAATTAAAATTTGGGGTATCATTGAGGGGCCAACATCTATTGAAGAGTTTGACGAGGACTACGAAGTTCCTGATGGTTCTAATTACTTTATGTTATGTAAGGTAGAGATTGATGATGAGATTGAAGAAGATAACTTTTGGTTTGAAGATTTTGATGACGCCTATGAGTGGGTTAAACATTTTAGTAAAACTGTTGAGCCGTTAATCATTGACATGGGTACCTACCCTGAGTATAACTAGGAGTTTCCGCTGTGATATTCGAGATCAACTTAACTATTTCAGTAGACAAGAGTGCTAATTTTTTAGAGGCATTTGGAAATAATGTAGATGTTATATCTGAGCAGATACAGTATGCTCTCTATGACATTGATGATATAAAAGTATTAGATTGTGAGGTTCTATATGATAAATGAAACAGACCTAGAAGCGTGGGGTTACTACAAAGACAGTACCTTGTACAAGGACATGACGCTTAGCTCTTACCAGAAGGCAGCGGCGGGTACAGCCATCTATCCTATACAACATGCTATCACTTACCCTGCGCTGGGCTTAGCTGGTGAAGCGGGTGAGGTAGCCAACAAGGTTAAGAAAATTATCCGTGATGGTAAGATAGATAAGGCCGCACTAACAGCTGAGATAGGCGACTGTCTGTGGTACATAGCAGCACTATGCCGTGACCTTAACGTAGACATGGGTGAGGTAGCTAAGTCTAACTTAAATAAGTTATACGACCGTAAACAACGTGGTACACTGCAAGGCAGTGGTGATAAACGATAACTCAGTTGAAGGAAAATAAAATGGCTATCATTACTATTGACGATAAGGAATATGAAGCAGACAACTTCACTGAAGATCAGCAAAATATGCTAAGAGAAATTAAGATCTGTTCCGACGAAGTTAACCGTGCTGCTTATATAAATAAAGTACTCGACGTGCGTAGCAGAGCTTTGGTTACTGCCCTGAGCAAATCCCTAGAGGATAACGATGACGATCAAACAGAGATGGATGTATAATGAGCAATAACTTACCTACAGATTACCAGTCATTTATTCACAAGTCACGGTATGCTAAGTACCATGAGGGCCAAGGTCGAGAGTCATGGAGTGATACTGTAACTCGATTTTCCAACAACATCATTAAGGATTTAGTAGATCCAGACACTAAGTATAAATTAGAACAGGCCATCATTGGCCTAGAGGTTATGCCATCTATGCGTGGTCTTATGACAGCAGGTGCTGCCGCAGAACGTGACAACACCTGCATGTACAACTGTTCATACCTACCCGTAGATGACCTTAAGGCCTTCGATGAGGCTATGTTCATTCTTCTCTGTGGCACTGGTGTTGGCTTCAGTGTAGAGAGGCAGTTCGTCAGTAAGCTCCCAGAGGTGCCTCAACTCTTCCAGAGTGAGACTAATGTCATGGTCAAGGACAGTAAGGAGGGGTGGGCTAAGTCTTTGCGTCAAGTGATTGCACTCCTGTATAGTGGTGAGATCCCAACGTGGGATATATCTAAGGTACGACCTGCTGGTGCGCCCCTTAAAACTTTTGGTGGCCGTGCCTCAGGCCCAGCGCCATTGGTAGACTTGTTTAACTTTACCATCAAGACATTCAAGGATGCACAGGGACGTAAGCTATCTTCTGTTGAGTGTCACGACATCATGTGTAAGATCGGTGAAGTAGTTGTAGTTGGTGGTGTACGTAGGTCAGCTATGATCTCCTTATCTAATCTATCAGATGATCGTATGCGTACAGCTAAATCAGGCTCATGGTGGGACAACAACCCTCAACGTGCCCTAGCTAACAACTCTGTATCCTACACCGAGAAGCCTGATAGTCTGTCGTTTATGCGTGAGTGGATGTCCTTGGTTGAGTCAGGCTCAGGTGAACGTGGTATCTTTAATCGTCAAGCATCTAAGGTACAGGCTGCTAAGAATGGTAGACGTAATGCAGACTATGAGTTCGGAACTAATCCTTGCAGCGAAATAATTTTGCGCCCAAATCAGTTCTGCAATCTAACAGAGGTAGTTGTACGTGCAACAGACGATCTAGAATCTCTTTCAGAGAAGGTAAGATTAGCTACTATCTTAGGTACAGTACAGTCCAGCTTTACTAAGTTCCCATACCTACGTAAGATCTGGCAGAAAAACACTGAAGAAGAACGATTGTTGGGCGTGTCCCTGACAGGTATCATGGATAATCCATTAATGACTTTAAAGAACAAAGGATTGGATAGGACTCTTGAGCATTTACGATCTGTCGCTGTGGCTACTAATGCTGAGTGGGCTAAGCGCCTTGGGATCCCTGTGTCTACTGCTATCAGCTGTGTTAAACCTTCGGGTACAGTCTCACAACTGGTTGATTCTGCTAGCGGAATTCACGCTCGTCACTCACCCTATTATATTCGTACTGTACGTGGCGACAATAAAGATCCACTGACACAGTTTATGAAGGACCAAGGTGTACCCAATTCACCTGAAGTATTCAAGCCTGATCAGACCACAGTGTTTAGCTTCCCGATGAAGGCACCCACTGGTGCTGTGTGTACTGCTGACATGTCTGCTATTGAACAACTAGAGATGTGGCTAGCCTATCAACGATCATGGTGTGAGCATAAACCTTCAGTGACAATCAACGTCAAGAAGGATGAGTGGTTTGAAGTAGGTGCTTTTGTTTACAAGTTCTTTGATGAGATGTCAGGTGTATCCTTCCTACCATTCAATGAGCATACTTATCAGCAAGCACCTTATCAAGAGTGCGGGAGGAGTGACTACAGGACTCTTAAGTCTTTAATGCCTAAGACTATTGACTGGTCCAAGCTCTCAGAGTACGAGAGTGAAGACAACACAGCTGGTAGCCAGACACTTGCTTGCTCTGGTGACTCCTGTGAGATTGTTGATCTAGTCTGATGTGGACAATAATAACAAGGAGCCAGTGTAACTTTTGTGACAGTGCTAAGGCCTTGCTTAAGGGTAGAGGGGAATCATACTCCCTCTACTCTGTAGACTCCCTCTCTAGTAAGTGGGTGTTGACTCTCGTTAAGCAAGCAGGGTATACTACAGTACCACAAATCTTTAAACCAGATGGAACCCATGTCGGGGGCTACAGAGAACTAAAGGAATACTTTGATGAAACCAGTACGAAAGAGTTTTAACCGTGCCTTATACGAAGCCTATGATAAACAGGCGAAGGACGCATTAGTATCTCACTTGGAAGCTAAGGATCACGTCATCGTAACTACAGAGGAGAACTACTTCGTTGATGTCGTATCACAGAAACACGGCCTTACATTTCTTAATGAAGCTGAGGTTAAGGTTGCATGGGATGGTGACTGGCCCCCTCACTGGGATGAGATCCGTATCCCAGAACGTAAGCAACGACTGCTTGATAAGTACGATGGTGACAATGGAGTATTAAACTTCTATGTCTTTCGTAAAGATTTTAAACAGGCTTGGCGCATCAAGGATACACTACTTACTAAGGAAAGTCTCAAGGAAGCTAAGGGTAGGTACATCAAGCCAGGTGAGCTATTCTTTCACATCCCCTACACCAAGGCGGAGTTGGTTAAGCTATGATTGACACTCTTGAACCACCTAAAAAGCAGGTAAGGTCACGACGAAAAACAAACTACAAAGGTGCGGCTAAGAAGGAAACTTCTGGCCTCATCCCTAAGACAAATACTCAGAGAGAACTGATTGCTGCCTTAACTGGTGGTAATCAAGTCTTCATCCTAGGCCCGGCTGGTACTGGTAAGACTTATGTTACTGCTACCTTTGCAGCTGATCTCTACATTACCAAAGAAATTGATAAGATTGTGATCACTAGACCCCACATCACAGTGGGTAAAGACATTGGGTATCTTCCAGGTACTCTTGAAGAGAAGACGTATCCTTGGGCGCTACCTGTATTGGATGTGTTAATCAAACACCTAGGCAAGGGTGCAGTAGAGACAGGAATTAAAAATGGCAACATCGAGATGGCACCTCTGGCTCTTATGCGTGGACGTAGCTTTGATAATTCCTTTATTATTGTAGATGAAACACAGAACATAACAACCCATGAGTTAAAGATGTTGTTGACTAGGGTAGGTGAGGGTAGTAAAATTGTTTTGAATGGTGATGTACAGCAGAGTGATCTTCCTAGTGGTGATGGCCTCTCTAAAGTTATTCATTTGGCAAAGAAGCATATGTTACCTGTACCTGTTATTGAGTTTGGTATTGATGACATTGTACGTAGTGACATCTGTGCACAGTGGGTTAAGATATTTTTAAAGGAGGGGATATGAGTAGTACTGGTAAGCCTGTAGGTAGACCTAAAAAAAAGAACACCTTGCTAGAAGAAGCTAGGGATTTCAAAGATGCAAAGGCACTAAAAGATAAACCCCTGACGGCCAGACTGTACCTTGCAGGACAAGCTCTTGCAGGGCTACTATCTGGCATACAGGGGTCTGTTCGTGTTGATGATGTCAAACGAGAAGCCTATGATTGGGCGGACCATATGTTAGATGATGATTAGTCTAGCTTAAGGTCACCGTGAAAGATTTTGTCGTAGTTTTTTACTAACATATCAATTTTCTGGAGGGTGCTTAGTGCATCCTCCTTTTTTAATAGGTCTTCCAGCTCACCCTCAATACCAAGAAATTTCATAACATTTTTAACTTGATCTTTGTTTTTACCAGACAAGACCCTGACCATTTCTAAACCACGTGGCATTGGTGCTGACTGCATTGTCTTTAATACATTACCTTTGGCTTCTTTGATAAGAGACTTAACTATAAGTTCTTTGTCTGCCTGATTCATCTTAAAGAACTCTGGATTTTTTTTCAAGTATCTTCTAGAAGAAGACTCTAAGTATGGTGCTACCATACCATCCATGTAGTTTTTAACCTCAGCGGGTCCATCAAACTTAATAGATTTCCAAGCCGCCATGCCAGATGCATTCAGCATAGTCTCTATTAGGTTAGGCTCACGAGATCCACGAACACCAAGTATTTGTTTACCTGTATCTACCTTGAGGTCTGTGCCACGGGTAGGCATAGCTCTTCTAGGTAGGTCAGTCGAGGAAGGTAGACCTAAACTATCAAAAAGATTATTGACATACTTTATTGCCTGATTATATTTCTCAGGCCCCTGCCTTAGGTCAGGTGTCATGTTCTTGTCTGACACTAAACCCCAGACTTGATTTATAGGATCGAGTGGTCGAGACATACCCTGAACTATTCTACCGGCAGGTGGGAGAATTAAGTTCTCTGTAAATTCTGCAACTTTACTTATTGTAGGTCCAGCAAAATCTCCGGTGATAAGTTGGGACTCCTTAACCTCGAATAGCGCAGAACCATATTCGTAAAGGCTCCTATCAAAATCTTTTAAGTCACGTATAGACTGACCACCAAGTTGACTGCCAAGTTCTAACCAAAGATCCTCAGGAATTTCTTCCCAAGAAAAATCTTTTAGGTTTCCTAATTCACTGACATTACCTTTAGTTCCATGAGCAAGCATTTGCTCAACAACTCTGATAGTAGAATAAGGCCAGTCAAATGTTACATCCCCTATAGAACCATCGGAGTTTCTTTCTTGGTTCCATGCTAGACCCTCCTTTATCCTATCTATTGCACCACCTGCAGCGTAAGTACCGAAGCCTACAGCAGTCCAGCCAGCAGCCATACGACCAAGGGCTTCAGCACCCTCTTGAGTTGCGTAGTCTAGTTGTTTACCTGTCATCTTAGCGTAGGTAAACCGCATGGCATTAACACCAGACAGGTCAGCCATCGTAGCTATAGTTGTATTTAAAAAACTACCGAAGGGTACAATAAAACCAGCAGGAGTTGTATTAGTCAAGGTCTCAATAAACCTTGCTGCTGATCTAAAAGCATTGTTGGCTGGCAGTGTAGACCAGTTTACAGAAGCAGTCTCCCTCATAGTACGGAAGGCAGCTTTTTCAAGTACGTTCTTTTGAAATCTATCGGATGCCATCTCAAGTGCTGCATCACTTTTATCAAAGAATTTTTGAGGTGTGGTGCCATACTCACGCATGATAGCTTGGCTTACGTTAGTGCCGAAAGCCCACGTCTTAGTAATCTCATCTTGCATTCTAACTAGTGTAACTGTCTGAGCACCTTTGGTTACTGAATCCATACCCTTAGCTGTGAGGTATGTTAAACTGTTGGGGTCTAGTGTCGCATCTTTATTTATTAGTTTACCTTCAGAGTCTACCTTACCCTTAGGATCTAGATTAAAATTCTCAAGGGCATCTCTAACACCACCATCACCACTTACATCTCTGAAAAGAGTTTCAGCTGTCTTAGGGTTTAACTCTAGTATCTGTTGAGCAAACTTATAATCTAACTCAGGTGACAATACTGAGGCACCTCTACGAAGAGCACCAAGAAAAGAACCATAGCCTCGGTCAGAGTATACTTTTGCAACATCAGTTTTGCCAGCTAACTTTGCTCCCCCAGCTATAGTGTAGTCAATTGCAGAGGTAAATAGATCAGCCGCTGTGTTAAGGGATACTAGTTGAGCAAAACCTTTTACGTTAGCACCTGTAGTAGATAGGTGTGAGGTAATAAGTCTTTTATAAATAGACAATGCAAACTGCATCTTCTTTGGATCAGCAGGCATCTTACCACTACCCATATTCTTAAGTGCAGTGGTAAGTTCTGCACCTTTTAATTTTTCTAAACGAGACAACTGAGAAGAAATATTTAGTGTTCCACCAGCATCAGAAGCTTGTTTGATCATATGATCTCTCAAACCTGCTGGTGTCTTTTTGATGTTAAGCTTTCTTCCCGTTTCTTTTTCAAAAGTAGTCATTATATTTTTTACTGTACTTGGTTTTAAAAACATAATAGTTTGAGCAAAAGTACCTGTAATTTTATATTCATCTATCATGGCAGGAGTTGCCCTAAAACCAGCCTCTATAAGTGCCGCATAGTAACCTTTTGTGCTACCATCTTTAGATCCTTGCCAGAAATTAGACATAAAAATATTCATTGTTTCTGTGTCAGTATCTATCTCTTGCTTCCTAGCAATTGCAGATTTGGCTTTAACTTTGATAGTTTTCCAAGCCATGAAGCCAGCGTCACCACCTGAGATTCTTCCAAAGTTTTCATCAACAGTATCTATAAGTTGTTTGTTTTTTATACGCTTCCTTGACTCTGCCATTGCAGTTGCTGCATCCATCTTTAGTGCTGCAACATCTAATTCTTTAGAGCCTATCCAACTATCCTTAAGGAAGTCAGACCTTCTAAGTCCACTCACTGCACCACTGGTTCCAAATAATACTGCTGGCATGAGGATAGAACCTGCTGCAACCATTGCTGACTGTGATCCACTGAATTCTTCTTGAGCACCTGTGCCCATGAGTTGCATTTGATATGCAGCATCTACACCTACATTAATTATAGCCTCAGCTGCTACAA
>Ga0208814_1001087_pt1 | contig 13433 bp, 14 predicted proteins | sample MalvirAntarct_55_FD_184253 | JGI IMG/M metagenome (GOLD analysis project Ga0208814, IMG submission 184253) | Marine viral communities from the Global Malaspina Expedition - Malaspina viral metaG Antarct_55 (SPAdes) (version 2) | ecosystem: Environmental > Aquatic > Marine > Oceanic | place...
TGTCTCACCTCTTTGCTAAAAGTAGTGTGGGGGGTTCACGGCCCAAGGCCCCCCATCCTTGGTAGCAGGCGCGGAGTGCCTTGCCGCTACTATCTGCTGGCCCAGCTAGGAACAGGACTTCCAGCTTGTGGTGCTGCTGCCTGTTGTGGCTGAGAATGCTGTTGTGCCGATGGTGTTGATTGCATGGGCGGTTGACCGGATGCAATAAAACCAAGCTGATCTGGCGTCATAGCTACCATCAATTGATTTTGATCGCTATAGCCATTCGTGCCTTTCTTAATCCCAATCTTTGCGCAGATTTCCATAGCGTTCAAGTCAAACACACCGGAGATGTTTCTGCGCTGTTGCGCTTGTTCTGACGCATCACTAGGCGCAAGCCCGTTTGCGCTGTCAATAATGTTACGCAATGTCCGCATGCCAATCTCTTTGGCTACTGGCATTCCGCTGGTGCCTAGCTTGTCACCATCAACAAATATTTTAGACCAGAACTTGCGACGATCAAATTCACCGCCAACACAGGTAAATTCAATTTCCATCCACTTAGCATTAGAGCTTTGTGATTTTTTAAACCACTGCCCTGTACCAAACTCAGGAAGTTCAATGTCGCCACCTTTGACAACAATAACTGCGCGAGATACTGCGCCGTTGGGAATTAAAGAAAATTCACGATTTTGTTGATCGTCAGGCTGTACTGAATTTAGATTAAGCATTAGTTGTTTCCTCGCTTTGCTGTGTTACAGGATTTACGAATTGTAATGTTTTCCCGTTTTGTGGCATTTGTGTACTCATTTTGGCAATCAGCTTGCCAAGGTGAGGTTCTTCTAAGGTATCAAGACGGCCAGAACGATCCTTTGCAGGATAGCCCCATTCATTCAACGGCTGACAGACAAAACCGCGATACGGCCCATGTTCACCTGTTAGTACAGCCATTGTAATTACTTCATCAACAATACCGGGCAATTCACGCCCTGTTTTGCTACCCTCGATTTGTAGGCCATACTGCTTGCGACCGTAATCATCAGTTGTTTCGTCAAGAATGCCAACAAAGATCACGTTCTTTTCGCGGATATGCTGCAAGTGTGTGAGCCATGCCATCATTTCACGACCGTGCAGACCATATGCTGCGCGAGTGTCTAGCTTGCCAGAGCGGTCAGACCGTGATTCTGGCTGTTGCTGACACCATGAGAAGCACAAGCGACCAGCCACGGTAATTGAGTCCACAAACAATGTATCGTACTTGTCGTTTGTAGTCTGAGAATCACCATGCACTGACGATACATAATCGTAATGAGCTTGGCTGTACGGCTGATCTTCTGCCAGAGATTGATTGGGACCGCCTAAGTAACAGGCCAAGTCACGGCACTCTTGCCACGACTGAGGACGCACAACGTCGATCTTGTGTCCCTCAATAGCTGCGTCACCAGCTTCTAGGTCCATAAACAGCGTAGTTGCACCGTCCAATGTCCTAGCCAGTGTGGTTTTACCCACACCGCTTTGACCGCACACCACAATCTTGTGGCCTTTCTTTTCAGCCATACGCTGATCTGCTGTAATGATTTGCAATGCCATTATTGATCCTCAATTTCTACTGTAAAACGACCGACTTCTGTAGTACGGGCAGTTTCTAATGTGGCTTTAATAGCGGGTGGCGCTGTGTTGTATTTGCGCTCTTCCACTGCATAGGTCAGCTTTGCATAGTGCTGTGCATTCTCAGGCGTCATGCTGTTGAATGTATCGCGCAATGCGTCTTGATCCCAAGTGACCTTCTTGCCGACATTGACTTTCATAGCGACATTGCCTTCGACAATGTGCGCAGTTCCAAAGTCTTTACCGCTGACACGCAGTGCGTCACGGGCCAATGGCAAGAATAAATCTGATAGCTGATCTTCGATGTCTTTGAGTTCGGCACGAATATCTGTCGTAATCGACTTCAATTCTTCGCGCCGCTCAAACAGTTCAATACTGTTCATAGCAACCTCCATACTTTTGCTGTCCCAAGACTTAGCATTAGTTAGTATAGACAGTCAACCATTTTTTTTAGTTAAATATATTTCTATGCCGAGGCATGCTTTCATAAGTTTCTTTTTTAGTTTAAACTCAGGGGTTTCCACGCCTTTTGCATCTTCAACAATACTGCACCAGAACCCGTCTTTGTTCTCGCGTTCGTATTGGAAGTCAGCAACGTAGGCGCAAATCTTTTCATCGTTTACTAACAGATTGAACCGAACCTGTAGCTCAAGGTTACGAACAGTGCCTGCCCGTTCCATTGCTTTAAGGTACATATACCGCTCTGACTCCCACTTGGAATCAAACTTGATGCCATCAATCAAAACCTTTTTATTGCCGTACTTGGGTCTTGACCCGAATCTTCTGGGATTATATGGTTTTGTCAGTGCCATGCTTGGGAAAAGGAACCTCTTATGCCGAATCCGAAAATATACAAGTCTGTCGGTTTAACGTCAGACGCATACGATAAATTAAAATACGTTGCGGAGCAAGAGGACCGCGCACTTGGAAGGCAACTTTCACGCATGATTGACATAGCTTACAGCCAGCTAGAAAACACAAGGCGTGGTTATCGCCCTGCTTCTAGTGGCATTGGTGCTGCTGAAGTTTCAGTAGATTAAAGCAGACCAGCATTTCCCAAACCGCCAAGTAAAGATGCCGCCACCGCAGGGTTTTGGGCGGCTCTTTCTCGTATACTAGGCTGTGCATTAGGCGGAACTGGCAATTCAGGCAACGCGCCCGGCTGTATATTAGGAACACTTGTTCGTGTTTTCGGTTGTTGTGCCGGGGGCATAACTTTATCTAAGGCAGTTCCTAAAAGTGCTTCGCCTTGGTTTTTTAAATTTGTAACACCCGCAGCACTTGACTGAAGTGCAGTTTGCTTTGCGGCAGTAGACAGTATATCACCAAATATTCGACCAACACCTTTAGCACGTTCAGGACCAGTTGCTCCTGTTAAAGCCTTGTACTGATCGTCAAAGTTTTTGTAGAACAAGTTAGATGAAGTCATCCTGCCTATTAACGTCAATCTCAATATCTTGTCTAAGTTCTTCCAAGGAGCGACAGCTATACTTGAAGCCACCAGTTCGCCGCCGGGAACGCTTTGTGCGTTAAACGCTAAAACACGACCAAAATCGTTCATTCTCTTGGCTTGTTCTGCCCCAAATATGCTTGTCAACTTGTCTGATTTAAACTCTTTTTGCAGACGCAATCCAAATTCATTTAATTTTTTAGGGTCTGTTAAGAAAGTCTCTCCGAAGTCACCAATTATGCTTTGCATGTAGTTTGTTCCTACAGCTTGCTGGGCGGCAATATCATCATCAAAATGCTTCATTAACAGTTTAACAGTTCGGTTGCTGGTTGCACCCGCAGCAATCATATTTCCTGCTTCTTCAGCAGATATATTGCCAGAACCAAACCGCAATTTTTTTAATATTGCATCTTGTTCAAACTGAAACCTTTCAGATTGAAGGTCACGCAAGTTTCGCAGCAATCCTATGCCCTCGGCTTCTAACGTTCCTCCCACTGGTACTGCATCAGCGGTCGCTCCAAAGGGAACATCATCTATTTGACGCTCTAACGAAATTACCTTTTCTATAACTTCATCATCAACTTTAGCCAAAGTCGATGCCTCAATTTCTTTTGCCAGTTGTTTTATTTTTGTTAGTTCATCAGGTTTAAAAAGTTGCTTGGCAGTTGTTCCAAGGCCATCAATCTGCCTGCGAAAAGCAGAGCCATTGAATTTTGCAACATCACCTGTTGCATCAAATTCATCTAAAGATTTACCAAGATTAGTGCGAATCCATTCAGAAGATATTCTTTGGCGCAGTGGTTCCCATTCGTTTTTGCCAAGCTTGCTTTTAACTAAAGCCTCAACGTCACCCAACAATCTTGGGTTGTTTGGTTTAATCATTCGCATCATAGTGCCAGCGGCATTAACCGAAATGCCGTTGCCATCTAGTTCTTTTTTCAAAGAGTTTAGATTCGCTACGCCATTTATTTGTTCAAATTCTGTCATCCCTTTTGCGTAGTATTCTCTGGATTCTTTAATTGACCCAGCCGCCGCTCTTAAAATATCTGCGTTTTCTTCAAGTATTGATCCATTTAGTATGGCATCATCTATAGTACGCGCAAATTGATCTTCGCTTAAAAGAGCATCTAATTGACTTCTGACAGTATCAAGAGGACCAGATTTTATCTTAATGTCGCCAACAGTATTTCCAGATATAAGATCGTTTACATTTTTTCTAAGATTATGCACCTGAGTAAAGGATGCCATTTGAGGCAATCCTTCGGAGTTATTTATAATGCCTTGCAAAGAGGATTTCATCTTTTCCTGTGAAGTTCCACCTCCACCAGTAAAACCTCTCAGCTTTCTAATTTCTTGATTAACAAAGTTAGCAACACCACTTGTGTCAATAATAGCATCGTTTCCAACAGTGCTTTTCGCCGCTGCATCAATAGCCGCAAATTTACCTGAAGCTGTTTCTTGAAAATCCTCATAAGCTTCTTTAAATGAAAGATACAAGTCATCATCAATTGCAGTGATATTATCGTCTTTTGCAGCTTTTCTAAAATCATCAGAAACATTTCTGAATTGTTGCACGATCTTTTGTTCGACTTCTGTTATTTGTTTTTTAAGAACTTTGTCGCCTGTTGCAAGTGCAGCCAACGTCATTTGACCAAGACCAGTTATGTCAGCATCTGTGGATTCAATGCCAACGGTCTCACGCAATTTTTGAAGTTCAGCTTTAATCGCTTCACCATTTTTATATGTTCGGCTTGAGCCGCCAAATACTTTTTCTGATGTAGCAGTGGCACGGGAAATAAAGGAGTTCGCGCCGATCAAGCCAGCGGCAGGCGTTATCCCAAACTTTTCTCGACCCATTCCTGCGACTTCAACAACATCGTCCGTTGCTGTTGGCCTTGCGCCCTTTAATCCGTATCCCATCAGCTTTGCAACGCCAGTGAACACACCCTCGCCCACACCCGCTATAAGGGCTTCTACAGCAGTGTCTTTGGCTATTTCGCCAGCGGACTGCCTAGATACACCAGATACGCCCTCTATGGCCTCTTCCAGCAAGTTTCCGCCACCACCACCTGTGGCCGCGCCAAGTACGCCACCAATGAATGTGCCGATTCCCGGTGCAATAGCAGTACCAGCAGCAGCACCTTTTAAAGTGCCTGCGATAGCACCACCTACTTCGGGCGCTATTCCTGCTAAATCTGCTAAATCGTATCTGCTAAATCCAGATTCATCTATTAAAACGTTTTGATCTGTTTTAACATCAAACTTTGCTGCACCTGATGGAGTTAGGGCAAGCCTGCCACGGCTATCGCGTGTATAATCTTCTGGCAATAGCCCTTGCTGTTGCAGACGGGCTTCTTCTTCTTCACCTGTTTCTGCTAGGCTAAGTCCAGCCCGAAGACTAGCATCTTTAATGCCAGTTTTTGTGTCGAACCCTACGTCAAAACCTTTTCTTTTGGTTTCTGCGGAAGCAATAGCTTCTTTTGAAGCGTATTTTTCCGGTTCAGCTAGAACATCTTCTATTCTAAGCTGTTCTTTTACAGAGGGTTTGTCGCCTTTTATTTTAAATTTAAGTGGCCCATACTTCGTATCAACGGCAACAATACCCATATTTTTATTCCTCGTCTTCCACGGAAATTACGCCACTTTCATCGTCTACAAATCTATATGTTGTATTGCCAGCTAACAAAGTATCAAATTGATCCACGTTGTCTAAATATTCTTGCTCGGTTCCATAATATCTTGGGTCCATAATATTATCTCGCAAGGCTGCAACACTTTTTCTCTTACCAGTGAAAATCCTACGGATTCGGCTCAAACGTTTTTTAGCTGTTAGTGGGTTAGTAAATACGGATACATCTCCTAATAGTACTTCTAGTTGTTTAACATCTACATTAGATATTCCGTTTCCTGTTTCTTGGGTCAAAAACCTTTTAAATTCGTTTACTACAGACTTTTGATAAGCTTCAAGTTCGTCCTCAGTCGAAATTCCTGTTTCTGGAAAAGCCACTTTAGCGTTAGTCAATCCACCAGCCACCATTAAAGTTTTAATTCTATCTCCAATTAATTTAGCGGCGTTACCTGTGTTAGCATCTCCAAGATCGTCAAGTAACACTTCCATTTGATCTAAAGTTTCTAATGCACCGTTTACTTTTCTTTGCGTTTTTGCAATTTTTTTCAAAGCATTAGACGGGTCAAAATATTTTGCGCCCGTTCTGCTACGGCCCATTCTAATGCTTAATCCTTCCATTACCTCTGAACTGTATGGGTTCTTTACTTCAGCGCCTTTCCATTCTTGTTCTTTATCTTTTTCACGCAACTCCATTTCTTTTATTATTTTTTCACGTTCAAATGCCAATTCTGATGAAGCAATTGCAGCTTCAACGCCTTCATCAGCTTTAATTTGACCAAGTGCGTACTTGCCTGCGGCCACTCTTGCTGCCTTGGCTTCAGATTTAGCCTTAGATAATTCGGGCAAAGCTTTCTCGCCAGCTTCGCCCACTGCGCTTAACATCTTGCCAACATTAAATCCCTTGCCAGCGCGATTTTGCATTAATGACAGCCCCATAGCCATTAGTGCTTGGCTGTTATCAGGCTTGCCATCAATATTTATACCCGTTGCTTCAGCAAATTCTTGCTTGTACTTTTCTAAAAGTTCAGCGCGGGTTTCGGCTTTAGGTTGTTCTTTGCCTTCTGCATTATTTTTTTCTGCCAATGCTTCCATAAATGCGTTTTCAGCAGGTGCGCCTTGACCCTCAGAACGCGCAGCTTCCATCATTGCCACTTCTTCTGGGCTTGGACCTGTTGTAGTTTGTGACAGCTTAGTTGTTGGGTCATCTAATAGTCCTGCTCTGGAAGCATCAACATCAGTCAGGGCATTTATTTTTTGTTGCAGCATCTGTGCTGAAGAAAGACTTTGAGGCCCTTCAAAGTCATAGCTACTAGTCACACTTTGTTCATTAAGAATCCTGTTTCTAAAATCATCTTTTGACTCGCCTTCTTTTCTTATAGCAGTTGTGTTTGGCTTACCTGTTTGTAATAAGGGGTCAAATCCTGCATCGTAAGGAACACCAGCATCGTAAGGACCACCAGCATCGACGTTTTGTGCAAATTTTCCAGCGTTAATGGCACTTGCAATTATCTGGTTATTCTCTCTGCTTGCTATTGTAGATCGTTCTCCCGGCGTTAATCCTATTTGGCTTGACGAAGAAGCTTCAAGACCTGCTTCTTTCCCTTCAAGATTAGCCAATGCCCTTCTATACATCTCATCAGACTGCATCCCCATCCTAGCAGCCATATCTTCTTGACCAAACATACCTGCTGCGTTGCTATATAAATCAGTAAGGCCACCACCTACCCCGTACAAAGCAGCCGCAAGTCCGCCTCCTAGACGGTCGGAAAACTGTCTACCAAACTTTGCGTCATCGGCAGCTTCAGCTCTTGCTTTTTGTAAAGCTAAAGCCCGTTGCGACCCAATACCAGATGTTATATCAGCCATATTCAGCCCTTACCTTACTAACTTTGGTTAATGCCCTGCATGGCAGTATACGCGCCAATACCACTTACGAATGGATTGTTCTGACCAACAGGCTGTGTGTTATATTGCGAACTCATAGACGCAGAGGGCGTACCAGACAATGCACCATAGCCATATTGTACTGGATACAACGCCTGATCTGTTGTTCGCATTTGATTGCGGCGATAGTTATCCAGATACGATTGATCGTAGCCGCGCCCTTGACTTCCCATGTTGTACATAAACCCAAGATCAGCAGGGGCCATTGCACTATACACACGCCCAATGTCAGCGCCTGTACCAGCCAATGAACCGTATGAGGAACCCACATCAGCCAGCTTGCTTCCTAGACCTCCTACGGTCTGCCCAAGGCCACCGTATAGACGCCCAGCTTCCATAGAGCGGGTCTTCTCATCGGCCAGACCTTTATATTGACCAGCCGCACTAGACAGGCCCATTTGACCGTATGTCTTGCCAGCATCTAATTGACGTTTTCTAGCGGCCTCATCAGCATTCATAGCTGCCTTTAATGATTGATCGTATCCAGCAGAAAGCATGTTGCTGATGGTTTTGTTTTTACTATCAGCAATGTTACGTTCTGTTTCTGCTGCCTGAACACCTTGACGCGCTCCACCAAATGCACCAGCGCCAACCGCTGAAGCATTATTTCTTGTCATTGCTTGTGCGCCCTGACGATCAATTTGGCTCATTGCCTCATCTATGACCTGTTGCTTATACGGGTTCATAAAGTTTGAGACAGCGGTGGATGGATCAAACTCGCCAAGACCACCTTGTGTGGCGCTTCGGGCATCAGCTAATTCTGAATCGTATAGACTGCCTGCATCAATGCCGCCGCGACCTTCTTGTATGTACTGCGAGGCTGTTGGGAAGTAGCTGTTAATTCCAGACATAATCTGATCGTAGCCGCCACCTAGTGCGCTACCAGCCTCACCAAGATACCGTGGCTTACCTTGCGCGTCTGTAAAGTAAGGCTGCGCACGATCCATAAATGCCTGTCGGCCACCAGCGGTGTCAAACGCACCTAACGCTGATAGTTCCGCGTCTGTTTGTGGAGCAATATTATATTCTGGTATTTTAAACAGATCAGGATATTCTTCTGCATCAAGCAAACCACCCGTATATGTGGTTACACCATCTGCGCCAGTTGTTGCTGTGCCGAATATTTTATCAAGAAGAAGTTGTTCGCGTTCTTCAATATACTGAGGACGCCGATTAACTGTTGTTAAAGTTTCAGTCATGCTGACTTCCTCTCAAGATTGTTCATCATGCTATAAGCTCTGGCTATACCTTCTTGCTGGTTGCCATTGCCCAAGCCATTGATTGCGTCTTTGGTCAAAACAAATTCTCCTGCCGTTAGCATAGCAGGAACATCGTCTTTTGTTCCAGAGCCTTCGCTGGGCATAATGCCACCATCTCTGCGAGGGTAGTATTCAGGTGTTGTTTCGCCGCCCTGTGCAAGCTGTCTCATTGTGTTAATTCTGGTTGCATTGCCATGACCAAATGGACGCATTGCTCGTTGTCCAGCAAGGTCTGGCTCATCTTTACCAAACAGACGATCAAAAGCCTCTGCGCCTAAACCAGACAAAAGCGCCTCGCCGCCTCTGGTTGACAGGATATTGCCTAGAATGCTGTCTTCTTCTTTTAGTGATGGGAAGATACTTGACGCCATTTTGCCGTAGCCTAATAGCTTATCGTTATCAAACCTGTTTGCAATTCTGTCAACGGTATCATTGTTTCCACCTTTTAACGCACTTACCGCTGCTTCTGTGAATCCCGGCCTTGAATTGGTGTTAGGTTTATTTTTTACCATGTCAGCAATGTCAGCAATGTTAGCCAAGTCAGCAGCCGCTTCACCACTACCGCCGCCGCCAAACAAATTATTTATTGCAGAGTTAGTATCATCGCCCATCAATCCGCCGCCAATGCCACCGATTAGTGCTTCACGCAGGCCAGCTTTTTTACCCTGTAGTTTTCTCAAAGCCAAGTTGCTTAACGCACCTTTGCCAGCCTTGCTGCCAAGTATGCTACCAAGTATGCTACCAATTCCACCACCACCGCCGCCGCCAAAAATTCCGCTAATCAAGTTGCCTAAGAAAAACTCAGGTTGTCCCGTCATGGGGTTTATGCTGTTCTGCTGTGAACCAACCATGTATCGGTTAGGGTCTGCACCGTAATTATCAAAAGCCGCAGCAATGCCTTGCGCCATCGCCGGGTTGCTTTGCATAATTTCGCTAGGTACGATCATTTCACCGGGGGCAACGTGCGCTACTTGCGTATCGCCATAACGTCCCATGTCTGCCATACTTTGCATATTATTCATATTATCTACCTCGGAATCGGCTTTGTAGCAGGCTTTGTCTGCATTTCTAGCACATTAACCCGAACAATTGTAGGGGTTAATGCTTTTTTTAAAAAACTAAAATTGTTCGGGTTTTTTCACAGCATAAGCTCAAAGTGCGGAGCATCAATAAATGGGCGTCTACCCTCAGATCGACGTGTATCTATGTATGAACACATTGCGTGTTCTGCTGTACCATCGTAGCAGCCAAGATCATCTATTGTCCACGCTGCGCCCCACCGAATTTTAACTCCCGCTGCCTCGGCACCTTCTTTCATTGCATCTGCAATTTCGTCGTACAGATTCAACTCCCAACGACCACCGTTGCAGTATGCCATAAGGTCTACTGCATGACCGCCAATGTGTTTACTTTTCATAGTTTGAGACGCGCCCTTGGCTACCAGAGCGCGTTGCTCTTCTATTGTTCTCAACCCGCAGATCACACTGAAGTCCTGCTTTGTGACGCCCACAGCGTATTTCACGACCGTTACCAGCCTTTCGTCCACACCGTCTAGGTTTGATAGACTTCGCTTGCTTAGTTTGTATCCCATAACTATTTCCCTGCATATTTAGATATTGCGCGATTTCCGAACCAGAATGCCAAGACTGCGCTGAAGAGTCCTTGAGTTTCTGAATCGAACATAAGTTCTACTGCCTGCATCCAATCACCACCTGATTGCGTTACTTTAACCATAATCACTACTTTTGTGGCAACGAATAAAGCAAAAAACAAATAAGTGATAACGGGCCGAACGGACCCACGTAAAGCGTTGATAAAACTTCCAGCATCAATTGAACTGTCATGTGCATACAATCCCTTTGTTTCCTCAATGTCAGCCTTCTTATCCAACTCAACAAGTTTCATTTCTGATCGACGTTGGGCAAGTTCTGTTTCAAGCTGCATCATCTCCATACGATGTGCTTGTTGTTGGTTAGCTTTAAAGTAGTTTAAAATCTCTGGCAGAAACGAGCTACCAAAACCTAATAGGCTTCCTAGTAATGCTATCATTTCTCTGATCCTAACCACACAGCAAACGCGCCCGTCATGGAACCCGAACATATTGAAATCATCGCGGATTGTTGTGTAGACAAATCATCTAATGACATGCCCCATTCAATCACGCGGATGTACATGATGGTCATAACGAACATCATCAGCCGGGGTAAAATCCTGTATTCTAGAAACGTCTTAAAATCCATCTGATAATCCTTTTAATATGTCTTTCAGGCTGACTTTAGCCTTAGAGTTTGGTTGATAAAGGCATTCAAATTGTTTTGGGCATTCTCGAAAACTAAGTGTCGGGTAATGGTAGCCCAAAGTCCCATTCTTACCGGAGTATAAACATAGGATTTCATCGCCATTCCGCACGTACTTCCACAAATGGCATGTAACGTATTCTGGATTCAGCAATGAACTTGCTAAAATAAGGGGGATTAAAGTGTTCACGATACTAACGTTATCAAATAAATAGCGCCGCCAATAAACCCAATAATTAACATGGATAATCCCAATATCGCCATATTGTTCTGGATTTGACGCTTGGCTTCGTCCTGCGCAAAGGCAGTCTTTTCCCGCTCTGCCCTGATTTCACGGCGCATGTCCAACATCTCATCATACGTTCCCCAACCAAACCGCATATTTATCATTGCAGCAATCTCTAATTCTCGTTCTTTTAACGTCTTTTGGTGGATCAGGATTTGAAGAGCTTCCTCCTCAATAGACTGACCCTGCGTGGCGCGTTCAAAGAACGTAGGCGCTTTTCTTTGTGCCTGCGCTCGGTTTATATCAGCACATGCGCCATACCAAGAACCTAATTGTTTGGATATGCCCTCTAGTTCTTGGGCATGTCCAATAACTTTTTTAATGCTGGTATAGGCCGTACTGGCGATTGCAAATGCGCTAACTGGATCGATCATATAGAACAGTCCTACGTTGTTACAGTTACAGCACCTACACTAGCCGTTGTGGTATTGCCGCGAAGGTTTGGCTGGTCAGCAACAACTATCTTAACTTGACCCATCAAGCCTGCTGCGTCCCTGTATTGGAACAATTCACCCACTTCTAAACCCTGATCGTCATTTTGCAAATTTGTTAGAACCAAGCCTGTATTTCGGCCAGCCCCCGGATTTTGCATTTGTTCTAAATACAGGGAAAACGAAAGAACTATGTCCTCCATGTATTGGCGGTCATATTCATCAGGCGCTCTTGGGAAGAACGGCTTGATTAAATTACGAGACATTATCTGCGCCCGTCTGGTCTTAAATCAACCCTTGGCGTTCCCAATCTCCACCCTGTCCCTGTGCCTGTTGATTCCAGCTTTAATGAAAATGCACGACCTCTAAGCCGTAAATTTACTTCGTTTGTCCATTGTTCAATTGGCACTGTAGATGTTCGGGTTACAGCTTTTGCCTGTGTTTGAAGATATAGACCACCGGGATAGTTACGCGCTTGCAACGTCATAGTTGCAGAAGGAAAGCTTGCCGTTGAATCCCTAAAGGTCAAATCAGGAATCATCTTACTAATAAACGTGAAGTGATCGCCATCACCCATGTCAATCTGACTGCTTTCAATACGGGCTGCAATCGCTGTGGCAGGCTCTGTGCTGCCATCATCAAAGCCTACTTCATGGTTATACAGGTGATGATCTGGTGCAGCAGCAATTGGGTCAGCGTTTACGCCACGATCCAGCCATACCGTGCGGTCCAAGGTGCCGTAATACCAAAGTTTCTGTTGATAATTAAACACTACATATCGGTCATTTTCGGAACTACTGGCAGATGGATAAAACCACCAAACCTCGCCAAAAGCTGTATTTGATCCAGCCGTAACCTTATCCTTTTGAAAGAAATTAAAGTCCGTAAATACATAATCTCGCACGGTACACGGCAACCGCTGTACAGAACCAGCGTAGCTGTAAAACTCTTCTTGACCCATCCAATACACGGTGTCTTCGACGTTTATCGCACCTAATGGCCCAACAATAGTAATGTTGTCTGATACCATATTAATGCCGAAGGTGAACGGTGGTCCTAGGAATTGCATTGCGTGAAGTGAAACGTCTGTAAAGACTAAAATCTGTTGTTTTGTCTCTATTGCAGCCACGATTTCAGAGCCAGAGCCAATTCTAAGATCACCCGCTGTATTCGTCGCCGCTGCTGCCCAACCAGTAAGGCTTTCCTGACTGCCAAATCTAATTAACAACGGGTCTTGGTCCGTACTGTTTTCAGCGTTAGTTCCAAACACTACAACATGGCGGTCCTTGTCCGAAACCAAAACAATCTTGGCTTTAGTCGGTGTACTGCTTGCCCCTGAAAGAGTGGATAAAGCTACCGCTCTAACGCCCGTGCCATTGGTTTTATCCCAATAGTAGATGTTGCCGTCACGGTCATTAATCAACAAGTCTTCGCCAAAGTTATCGTGGCTCCAAATACGCAGCGTCTGGCCCACAACAGATAAGTCAGTGGAAGAGTTCCACGTTCCGCGTCCATACGTTCCCGCGTTCCAACCGTTGCCCACAATAGTT
>Ga0208814_1001088_pt1 | contig 13433 bp, 11 predicted proteins | sample MalvirAntarct_55_FD_184253 | JGI IMG/M metagenome (GOLD analysis project Ga0208814, IMG submission 184253) | Marine viral communities from the Global Malaspina Expedition - Malaspina viral metaG Antarct_55 (SPAdes) (version 2) | ecosystem: Environmental > Aquatic > Marine > Oceanic | place...
AGAGATGGCTCAGCTAAGCGCCTCTGAAAAAGTACAGCTTGCTAACCTTACGTTTAAAAACCAAGCTGATGCAGAAAGCATGAATGCTGAAAATGTTGCAGAGCTTCAAGTCTACGAAAAGAAAATGGCGGCAGGACAGGTTAACGCACAGCTTGCACAGCAAATGGGACTTGCAAATCTTAGCAACCAACAAAGCGCGGCAATGTTTAATGCACAAACAAATGCTAATTTAGATATGAAGCAGTTTGATGCTAATCAGCAAATGGAATTAGCTAACAGCCAGTTTATGCAGACTATGACAGCTACGAAGTTTAGCGCAGACCAACAGTCAGCAATTCAAAATGCTACAATGCTAACACAAGTTGATCTAGCTAACGCTGATGCGCGTACAAAAGTATCGGTAGATAACGCTAAAAACTTCTTAGCTATGGATATGGCTAATCTTAGCAACGAACAGCAAAGTAGGGTTTTAGATCAACAATTATCTCAACAGGCTTTACTGTCTGACCAAGCCGCTCAAAATGCCGCTAAACAATTTGGAGCTACATCTCAGAACCAACTAGATCAGTTTATGATTGGACAAGCTAATAACATGGCACAGTTTAACGCCTCTGCAACAAATGCTATGGAGTCTTTTAACGTCACAGAAACTAATCGTGCAAAAGCTATTAGCGAAGACAATGCATTAAAAGCTGAATCGCTTAACGCGCAACTAGATTTAGATGTCAATAAGTTTAACGCCTCTATAGAATCTCAACGCGACCAGTGGAATGCGGCCAATACACAGGCAGTAGAGCAATCTAATGTTAACTGGCGTAGACAGGCTAACACTATAGACACTGCCGCCGCTAACGCCGCTAATCAACAGAATGTTCAAAACGCTTTTGGCATTTCGTCGATGGAGCAAGCGCAGTTGTGGCAACAGCTACGCGACGAAGCATCTTATGTTCGACAGTCTTATGAAGCTGAAGAAACGCGAAAAGCTGATTTATATCGTACAGCTATAGGAAACGAAGCGGGGGCAAGCGGCGAGAAAGGCTCTTCAAGCTCTTCTTTCTTAATTAATTTAATTGACAATGTATTTGGTACGTAAAGGAGAAAGATAGATGGGATTTTTAAGTAAGATTTGGAAAGGTGTTAAAAAAGTTGTCAAGAAAATTGGCAAAGGCATTAAAAAAGTTGCTATGAAAGTTGGCAAGTTTATGAACAAGATCGGCATCGTAGGCCAAATTGCTTTAGGATTAATTTTGCCCGGAATCGGTTCAGCTTTAGGGGCTTGGGCCGGTACAGCCTCGACTAATATCTTTGCGGCGGCGGCCAAAGGTTTTGTAAATGCCGCAATTCAAGTCGGCACAAAAGTTGGTTCTGTATTTAAAACTGTTACGCAAGGAGTCACTAAAGTTATTGGACAAACTGTTGGTACAGTAATAAATAAAATTCCTGGCGCGGGAGATTTCATAAAAGATTTAACAATGGGTAAACTTGACATTACTCAAATGAAAAACTTTACAGGAAAGGGAGGTGTTTTTGACACAGCCGGTAAAGTTCTTACGGACACTGTAGCCGCAGGTAAAGATTTGTTTAGCATGGATACGTTAACAGGTAAAAATAAATATTACTTAGAAGCTATGAAATCTAAAGTGGCTGAAGCAATACCTACAAGTGGTCAGTTTTCTAAGCAGGGCATTGATTCTCTTGAGGCGCTTAAACCGCAAATGTCGTCGCTAGACGCAGGAGACACTACTAAGTTATTTACTGACGGTAGGTTGGTTCCCGCAGATACAGGTTCTTTTGATATTGCAAGCGGGAAAGGTATAGCAGACAGTGCAAAGATAGCCGCTGACAACGCTGTAGGCTCAACAGCCGCTTCAACTACAGGTGTAGGGCCATTAAAAGAAGGCTACTCTATGCTTAAAAAGAAAGCGGGTAATATAATACCAGACGCTATAGACAAGACTGCCTCTACTTTAACAGACCTTCCTTCAAACCTTATTAAAAAACAAGCGGGGTTAGGTTTTCAAACGCCAGAAGGGGATGTATCTTACAGCAGTAATGTAGGGGCTTCTCAGCAGTTTCAAATGGCTGACACTACAATTACACAACCTCAAATGGAGCAGTCAGGCGGTGGATTCTTAGGCTTCTTTGGTAATCCTTCTCTGGTCTACAACGCTGAACAAGAAACAGCTAACTTTATGCGTAACCAACAAAGAGGTGGCTTCTAATGGCTACAGTCGGAGATGAGATACAAAGACTAAAAAGCGACTCAAGTCGCCCAATGGCAGGTTCTTCTTTAGCTAACGATCCTGAAAATCCGGCTCCGTTTGAAAAAGCACCTAAGTTTACTTCTGTTCACGCGGCTAGTGAAGACATATTTATAAAGCTTATTGAGCCTCAACAATATGTAGCTATTATGGAAGCCGTTGATGATGGCATCCCTGTTATGCAAATAACACAAATGATTCTTTATAATGAGTTTCAACAAGGTGCGTTTAACCCTGACTTAATGATGATGCTGGTAGAGCCTGTAGCTTATATAATTATTGCGCTTGCCGAAAGATTAGATTTAGACATTGTAATTAACGATGAAGACGAAGATGATGAAGAAGTCTTTGGAGTTAATTTTAAAGAAGATAAACTAAAAGAACTTAAAGGGGCGGCTTCAACTGGAGCAGTTCCCGCAGGAATGTTATCATCAACAATGAAAGAACAGATGGATATACTTCCTGAATCTTTAGAAGAAACTTCCGAAAGTCTTTTAGCGCCCCCAGTAGTTGAAGAAGCGCCGGAAGAAACTGAAACCCCTGAAAGTTTAATGGCAAGAAGGTAATTACATAATGGCTATAGAAGATACTTATAACATCATATCCGCAGGTATAAAAGCTGATAAAAAGAAAGAACGCAAACGACAGGAGAAAAACAAACTAAAAGGTTTGTTAGCTAAAGGCGTTGTTGGCATCGGCAATTCTATGCTTAAAGATAGCGCCAATAAGTTTTTAGAAAGCGAACAGTTCTATAAAGAAAACATGCAGTTTAAAAAAGGACATGCTGTAGCTAACGAGTATGTAGCTCAAGAAAAACTTGCTAGAGCAGATAAGCTTGGATATGATTCTTTTTGGGCGCGAGTGGCTCCGGCTGATAGAGTAGATGCGGCAATGACAGAAAAATACGGAGCGCAAAACAAATACAACATTTCAGATTGGAAAGATATGCGTACAACACTAATGCAGGATATTGGTACTGACGCTAGAAAAAATCACGAAGAAGGTTTAGTACAGGCTCAATCTTTTATTAATCAATCAGGAGATGAAGGAGAAGATTTCTATGCAAGCTACGCAAAAAAATCTAGACCCACAACAATTTCAGGATTAATTACGAGTAAAACTAAGCAGATGTTAGGCGGCGAAGATTTAAACGTAGTTACTAGAGAGTCCACCCGTAAAAGATATTTAGGTAGCGCCCAAGCTTTAGTTGCTTATGACAAAGCGTGGGATGAAACAGGCGATAACAAAATTTCTAAGTTTTTTGCAGACACTTCAAAAAAACTAGGTGGAGCCGCGCCTATAATTAAAGAAGACTTTGAAGATTTAGGAGGCATAGATTCTTTAGGGAATGAGCTTGGAAAAGTAAAAGTCTATAAAGCTACTTATTGGGATGGGTCTGAAAAATATGTTACCCCTGACGGAGATACATTTACACCTGAAAAAGCACGTATCCATAAACAGTATACTAATTGGGTTGCTCAGAACCTTGGAACTACGGAAGCCGCAAAATCAAATCAAGCTATAGGTGAATTAGCTTTGGCAAGCCACGCAACTAATGAAGAACGCGATTTTTTTATTGCCCATTCAAAAACAATAGCTAGAAAATCTGTTGGCACAGACAACGACAAAGCTCTAGCTAAAGCAAACCGTGAAACTGCGGCAAGCATAGCAGGATTAAAACTTATTTATACAGGTAGAGATTACGGTTTAAGCGAACGCGAAGGGAGTAGACTAGCTGTTGCAATGCATAAAAAAGTAATAGAAAGTAGACAAGATCAACGAGAGTCAAATGTTTTAGGGGCTAATCCGTATGATTTTTCAAATGTTTTAGGAACAGCTTTAGTAATGGTTGAGCAACAGTCAGTTGCAGAACGAGCTACAGATTTTACACCGGAAGACATTAAAGAGTTTATAAGCTCTCCTGAAAATTTAAGAGCTATGTTTGAAGATTATGACGAGTTAACTCCCGATGCTCTTAAAGCCTACGGAAATTTAGTTAAAGAAGCGGGCGACCCGTACTTAAGCATGGCTCATAAAAGAATGGAAAGCTTTATAAATATTTCTGAAACTAAAAATACTAAAGATTTAAAAGAAATCTACAATTACTACCAAGCTGAGCAAATGGCACTGCCTATCACTGCTCCTACTTTAGCTGAAGTAGAGTCTACAATTACTGCACCTGTAGTTCCTGAAATTGTCCCTATTTCTGAGCTTGTTAAACCTGCTAAAGTTACTGCTTCAAGACCTTCAAGTTTTAATCCAGTAGGCGGGGGAAGATACTCTTCAAAAACTCCTACACAATTAGATGCATATAATAAATTACTAGCTCTTCAAACAGTAACTCAACGGAAAAAACAAAGGGCTGATGAATCTACAGCTAGTTTAAAACCTGAATTTAGAGACAGGTTAGGCACTCCACAGAAAGCCTCAATGAAATCAATTGCTGAGTTACAAGAAGCATACAAAGATTACATCACTAAGTACGGAGAGTAGAATGAGTAATAGAATTACCGGAGAGTTTCCAGATTTACGTGACGAAGATGCCTCTTCTTTTGGAACAGGTAAAACTACAAGTTTAACGCCTTATACAGCAACTAAGTTTAGAGCTGATGAAAGTGTAAAACAAGACTGGTCTGTTGTACGAGAGTTTATGGCAGGTAAAGTTCTTGACCCCGCATCTTTAGATTTAATGTCAGAAGATGCAGATGTTTTAGAGTCTTTCCGTGACAGCGAGTCTCGTTTTGAAAACATGTTAGCAAAGGCGTTAGTTTTAGAAGATGCCCCTGAAGAAATTAAAGCAAGCTATAGGCGTATACAGGATAAGTTTGCTAACGTAAACAATGAAGGCATTGGCGAGTGGGCAGGGATGATAAAAGACTACGGCATAGATGCTGTTACTGATCCTTTTAACATTGGCGCTGTGTGGTTTGCGGCTCAGACAGGCGGCGTTGGCGCACCTGCGGCATTAGCGGCTAGAGAAACTGCAAAAGCAGGAGCAAAGACAGCCCTCAAAAAAGCCTTAACTGGCCCTTCTGCTGTAGCTCGTTTACCCTCTAAAGGTTTATCAACTACAGTACGTGAAGTACCTACGCAAGAATCAACACTACGGACTCTTAGAGCTTTGATGGATAAAAACCCTATGAAATCTGTAGCGGCTATTGGTGCGGCCCAAGGCACAGTAGATGATTTAGCTTATCAAAATCTAAACATTACTGTAGGCTCTCAAGAAGATTTTAACCCTCTTCAAACAGTAGCTACAGCAGGAATTTCAGCAGGTTTAAATGTTGGAATGACTGTCGGTATTAAAAAGCTAACTCAGAAATTTAAAGCTGACTCTGATATGGATGAGTTTACACCCGAAAGAGGCGCTGAGCTTTTTGACGAAGGCGTTGAAGGCGAGTGGATTCCTGCATCAGCAAGTCCTGTAATGGCTGATATTGATAAACTTCTTGAAGGAGCTTCTGGGAACTATAAAGACATTACGCCCGACGAAGAGCTTCTAAAAAAGTATGCGGCTGACCTTGGTGGCGGTGCAAAAACTGTAGAAGAAGTGCAAGCTATTATCATGGCGGCGGTACAGACAGAAACAACAACAGGCGCTATAAAAAATAAAATAAAGAAAGACTTTTATGCTCACGTTACGCACAACACTAGCCGATGGTTAGGTAAAGCTTCAGGAGTTTTAAGTCCTTTTGCAAAAGTATCTAAAACAGCTAAGCTACTTCAAGAAAAATTCTCTCACGAGATGGGGATAGATTGGAAGGTTAATGATCGTTTAGTTGGTAAGGATTACTTTGAAACCCAACGCGAAATCCAAGGTCGTTTCTTTGAAGACTACAGAACCCTTGTAGAGCCTTTAACTACCAGTAAATTCTTACGTCGAAACGAAGACAACGCTAAACTAGCTGACGAAGTTAATGATGCTTTAATGTTGGCTGTACGTGGTCAAAAAGCAACAAGCAAAAGTAATGGCCTTTCTCCTGAAATAAACATAGAAATTAATAAAGCTTCAGTAGGCGTTAAAAAACTATATCAGTCGATGGGTGCTGAGCTTAAAGAAGCAGGGCTTATTGAAAATGAAGTGGCTGATTACATTCCGCGCTCTTGGAACCGTAAAGCTATCATGGAAAATCAAGAAGGACTAGCTAAGTTGTTTGAAGACCAAGGTGTTGTTCCTAAAGGGAACGGCATGGAAGCAGTACAAGACATGTTAAAAATTGACAACCAATTAGATGGGGGAGGTTCTGGCGGTTTCTTTTTCTCAGCTAAGCGATCTTTTGATAACATTAAAAAGGACGCAGACTTCCAAGAGTTTTTAGACACTGACGTTAGAGCAACTATGAATCTTTATACTTTTCAAGCCGCTAAAGGTTTGGCAAAAGTTAGAACTCTGGGTGTGCGAAACGAAAAAGAATTTAAAGACTTTTATATTAATCAAATCCGCAAGGAGATGGTTGAAGCAGGAGAGACATTTACAAAAAAAGACGCTGAAAGAATTACACGAGTATACCGCACTACTACTTCTGAAAACTTAAACAGGTTCGGCAAGTACGCTCAAGGCGCAGTAGACAGTTACGGCTTAGTAAATAGGGTAGCTTACTTAGGTCTTGCAACGGTATCTAGTTTGACAGAAGTATTTTTAAATGTAGGCAAGGCAGGATTTAAAAATAGCTTTAAGGGTCTAGGAGAAGCAATGGAGCTTTCTTACAAAGGAGCTACAGGTAACATGCAATCTAAGCTTATGTCTCAGCACGGTATAACAGCCGCTGAAGCTAAGGCAGAGATGCGTAAGTTTAGCTTGGGTATGGATATGGGGTTGACTCAATTAGAGAACCGTTTAGGCGGCGATGACTTACAAACTAAGTGGATGCAAAAAGCAAGTAGTGGTTTCTTTAAGATGACCCTGCTTGAAGATTGGACTAAGTTTGTACAGACAAGTTCGTTTATGAGTGGTAAGAATTTAATTGAAGAGAACATTCAAGCTCTTGTAGCCCACGGAGCTAAGCCGCTAGGTAAAAGGCAGAACACTTTAATAGGTGAGTTAGCTGAACTAGACATAGATTATAAGGATGCTATGGAGTGGTACAAGCGTGGAGCTAAAAGGAATGACGAGTTTTACGACAAGAAGTTTCTGTCAGGGGCGGCACGATATGCTAACTCTGTAATCTTACAGCCTTCCGGCATGTCTAACTTAAAGCCTTTGTTGTTTAGCAACCCTAAAACCTCTATAGCTTTTCAGTTGATGGGATACCCTGCGGCATTTACAAACACGGTACTCAAAGGAAGCGTCAAGCAACTTACAAAGGATGTTAGGAGCGGCGACCCGCGCAACGTAGGTAAAGTTGCAGTGACTGCTTTATCAATGGTTCAGGTAGCTCGTATTATGAATGATTGGAGATCGGACGGTAAGTCAGAAGAAAAAGGAAGTGGAGATGCATATTTTCAAGCTGTAAAACGTGTAGGCGGCTTAGGCATTTTAGCTGACAACATTACTAAGTCGTATAATGCCGCTAAGTACAATCAGTCTGTTTTGGGCTACGCTACACTACCTTTTGGCCCTATAGCTACAGATGTTTTAAGCGCAAAAAGACGAGGGATTGCATCCACATTAGTTAGAAAAATACCTGCCGCCGCTTCTCCAGTACAGAAAATTATAGGTCTTGCAGATGAAGAGGCCGCTGAAATTTTTAAAGCTGACATGGATAACTTTGTTTATAGGATTGATAAAAAACTTTCTGAAACTGAACAAAAGTTTATCCCAGAGTTTGAAGCTGATGGTGGCATGTTAGGATTTGCAACAGGTGGCATAGTTAAAGATGTGCCTAACGTATCTACTGAGCCTGACGAAAGAATTGACAAGCTTACAGGGTTGCCATATAACGAACAAGCAGGTGACGCATATACAGACATTGAAGACCGTGCTAAGTTTTCTATGGGCGGGCGCATACTAGCTAAGAATCTTGTAGGTGCTGTTCAAAAAGCTTCTAGGTTTGTAACTAAACGTCAGCCAGAACTAGACCCTGACGGTGCAATACTACACGGTATTGAAGACGATCTTTTAGATTTAAATAAATCTATGGAAGCTAATAAGGCTTCTCAAACAACTCAAAGAACTAACACAGTTGGGACAGCTACAAAAGCATCTACTTATTTAGACTCGTTAGGTGTAGAAGGAAGGTCTTTAGACTATGGCGCGGGCAAAGGATTAAATGCAAGGACTAATCAAATAGATGACACCTTTGAACCTTTTCCTGAAGATGCTTTTAATCCTACTTTTGTATCTCCTAATGATGTTCCTGAAGATACATATGGAAAAATTATTAGTACAAATGTTATTAATGTTCTTCCTCCTGATCTGCGAAAGCAAGCCGTTACTAAAATAGGGAACGCTTTAAAAACTGGCGGCAGGGCGTTAATACAAACATGGGATGCGGGAGCCGCTAAAGCAGGGATGGCTTCTAAAAAAGCAACAATAGTTAAAGACGAAACCTTAGCCTTTACTACGTCTACAGGGTCTTATCAAAAAGGCTTTACTAAAGAAGAGCTTCAGACATACGTTAAAGAAGTACTAGGAGAAAATTTTGAAGTCTCTGGTGTTCCATCTAAACAAGGGATAAGCGGTGTTGCTGTAGTCATAACTAAAAAGTCTGGAAAAACTTTAGATATTAAAACACCTTTAAAACAAGAAAGGGATTATCAAAACGTACCTCTGGCATCAAGAAACGAAAGAGTCACAACAAGTTTCCTAGATGAGAACGGTTACACCGATTATAGCGGGACAGGTAAAAAAGATTTTACTTACGAGCTAATGGAAGATGGGTCTTACAAAGTTTACACCCCCTATTACAACGCTAAAGGTAAAGAAAAACTAGGCGTTAAGACGTTTAAAAACCCAACTTTAAAACAACTTAGGACGTATACAGGGTATGCTGAAGGGGGTTTGGTTGATGACTACACAATTCAACAAGGCGACACACTTACTAAAATAGCTAAAGAGAATGAGACTACGGTAGAAGATTTAGCACGTTTAAATAAAATTGAAAACGTAGATAAAATTTATGCTAATGATGTAATTAAACTGTCTTCATCTCCGGCTCCTGTTGAAACCCCTGTTGATATATTTAACGAAGTTTCAAAGATGTCAACACCTTCAGCAGTAGCTATATTGAAGCAGTTTAAAACTACCCCTACTAATGAGCAACTAAAAGCTATTAAAAAAGTAGCTGACAAAATAGATGCTAAAAAACTTGTTGGCGTAGCTCAAGAACTTATGGATGAGTACAAAGAAGCAATTATTAGTAAAACCCTTGCGGCTCAAAAAACTGTTTTTTCTACCGTTGACACGGCCCAAGAAAAAATTAAAGGTGTAGTCAGCAGTATTAAAATTCCTGAACTAAACTTTGAGTCTAAAGGACGGACTGCGGAAAATACCCAAGGCGTAGAAACTTCTAATTTTCTACCTGAAAATATTATGGCTTATGCTAAGTATGTGGTTGGTAATAAACTGGGCCTAGACGCTGAAGGGTCTGACATAGACGTAGCTAAATTTGGAACCTCACAAAAAGAAGTTTTAAAGCAAGCCATGCAGAATGCAGATAAAGCCGGAAGAGACTATATAAAATACTCTGATTATCCTGAAATGAAATCGGGAGAAAGGCCAGAGCAGTTCTATAAAGCTAAACGGTCAGAAAGGTCAATGATGGACTTAGTTAAAGAATCTTTTACTGATCCTGTGTTTGAAATGTTTACAACAACAGGAGTGTTTAATTTTAAGAAACTCTCAAACGGTAGTTTTGAAATTTTGCCTGACACATATGACTTTGATAAGTCTAAAAGTGGCGGTAAAGACAGGAAAGAAGCTATGGATAGTTATGGTTCTTTAACTCAAAACGCGCAAGACATGAGCGAAAAACAAACGTATCACTTCAATGTTAAAGGAAAAATATAAATGAAAGATGATTTTAAATACTTTAGCCTATCAGACTTTGATTGCCAAGAAACTGGCGAAAACAAGATGGATGCTGATTTTATACACGCTTTAGATCAACTCAGAGCGGCCTGTGGGTTTCCGTTTAACATTACAAGCGGCTACAGAAGTCCCAACCACAGCATAGAGAAAGCAAAAAAAATTGCAGGAACTCATGCGTCCGGTATTGCCGCAGACATTAAAGTCTCTGGAGGCGCACAGCGTTTAGCAATTGTTAAACACGCGTCAGCTATGGGCATGTCAGTGGGTGTAGCTAAGTCTTTTGTTCACGTAGACATCCGTAAAACCGAACCAATGTGTTGGTGTTACTAGGGATGAAACTAGCTGTTGCTGTTGCGTTTGTATTAGGATCGTCAGTTCTGTTTGCACAAGAAGAACCTATGGGTGATACTGATTCTAATAACAATCAAGACGGTAGTTTAAATACAAACACTGTCGGCTCAACTGTGAGTAGCAATAACAATAGTAAAGACGAGTCGGTAAGCAACACGTACAACGGCGCAGGATCATCTTCTGATATGCCAGTAGGCTCAGCAATAGCTCCTAGCTATATGTCTAACGGAATGGAAACGTGCTTGCAGGGATCGGGCGGCTCAATTCAAACAGGAATTATAGGCGTAACTAAGGGCAGTTACAAAGCAGATGTTGATTGTAACAGGCGCAGAGATGCTAAAGTCCTTAGCGATCTAGGGATGAAGGTAGCCGCTATTGCTAGGATGTGTGAGGATGTAAAAGTTTGGAGGTCTTTATTTATATCCGCAACGCCCTGTCCTGTTTTATCAGCAGGAAGATTAGTAGTAGGGAAAAGAGCTTTTCTTTTAATGAAGACTCAGCCAAGTCTTTATATCCCTGACTACGGCGAGGTTAAAGTTAAACGCAGAGCAACGTGGACAAAGTTTGCGCCCACACCAACCTACACAAAAACTCAACAGTGGTATAACTCAATTTTAAATATAGGGTCAGAGGATGCAAATGAAAACAAAGATGAAAGTTCTAGCGAGTCTGTTTCTCAGCAGTTCCGTAGCTCAAGCAAGTGAGCTAGACGATTTAATAGCAAGCAGTGCCGCTATTGTAGATCAAATAAATACAGGCATTCTAATGGCGGGAGCGGCTATGGGCTATGCTCCTACGGGTACTGGCCTCAGTGATGGACAGTTAGCAGGTACAGCATACATCTCAACACAACAAGTCGAAGCTTACAATCAAGCCCTTTCTGGAATGGTAACGTACTTGCCATACGGAAGCGCACAAGACTACCTAGAAGAACAGGCGGCGGCAGAGCTTGACTTAATGGAAACTGCTATAGAGGGTTTTACGGCTGTTGTAGTAGACATGCTTGCAGTACAAGAGGTTGCTGAACTCGCCGCTGAAGCCTCTACTCCAGATGAAGAAGCCGCAGTACAAGAATACGTTACAAGCAACACGGATGCTTTAACGATAGATCAGAGCGATGCAGATACATACAACCAAAGTCTTGATTCTATTGAAACACACGCCAATGCCGCAGGAGCTTTCTTAGGTGTTGCCGCTAATCCAGATGCTGTCGCTTTCTTAAATCAAGGTGCGATGGATAATAACACTCGTATTGAAACAAACACCTTGAGCTACAGTGCATCTACTCAAGCTGTAAGCCTTGCGTGGACTTCTGGAAACCCTGCATCTAATATATATGTAAACGGTTCAGATGCTTTTAACATCAATCTTTACGTTTCTCATCAAGACATTCTAACAGCAGGAAGCACCAGTGAACTCTATCTTACTGGCCCAACTTATTTAGGTTATGAGTGCTTTATGTCTCAGCTAAACTGCGAGGAAACAGGAGGATGAGCTTAGCAGAAACAGAACTAACAATAGGCGGTAAGAGCTTTAAAGGCGTTTATATCGCTATACTTCTTAGCCTTGCAACAACTCTTGGTGGTGGTGTATGGACAGCAAGCAGTCTGTATGCACGACTAGAAGCTGTTGAAGCTGTAACCGTTCCAAGCATTGTACCGCTAGAAGAGAAAATTCTTTTAATAGAACAAGAGCTTTCTTCAAATGATGTGTCACAACTGCAAGGCAAGCTTGCGGCTCTGGGTGTAAACCTTCAGACAATTATAGATCAACAAGCAAAGTTATTATTGATTGATGAAAATGTAAACAGCTTAGAGAAAGACATTGAGACTATGAAGGCTACTGTAGCTAAGGCAGAACTGATGACAAACAACTTAACCAAGCTTGACGGTCAATTAAAAACAATTAGCCGCGAGATAGAAGACTTGTGGAAAGGTATGGATTACCTGTCAAACCCTTTGAAATAGGATAGAGATATGTTAGATAAATTGATAGGCCCAGTAGCAGGATTACTAGACAAATTTATTCCTGACAAAGATCAAGCTAATGCTTTGGCGCATGAAATTGCAACAATGTCACAGAAACACGCGCAAGAAAGTGTGTTGGCTCAGCTCGAAGTAAACAAGGTTGAGGCGGCACACAAGAGTTTGTTTGTCTCTGGATGGCGACCCGCGATTGGGTGGATATGCGGATTTGCTCTAATGTATTCTACAATCTTAGCACCTATACTGGGCATATGGTTTACTGTCCCGCCTGTAGATAGCTCACTTCTTACAAGTGTACTCATGGGCATGTTAGGTCTTGGAGCAATGCGTACAGTGGAAAAAACAAAATCAGTAGCGAGGGACAAGTAATGGCGGCAAAAAAGAAGTCAACAGTCAACGAGGCAGGTAACTACACCAAGCCCACGATGCGTAAGAATCTGTTTAATAAAATTAAAAGAGGAACTAAGGGCGGCAAAGCAGGACAGTGGAGCGCACGAAAAGCTCAGATGCTTGCCAAGCAATACAAAGAAGCAGGAGGAGGTTACAAATGAAAGGCGTTAATCATTATAAGAAAGACGGCACACTACACACAGGCGGCACTCACAAAATGCCTGATGGTTCTTTGCACTCAGGCAAGACTCATGGCAAGACGAGTGTAAAACTATTTCATTTAAAGGACTTGTCCGATACCGCTAAGAAAAAAGCAAGGAAGAAAAAATAATGGCTCTTGCAAAATCTCAAAAGTCTTTAAAGGATTGGACAAAACAAAAGTGGACTACTAAGTCAGGTAAGCCTAGTGCTAAAACTGGTGAGCGTTATCTGCCTAAGAAGGCTATCAAAGCTTTGACACCTGCACAGTATGCGGCA
>Ga0208814_1001089_pt1 | contig 13432 bp, 9 predicted proteins | sample MalvirAntarct_55_FD_184253 | JGI IMG/M metagenome (GOLD analysis project Ga0208814, IMG submission 184253) | Marine viral communities from the Global Malaspina Expedition - Malaspina viral metaG Antarct_55 (SPAdes) (version 2) | ecosystem: Environmental > Aquatic > Marine > Oceanic | place: South...
GAGTGTAATCAATTTCATCATCTGCTAGTGCGAACTGCGTTATTCTGAAAGAGCCATCGTTTCTGGCTAAGGCTTCTCTTCCTTTTTTTGTAAGGATGGCATCCACCGTTATTTTTGAATTGTTGAGGTATCCCATTTGAATCTATTTTTATTATAAATATTAAATATGTTTATTTCTTTATTCTATTACTCCTTTTTCTATTAAACTTGATATAATCTTATCAGGATTCGAGTCTAAACTGTCTACTTGGTATTGAGTAGATAGTATTCCGGGTGCAGACGATGCACTCACAGGAATCGAATAGGGTTTCTGTTGATCTAATATTACGTAGTTACTAATGTTATTATATCTTCTTATAATAAAAAAGTTAAGATTAACAGTAGATGGAATATCTTTATCTACAGTTAAAACTACTCTATTTGACCCTCCTATATTAGATAATGTAACATTATTTATTCGATAAGACAAGTTTTCGTTATTCTCAAACCGTATTTCATCTCCTACTTTAATATCAAACTTATTTGTTATTGGGGGAAATTTAGTGTAAGAAGGCTCTAATCCTAATGGAAAATCTTTATTAGGTCCTGGTGTATAACTTAGATCGTTTTGGCTATACCCAGACGAGTATACCCCATTCAAGTTAGTTGGTACTAAATATATTTCCTTTAAATCAGAAGATGTGTAGCTCCAAAAAGGAGAATTACCTGTTACAGTGTTTATCCCATCGGTTACTGGTATAGATGTTGAAAATGCATTACTTGAGTCTTGAGAATACATTATTGGAGTAGGATATTGTGCTACTTTATATACTGGTTTAAACTGCTCTAAATCTTTGAGCTCGTCAGCATCCGTTTTTGAAATAATAGATGCTTTAGCGTTGGTAGGTAAACCGTTTACATCACTTACTCTATAAGTGTTTAATATATTATTTAACCCTGCTTCCGAAAGTGATGGGTCTATTACATCCTCATTTTTATCAACTAATAGCTGAATAAAGTATGCTGTCTTATTATTAAGTAAAGGGTACGGGTCTACTATTCTATTAAAGTATCCTGTATAGTAGTTGAGTAGGGATACGTTTGGAATCGCTCCTAAGTTATCACTTGTGAATGAGTATGGGGATACTCCTTCTGGTATATCTGTGTTAAATATAGCAATAGATCCTGTATTAACTGCTGTTCTGTTTGTTTTAGTTCCATAATATCTAATCAAAGTATGAGAATACTGTGAGTAGTTTGAGTCAGGAGTTGCAGCCTTTGTAGCCCCATTTGAAATGATCAAATTTATATTTTGTGGAATGTTAATCCCAGTTGAATAATCTACATCTTGTAAAACTAAGGATTTTCGAAGATCAACAGCGTTATTTAAAACAGGTCTACATTCAGGATAATCATTTAAATCATCAGGAGTTACAAATCCTAAAAATGAAGGAGTTAGTGGGGGTGATGTAGTATCAAAACTCATTGAATATTCTGTTACATTCAAAGGGTCTACAACAGATGGTACCTTTCCATCAACAGATACTGACATTTTCCAAACATCATTCAATGCTATTGATGCCGCTGGGATAAGGAACTCTGTAGTTACCCGTCCATTTACTGTACTAGGTTCTACAATATAAGATGAGGTATATAAAGAATCATTTTTATAAATATTCAAAGAAGCAGTATCCCAAGTAGTAAATCCTCTTGGTGATTTTACTTTTACAGATGCTGTTGCGTTTATGTCATTTGGAGGTAAGGTTGTAAACTTATAAACTCCGTCAGAGGGGTCTGCTGTTGCATCTCTATATGCTACCCAACTATTGATTGCTGTCCAATCATAGTAAGTTGTTCCTCCAATAACAAAGGTTTGATTATATCTTAGTAGGGTATAGACTTTGTAAGATCTGTGTTTTTTTGTATCATACCACCAGCTATTCCTTATTGTAGATGAGTTGTAGTCTCTATCAATATCATCACTATTTACATAATTATGTGATACATAAATCTCATCAAACTGATTATAGCTTATTGATATGCCTTCATGAGTTACGAATATTCCTGGTGCTGTATCTAGTTCTGTTCTTGATTTAATCCTTGTTGTCCTATAGACTTGCTCAGTAGATAAAGCAAGCTGTTTGGCTTCCGTAAGGTTCTCAGAACCATCAATATATACAATACCATCTTTGTAGTAATAGTCGGTTACGTTATTACCTGAGAGAGGATAAATATTCTCTAAACTTAATGCTATGTTGTTAGGTTGTGCCATTTATTAAGGTGTTGGACAGTATGAAATCGATTTAACACCGGGTCTTCCGTTTACTAATCCTATAGTAATAACTATGCTGTCATTATTTGAAGTTGTGGATAATCTATAAACTCCATATCCTCCTAAGGGTATAGTTGTATTAGCTCCTCCAGAAGTAGTTAAACTGTTTACATTCCACACTATTGAAGTATAGTTTGGAGTATATAGTATTAAGTCTTCTGTTATTAAACTTCCATTTGTTTCTTTCTTTAACACTAAGTCAGATGATCCATTTAATGTAAATAAGTCAGAATGTTTATCGTAATCAATACCAAGTACAATGCCTGCTGAGGTATTTATATCAATATTGTCACAAGATGCAAGGGGGGTTAGTTGAATCGCTGCTAACTGCTTAGGGGGTCTTGGTGATGGTGATAAATCTGTAAAAGCCGTTTGTTCTTTATAAGACGCTGATGAGTTCATAAACCACGGCTCTGTTGAAGGGGCGTAGATTGCTTCATAGTTTGTCTGATTTGCTGTTGATATTTCTACTTGACCCTCATTTAAATTTGAAGCAGGATCATAAAGAAGAGCATCAGATGTTTTATATACTTCATAATCAATCAGATACTTTGCATTATCCCAACCTCTAAAGAACTGTTCTCTGGGGTATGTGGAGGTTACAGGGAAATACCCTTGTGGAAGAGAGGATGTAATCCCAGTAGATAGTACCGGATTAGTAATCGATAAAGATAGTGTAGGGTTATCAGCTTCCCATATAAAGTCCCCTCTTGCCTCTAAGTTAAAGTCAATAGTGTCAATATCCTCAGAATAAACTACATACGGAGATTTTGATGGATCGTTTTGTAAGTAGGTATATGGATTATATACTTTCCTGTCTGATATACCCCATATATAAACACCAGATGGTAGGAAATCAGTATAGGGGGGTGCTGTTTGTGTTGATGGTTTGTTTAGGAATATACTAAAAGTTGCTTCCTTGTTTATCAAATTTGTAATGTCAGTACCGTTTTGTGAGGTGTTTGACACTTTGATGTGTTTAACTTGATTACCTTCCCACCAAAGCCATACAATACCCTTATTTGGAATTGTCGTTAGTTTTAAAAAGTCCTCCTCACTAAAATCAGTCGTTGTTACAAATACGGGTTTATATTCAACTTCTTCAAAAGTTGGATTTGTAAATCTTCGACAATCAGGTCCTGAGGCTTTTACGGATATAGGATATCCATACTCACCGTTATAAAACTCAGCCTCATCTGTATGAACTATGGTTTGTGGTCCAAACACTGTTTTGACTACCTCATCCCAGCTTTGTGTAAGATAGAACTGTGTAGGACTCGTTTGGAAGCGTTCTAAGCTACCTCCGGTGCCTCCAGAGAAGCTTTCTACGTTGATTGAACCACTTAGTCTACTGTCTATTTTTGTGGTCACTGAGGTCGCTTTATGGCGGTTTCTCTCAAGGATGTGTTGTTTTATTACAACCCCAGACGTTAAAGTTACGTTTGAAGGGGTGAAATCCTTAATCATTCTGAATAATGAGTTATCAAAAAACTTGATTAACCTTGTGAAATCTACTAAATCATAACTTTTAGTAAACTTTGTGAAGTACTGATCCCTTAATGCATCCAAGTCAGGATACTTATTGTTATTGTTTTGTACCTGTCTTACGTCACCGATGTAATCTCCAATATTAAAAAACCCTATTTGGTTTACAATATCATCATTGATTTGGTTCTGAGGAGAAAAAGCAACTTCTAAATACCTTGAAGAAGGATCTTCTTGCTCTAGATAGTTCTTCTGCTGTATGGATCTGAAAGGGGATAAAACAGAAGTGTCAACTGCTGTATCCGTGTCCCCAATAATCAACCTACCCGTGTCCTCTTGAGTTAAATACCTTAGCTGTTCAAGTAAAATGAAGTTAGAGTCTCCTGAGTCAGGATCTATTTTTATTCTATCCTGTACTGAAGATCTTAAACCTGCAGGTATTTGACTTTTAGAAACCTTCTCTCTGTTAGATTTGAAGTCAGGGTTACTAATCGTAAAGCCGCTGCTAGTTGGAAATGAATTTATACCTGCCATGATCCTGATATTTTAGGGTGAACACTCTCTGAACCTGTATATAACTCTCCACCTAAAGCAGCTCTGAATGCTAGTTCATCAGGTGCTGAGTTTGTGGTAGACCCTGCGTAAGATTCAGGGTTCATTGTAAAATCATTAAATATAGCTTCGGGTATTTGTGAAGCATAATATCTTATTTCTTGTAGACCTCCTGAGAAAAACTGTGCTGGTGCTTCCACAGATCCAAAATCAGCAGAACTAGCAGAAGCCCACGTAAGAGACCCTGTTAACTGTACCGAGTTATTTCCAGTATAGGAAATGCTAGGATTAGCAGTAGATTCAAAGTATCTATTTTTAGCCGTAAGTATGTATCCATCTCCAGGCTTATAGTTAACCATTACACTCCACCAATCACCGTTAAAAAAAGGTAAGTATACAGAGGTACTAGGTTGGGATGCTCCTTGTCCCTCAGGGTAAAAATTCAGAGAACCGAACTGATATTCAGGACTTACAACAGAACCGCTATATGATCCTGATACGTTTACAGATCCTGTGTAATCTAAAGTAATAGTAGGCCCGTTATCAAGACTAAAAACTTTTTGTACTAAATTAGTAGGACCTAAAGACCCATTTGTAACTATTTCAGGTTTTATCCTAAACATTAAAGTCTCTGGTCTATTGTAAGTGGAGTTCCAATCAGAATTAAGTTCCCATCCTGTCTGAACAGATTGTGTTCCTGACATATCTAAATAGTAGTTATAGATGTTCTCAATCTCTTGGTACTCATTCAATGTGTTATTCCAAGGTCGTACAGAACCTCCATACTCCTTAGCATCTAATATACTATTAGGAATACCAAAACTTGATATTAAAGTACGAAGTCCTTGAAGAGTTCCTTTTGTTTTTAGTAGATAAGGAAGGTTGTGATAAATCCTTTTGTATATACTCTTCTGTACATCATTAAGTGGGATAGGAGTATCAGAAGCGGTAACTTGAGTTGTAACATAATCAAGACCACTGCCCGGAGGGACAGGTAAAGATCCTGTTATGTTTGATACCAAGAAAGAGTCTCCATCTGCTCTAATCCCTAAGAAAGCTTCAAATAAATCATTCTGATCATAGTTAGCAGAGTATAGGTTAATCCCAAAGTCCCTTATAGCATCCGCTACAAGATCTTTAGAAATACCATAATCTAACCTATTATCAGAGTTAAATCTATTAGTAACATCCTTTGTGTAAAGCCATATATTGTCAAAATGCTGGGCTATCATGTCTAAGAATAGCTCGTACTGTGCATTGTCTTTATCATCAACTAAATACTCAGGAATAGTTCTGTATATCCACTCTGGGTTATTTTCATCATACTGAGATGCTGACAGAAGTTGTCCTCCATAATAACTGTTATCTTCATTATTGGAGCCATACCAGTTGGTTACTTCCGTACTACCTGTAGGGTAGAGGACATAAGGTATAGTGGAAGATGTCTTAGGCCAACTATATTGTGATCCGCTATTATAATATAACCAATACTCATATCCATCAAAGTTTTTTATAGTAGAGTCTATGATATTCTCTAAAGATGATTTTGACGATGAGAAACTGGTAGATCCTGTTGTTGAACCAGTTATATTATATATTGAAGAGGATAAGGTGTTATTTGTTTGTTCTATAAGAGATGCTTTATAATAAAAGTTCTCTAACCTTTCTTTAGCAGATGATAATTTTATAAACTCACTCCTATCCGCATAGTTAACATTTATTTGGATACCTTTCTCATCAAGAAGAGATTGCAGTTGTTGTAAAGATGAGGTAAGTGAAGTGTTAGTTATCTGATTGTAGTTAAAACTATCACTTGCCTTTCCTACTTGCTGAGCAATATCTATATTGAAGTTAGGTCCTTGTAGTGTATCCGGTTTAGGTCCTTCTACTTCTAAAAAAGGAATCTCTACTCTATATGCTTGAGGTGTAGATATTTCTTCTACTACCCATAAAGTATCCTTTAGCTGAAATGCTTGTGGAAGGGGATCATACAACTTTATTAATACTTTTGGAACTTCCGGAATAGAGTTGTCTAACTGTATGTTGTTAGCTATAACTTGTCTATTTAAACCAAAGTTTAGTTGAAAGTCAACAAAATAATCTTGAGTATTTCTATATTCTATAAAATCATTAGTAGTTTTAACTACTGCTTCATCGTCTATCTGGTTAGATTGTAATACTAACTCAGTTCTATCCGAAGATATTTTATTTATGAAATATCTATTGTTTATATAGGAGCCAAGTCTCTTTCTAAAAAAGGTATAGTATGAGAAGTAGTCACCTTCGTAATAACCTTGACTTATAAGATCCTTTGGTGGATCGAGTAATATATTCCCTTCTCTTACAGAGTAGCTTGTGAAAGTAGCATCGTCAGATGTAGGGTACTGTAGTACTTGATTATCATCATATATATAAAACTCAATGAAGTCTGTACCTTCCTGAAAATCTGTATCAATACTTTGTGAAGGTATTATACTCTCATCCGCTTGTGAATATTCTTGATATTCAAAAGTATCTGGGTTTACAGGGATAATAGTGTAGTTTTCCTCCATTATATGGTTGATGAGCTTAATATTAAGTTAGCGTTTTCCTGTTGTAATTCCAAATTCTCTTCTCTAATATTTGATATTTCATCTCTCAATGCATCTATTTCTTCTTGGTTTGCATCAAATGATACATACTCACCAGATGTTCTTATTAAATACTCATGAGAGTTACTTTCACCTTCTGCAGGAATATCATAAAATAACTCATCATACGTCGTGAAAAAATCCTCAACTGTAGTTTGGCTTTCTAAATCGTCTTGAACTGTTACAATTCCAAACTGAGTGAATTCAGTGTCTATTGTTTTTGAGTACTGATTTCTGGAAAATACTTCTTTTTTTAAATCTACTTTCTGATCTTGGGCCATACTTATCCATTTTTAACTTTAAACTGGAAGTCGTTGTCTTTGTAAACTAAAACTTCATTATCTACTACAGTTTTAATCAAAACTTGATAGTAACGCTCAGGCTCTAAACCACTCATATATACGTAAAAGTAACTAGATAGATTGTCAGCACTAATCTTAGTATAAGTTTCATCAAAGTCTACTACATATTCATTAGTGTCAAGATCTTTGATCGCATAAAAAGAACTACTTGGTAAAACATAGTTTTCAGTATACAAAGATGCTGTTTGATATGTTCTTACAGGATACTTAGGACGACAGTTGATTCTAAATCTGTTAATGGAATCCTCATAGAAAACTCCGGGATTTTCTCCTAATGACATATAAAGCTCAGATGTTGGAATAACTTCCAATGATCCAGTTTGATAATCATAATCTTCCCATCTAATCTCTAATGCAGGAGGGTATATAGTATAAGTGTCTGAAGAATAAAACTTCATGTCTGGTTGAGATACTGCACTAGGTGACCATTCCAGAGTATCTTCCCACTTAACTATAAATCCGTTATTCTCGATTGGAGTATAAGGGTTAACACCTTTTGATTGAGAATACCAAGTTGTTACTATGTCAGTTACTTTAACGTCTAGATCTTTTTTAGTTCTAATGTCGAAGATCTGAGTGGCTGGTAATATTAGATTTGGGTCAGTTGATCCTGTATACCACTCTGCTCCTCCCGGTTCATCCGAATAAAAAGATGAAGTTATGTAAGGATATATAGAGGAAGTTTGCCAGAATCCTGTATTATTTGTGTTGTTGTTACGTTTAGTCCAGGATACTCCGTTTTGCGTTTGAGGGGTATCTCCGTACATTCCTGTACCGTTTATCCAGCTCTTAGCTACGGGAAATATCTCTAAAGCAGATTTCTGTTCAACGCCATCAGCAGTTGCTATATAGGACATTAAATGAGCATCGTAATTTTTATCTTTTACGATACTGTCCATTACGTAATCTATCTCAGTTTGTTCAAACTTTATTAGGAAACGTGAAACAACAGAAGAATTCGTATAATCAACATACGAAGAAACACTCCACAATAAAGGATTTAAACTCCAGGTATTTGGTTCTGTGTTCCAAAAGCTGTAAACTCGTATGCTTTTGATGCTTCCAGGTTCTTCACTTTGTACGTTACGAACTTCGTTCATAGCGTCAAGCCCTGTATTCATAAGTGGAAATTCACTATAAATACTGGCATCTGATGTACTAAATATTTTATATACTGCCATATTAGAATGTTACTACCTTGCCTGTTATATCTGTTTTTGGATACTTCACTTCAAAAATAGAAGGATCTAATGAAGGATAAATTACACCATTTTGAGTTCCCCCTTCAATATCGTATGCATATTTAGAATACCCATTAGATATTCCAGATTTATTTGTTATTGTTATTTTTCTTACTGTCTGTACTCCAGTTACCTCATCAAGTAAAACACTTATATCTCTTATGAGTATTGGTTGGCTTATCTGCCACTTATCTATATTGAAAAATATAATAAGTGCCTCTAAACAAGCTCGGAGTACTTCATTGTTATTATAATTTGGAAGAGTTATAATCTCAAAGTTCACTGCTATGTTTATAACGTACCCGTTTTTTATAGTTATAGAGTCCCCAATCATCTTATACTGATTCAAGTATGTCTTAAGGTTGTTTTTAAGAGCAGTGCTAGGAGTTCTTAAACTATTTTGTAAGTTATATGATAAAGTATAAATCTCTAATGTAGTGTCAGAGTTTGCATTGTTAGGCTTCTGAACAAAGGCTTTAGAAATGTTCCCAAACTGACTTGGTAAAGATAAAGTTCTAACAAGATAATCATCTGCTGTTACTGCTCTAAGCTGTGTTGAGAAGTTAGAAATAGAGTTTTCTCTTAGTTCCTGTATGCTATCTCCGGATGCTCCGCCATTTGCTGCCTCAGGATTGTTCGTTGCTAAAGAGTTAAATATATACTGAGCTGTGTTTGTATTCAGATTACTGTTTAAGAAGCTCACAGTGGACGTATCTAAGCTAGTTAGGGTATTAGCATCAACGTTGGAAGAAACTCCCCCTCCGGCCACGTAACGTACCTTAAGCGTCGTGTTAGATGGTGCTATTCCATAAGTATTGGTAAAAATGAAGTTTGTGGGAGAAAAAGCTGTTGTTAACTTATCTTGACCATAAGGGATTCCTAAACCAACATTAGAAGGATTTGGGACTAAGTCTTCATCATTATCCTGTGCATTACCAGAACCAAACTGTATTTGAAGTGTTTGATTATCTAAAAATCTTGTAGCAAATCTTCTTTGAACTTGCTTTAACTGTAAAACATAAGGGGCGTCCTGACCTTCAGAAGCATTTCTAGGGTCATTTACATTGGTGTTTTTTATCTTGTCGTAGACTGCATCTTGACCTAAATAATCTACCTCATACCAAATATTACCATCTGAGTCTGTGATGTCTAAAATACGGGCTATGTTTTGACCTTGTATCTCAACTGTAGGAAACTGCTCGTGTGCTCCAAAAGAAAAACTTGTAGTTTTAATATCTCCAGAAATAGAAGGTCTGCTCTTTTTTAATAAGAAATATGTAGGAACATTATTCTCAACTTGAGCTACAGATACTAAAGTAGGATCATTAGAAGAAGATACAGAGAAGTCAATAGAATCCTGTATAGTAAAGTTTACTGAAGTTGCTCCTGTTGATTTTACTGTAGTATTCTCATTGAATAAAAGAGTGTAGTCATAATCAGGAATAGATGAAGTATTTACAGTCTTTGCAGGAACTAGTTGAAATACGTCTACTTGAGAAATAGCTAACGAAGTTGCTTTTGGCTTATAACCATACATGTAGGCTAAATCGTAAAGGTTATTCGTCTGCCTTGCGTACTGTAAAAAGTTCTCCTGTATTTGATTATCTAAATAAAAGGAAATAACATCCCCTACATAAGAAGCCTGCTCCATAAACATCATTCCAGGAGAAGATGGGGAGAAGTCAGTGTAAGTCTTAGGGAAATACGTCTTAGAGTAATTTATAAGAGCACTCCTAAAATCATTGAAGTCCTTATTTAGATATGATATGTTTCTGTCTTTACTAGCCATTAGCTAAATGTTAATTCTACATTATCTGTTATACCAGTTTGAGCAATAGAATAGTCAATAACTATTGTAACTGTATTTAAATCTGCGGTTCCTGCTATTGATACGTTCTGTAAATCAACATTTGGAATATTATTTGTGATGTCTTCTTGAATCTTATCTTCTAAAAACTCAAGATTACCATCTGTTACTTGTTCAAAAACAAAAGCCCTTAATCCGGCACCAAAAGATGGATTTCCTATCCTCTCTCCTGGATTTGTTAGTAAATAGTTTACCAGGTTTACTTTTATAGCATCCTTAGATTGGTAAGTTGATCTAAATACCCCATTAGCATTAAAAGGGAGATCTAACCCAATAGCTACATTTGGCTGAAAATCAGTTGGAAATATTTGTCTTTGACCAAATGCCATTATCTATTGTTCATTATACCCATTATCTGATCCATTGAAACTTCCCCTTCAGGCAGTTTACCGTTGGGAGATGTAGTATCTACAGGACCCTGTACATTAACTCCTTGAGTTGTAATAGGTTGTCCTGATGTTACATTGTTTCTCATATCCCCTAGAATACCCATATAGTTTTCACGAATCGGACCCTTATCAACAGATTCTGATTTTGGTTGTACATCTGGAGGGATCATAGTAGAAGGGGGCATTGTCCGTGGTCTATCTCCTGATTTAAAAGATTCATATAATACCTCTTTTAGCTCTTCTTGGATAGCTTCTTTTACGGTTTCCTTTATTATTTTTTTAAGTAAATCTATTTTCATAGTAATGCTTTATTGTTATAAATATTTATTTTATATACTTTCTATACCGATTTCAAATCTTCGGACTCTATTTTAAAAATAAGTTCATCAATAAGTATCTGATCATTGGAAGAATAAGACTTTTCTCCCTGCACCAATAATATACCATCTCTGTTTTTTCCTACTGCAAATCTTCGTTTTATACTCTTACCAGCAGCAGCAGATTCACTTTCCGTCTCTACTGATATAATAAAACCATTATATTCTGTTATTGAAGGTTGTCCATCATTCGCAGACTCCTTTGTAAGACCGGTAAGTTCTTTATCTAATTGTTCCTGTAAATAGTTTCCTGATAATAAATCTTGAATGTTTATGTTGGAATTAGGATCAAGACCTAGTATTTTTTTAAGTTCCGAATCAGATAACGTTGTGAAATCAAAGTTATCTATCGTATTTATTCCTGCTTTTGCAGCATCCGAAGTATTCAAACCTCCTCCACTTATATTATTTCCATTTGATCCAACGCCAATACCAACGTTTTGTCCAGTACCAATACCAGTACCAATACCAATACCTCCATTAGCATCTTGACCATTGCCTCCGTTTGATTGTGATATTGCCCCTGTTATATCACCTTCTGATTTTTTATTGAGATCATCAAGAACAGACTGTCTAATATCATTTAAACATTCACCAACGGATGTGTCTGTCGCAGATAATAAACTTAAAGCTTCACTAAGAGCCAATGATATAGGAATAGTAGCATCAGGAAATACTTTTACAACCTCAGATAGCTTGTCTATAATCTTCTTAGTAACCTCTCTTTTTTCATCGTAGGATGTTATATTTCCCATTGTTTGGGAGATAATAACACCACCCGCAGGTCCTGGAGGTAATCCTATGGTAGAAGGTAGGGGGTTTTTCTTTAAGAGTTTAAGTATTATATTTATTGCTTTCAATAATACCTCTAATACCCCTGAGGATTTTGATAAGGCTCTTATTGTTTTATAGCTATTATTTAACTGTCTAGTCGTTTTGTTTTTATCCGTTATTGCTTTATTTATCTCAGTAATCGGAGGACAGCTTTTATTCTCTATATCACTAGGATCTTGGATTCCAAACCTTGCTAACTGTTTTGCAGAAAAAGGAATAAGTCTCTCGTACATAGTACTAGCCTCCTTCAACGCTAATTCTATAGCCTTGCCCTCAGGAGAGTTTCCTGTACTACTTTTTACTTTTCTAGCACTTAACGAACCTAAAACTATAATCTTAGGTAAATCAATACCAAAATTAAACTTAAGAGGTTTTAACTCTGCTACATTTATAGAGCCTTTTGGTGTTCCTGACTGTGTTATAGCACTAACTTGTTTAGGAACATAACCTCCTTTTGCAAATCTTATAGTAGAGGGAGGGGGTACTCCGTCTAATAAATCATACTCAATAGTGTAAGACCCAAATTCATTAGTAGTAGCAGAGTAAGGGCCTAATACAGCCTTAGCACCAGATAAACCTTCATTGGTCTTGGAGTCTATTATTCTACCATTTACTTTTACTTTAGCCATTACGAGGTCTTTGATACTTTCGAAAGAAGTTTATTATCCCCCTTCATATTATCTAATATCTTTTGTGCTACAATAGCAGTGTTTATAGCCACAGTCATTACAGGTACGTTGGGTACAGCAGCTCCACCAGGCCAGTTTTGAAGAGTCTTAAGTTTGTCTGACAGGTTTTTTACTCCCTGAACCAATGCTTCAAACTGAGTCATAAAGTCATCCCCTAATACAAGCCTCTGGTTTGCACCTTTATTCCCTAACCTTACATCAGAACTGTTTAAAGTAATGTCTGCATTAGACGTAACTCCTACGGTTTTAACAGCAGTAATAGAAAGATTTGCAGCAGATGATAAAATAATATCACTACTTTTAGAGTTAAAAACTAACCTTCCAGAGTTTAAAACAGCTTGATTCTCAGCATAGTTTGCTGCTGTTTCAGGAGCATTATTAAATGCAGAGTAATCTTCTATCGATAATTCAATAGGTAGTTTTTGTGTAGATGTTAAGGTAACAGAGGATAAGTCAGTATTGACGTTCTCTGTTGTAGGTAACCATCCCTTTGATGATCCACTTTCTGGTTGTCCGTTTCTGATGATGGTGATAGGATCTCCATCATTCCCTGTAGTTGACCATATGTTAGCATATTCTGAATCTGTTTTAGCTGTGTTACCGAGTCTGATACTATTACCAAACCTTCCTTCTAATATAACATCTCCTGCGAAAGGAAGCAAGGGATGGATGTTAGACTTTTCAACAAATGTTCC
>Ga0208814_1001092_pt1 | contig 13405 bp, 21 predicted proteins | sample MalvirAntarct_55_FD_184253 | JGI IMG/M metagenome (GOLD analysis project Ga0208814, IMG submission 184253) | Marine viral communities from the Global Malaspina Expedition - Malaspina viral metaG Antarct_55 (SPAdes) (version 2) | ecosystem: Environmental > Aquatic > Marine > Oceanic | place...
TAAATCTGCTCGATAAAGGCAGTCTATTTGTACGCAAACAAGTGCAGTGATTTAACTTTTCAATTCTGCTTTGCTCTATATGCCGCTCTGCTGCAGCTTCGCGTTCACTTTCTGTCATGCTTAACTCCCTGTAAAATTGCGATCTTGTCGCGCTTGTTCTTGCTTTAAATCTTCAGCACTTGGAAAGCGCAGTGATATGCCCTCCTTCCCCAGGTGTGCAATAATTGGATCAAAAATCTCAGACAAGTCATGCTCTTTAATTTTTAAATCTTTAATGCTGTCTGTGAATGGAAAAACTTGCTTTTGAATGGGATACCAAATGTGTTTTTTAACGCTATCGAGCGTCCATTGAGCCGTCACTGTTTTTTTAAATACACTGCAATTTACTTCCATGTAAGCGCCGTGATCATTGCAAGCTTCAGCTATCCATTTGCAAAAAAGGTGTATGGCTTTAATTTGCGAATACGTCACCTTGTCGCCGGTTTTCCATCGGAAACGAACGTAACCGGCTTTGTCATAAAGCTCTTGCACTCGCTTGAGAAAACGCGCATGAGAAACATCGCTATTGACTAAGGCAGATTCAGGCATGAGCAACGGCCCTATGAAAAGCAATAACTCTTGAGCCTACACTGGGATAAAGCACACATGACAAGCAGCCATCATCTTCAACAATAAAAACATTAAAACCCTTCAAGCTAAGTTCTTGGGCCAGATTCACCGCCTCAATCGCATCATCGCTTTCTGTGCTGGCAAATATCATGCTAGTGAATTAACCTCGACTTTTCGCCGTTGCCAAAGATAATCGTCGGGCTCGGCTTTTACTGCTATTGTAATAATTTCACTAACAGTCAATTTATCCATAGTTAGCCAAAACGCACGGCTGTTATTCATAACCGAATCCAGCCAATTCGACACTTGAGCCTCCGCAACCGGGTGGCCGCTAACCAAATATTGCGTTTCAGAAATCACACAATGCTTGATAATGTCAGCCCTCACTTTTTTAGCGTTATCTTTCTCAGCTAACGTGCGCTTCACCACATGGCTGTATCTTTTGTTCAGCGGTACTAAATGACCATTATCAAAGCTGTCTAACCCCATCACTCGCATCCTAACCGCCGAGTTTGGCAAACCCGTTAGATCACAAATGCCATTGATCGTATATTCTTCGCCCGGTTGAAATCTTGGGTCAGTTCCCATAAACCTGTATTGTTTTCTTTTCACGCTGAAGCCTCCGTGTAGCCAAGCTGCTTCACAAGCGCGTCAACAACTTCCGCAGATTCGCCTTGCTCAATTGCAATTTTGATAAAAATAGCAATCGTTGACGGATTGGCAGAATCTAATGCCCGGCGTACCAAGGCTGGCTTTTTGTTCGTCAATTCAATCGAACGCCATTCTCGGCTGTTTTTTAAATAACCCTTAATCACCAGGCTTTTTATTTGTTGAGAAGCCCAGCTAGACGTAATTACCGCTAACTCTGCGACTTCGCCGTGAGTAGGGCTTTCCCCATGCTGTTTAATAAAACTTTCAATAACTCGATATACTGCTAATTCCGACTTTTTCATCCGTTTAAAATCTCCATTGGTGTTTTGTCTGCCCAGGTGGTGTCCGAGAGACCATCAACCAGCGGTCTCTTTCTTAATGACTGTTCTGCGGTTTTCGGGGCATCGTAAAGCGTACTTTTTTGGCGAATGAAGTTAGCGCGTAACTTGTGAAGCCATTGATTTTCAGAATGTAAGCGGTCGGGCTGAGATAGCCAGTAACTTTTAAACTCACCCAAGAGTTCACTGCGGGTGCTTTCGTGAATTTTCTCGCAGTCAATGCCGCTTTGTTTTAGGTAATCACTAAACGATTCGCTCGGATGCCACGCCATTGTCATTGCAAATTGATCTGATGGCTCTAACGCAACCGCTTTAACTGGAACCGACACATCTTGTTTCTTGCTCACCGTGACCGCTTGAGAAACCCGCAAACGTCTGCTTTTTATCGTCTTGTTATCGTCGGCATATTTAATAACTGACATGACAAAGCCAGCCGCTTTAAGTTCTACAAGCTGTCGCTGAATTGTCGGTTTACTACAATGGAGTTTTTCTGCAAAATACTGATCAGAGGCAAAACAAGTGTTGACGGGAAAACCATGAATCACGCCAAACAAAATCTTGCTTCCTGCGGAAAGATCCGGGTGGTACAGAACCGTTGTGCATATCCTTGCATAATTCACTTTTGCTGGCCTTTTATAATGACATTGCAATCATTATAGACACAAAACCAACACATTCACCACAATAATTACTTTTTTTTCGTTTTTGCGAGACAGGTCACACTTTTCAATAAATTAAAATATCAAGCCACCGCTGTAGTAGGTTTTTAATAGTATTAATCTAATAGTATTAACTCACTCATATCTGAGGGTAGGTACACTCAAAAATGAGGGTAGGGTACACTCAAAAATGAGTGTAGGGTTGAAAGTCAATATCTGTGACATACATCACATTTTTTACATACTAAACACAAACAAATTGAAATTTTGTTACATAAGTGTGGTTTTAGTGCTATTGTTAAGAAAATAACCCATTACTACAAATGCGGAGGAAGTCGCGATGGTATCCGGTGAAGTAAGATATGAGGAGTACGCTGAAAGATTGCAAGAAGCGATGAGTGACATGGGCGTAAAAAGGCACCAACGTGCCAGCACTATTGCCCTGTGGTGTGATCGTGAAACAAATAACCCAGAATTCGCCCGGAGATGGCTGCGGGGCCACAACATGCCACGCGAAGCCGATCAAGTGTTAATGGCTGATAGGTTAAACATAAGCGTGGAATGGTTGAAGTTCGGATCGGGCAGCAAAGAAATTGTTTTGACGCGCAATGAGCGTTTAGAAAAGCAACTGGGCCTGGCCGCCGACAATGAATTATTAGACCTTTTGTGCAACATGACGCAAGAAGAAGTTTTTTCACTCAAGCAGTTTCTCAAAATAGTCAAAAAGTAACCCGCATTAAAAAACCCACCTAAGTGGGTTTTCTGTCTCTAAGTAACGCCCTTATAAACTCCATTACAATTCCCTTATCTGTCTTGTTTAGCTCACTAATTTCCGTCATTAAAGTTTTCCGCTCGGGCTCAGTCAGATACCATTCCATTTCTTTACTCATTGATCTTTCCTGGGGTTATTTGTTGATGACCGTTGTTCATCTAGGGCTTTCTCCTACATAAAGATAGGCGGCCTTTCCCCCTGAGTCAACACCAAAAAAATCTTTTTCGCATAACTGTGAACTGCAACACAAAATCTAAAATCAAGTGTGATCTAAGTCTCAAATTAATATAAAAGTGTGTGTTATGTGAGGAAAAAACTACACTTTATTTTATTATGTGCTATATTTACTAGGTAAATGCAAACATATTAAAAAGGAATTTTGAGATGTTAAGTATAAATGATATATTTGAACACACAAAACCAACAAATGTTGTTAATCTGCAAGTAACACCTCCAAAGGTGGTTTATTCTGTCAAAGATTTTGCACATTTAGAAACCTCATCAAAAGGCATGGAAAAAGTCGATTCGGTCATTGATCTTTGCGACCGCGATAAAGACCTTCTCACTTTTATCTACCTCGACAATAACCGCAGAGACTTAACCGAGTTGATGCCGCTCTCAGCAAGTCAAACGCAAATGATCTGGCTGCTTAGGCGCTTGTATGGCATCGGTTTAACTGATTCTAGTCCTGACGTACCGCTTGGCAGTAACGACCTTAATACGGCCTCTGTGATCCTCACAATGGTCGCTGATTCTTATGAAAAGCATGGCGAAGAGGTTTTTGAGATTCTTCAGCTACTTGAAACGGCCACGGTTGAGACTTTATGTGAGCAGTTTCGTGAAATGCTTTATCTCGACTGCGAGAATAGGTTAGAGCTTTGCCTGGATGACAGCCTTAGCAGCCATAAAAATTACATGGAGTTTGATCATGTTGAAGATTGATTTTGATTTTAAAGATGATTGGTCTAAAGGCGAAGAAGACGCAAAGGCGGGTCTACCTCACGCGGCTGGAAAGTCTAAAGAATATGATGAGGGCTACGGGTTTGAAAAAACGAAGCAAAATATTGCAGACCACTGGAGTGAAAAGCAAAATGTTATTTTTAACTAGAAAACTGGGAGAGCATATTGTTATCAACGATGACATAAAAGTGCATATTGTTGAAAGACGCGGCAATCACATCAGGATAGGTATTGATGCTCCAAAAAATGTTCCCATTCACCGCCCGGAGTTGGGCGAACGAACCAAGGATGAATCGAAATGAAAACATCAGAAAGTATTACCGCGTTTGCAGCCGCGTTTAGTCTAGCCCAAGCAGAAATGGGTGGAGTAGAAAAGAATAAGGAAAACCCCGCGTTTAAGAGCAACGGCAAGGCCTCCAAGTATGCTGATTTAGCTGCCGTTGTTGAAGTGGTTAAGCTGCCTTTCTTTAATCATGGCCTGTCTTACATGCAATTCCCGATCAGTACCCCGGAAGGTATGGGCTGCTCTACGCGAATCATGCACTCTTCTGGGGAGTGGATTGAATCTGAGTTCACCATGCCGTTAGGTAAGGTTACCGCCCACGGTGCAGGGTCAAATTTCACCTACGCCCGTCGGTATGCCCTATCAGCCGCCTGTGGAATTCCCGTCCAAGATGACGATGGTAATGCCGCATCTTTATCAATAGTTCCCCCGCTAGTTCTAATTAATTCTGATCAGGTTTCCGAATTGCAAGCTATTTTGACTGAAACTGATTCAGACGTTATCAAGTTTTGTCAGTGGGCAAACATTTCATCAATAGATTGTCTTGCTGCTATTCATTTTGATCAAGCAAAGGCCGGTTTAAATAAGAAAAAGAAAGCCTTTGAGTTAATTTATGACCCTGAACTTGGGAGAATAGAAAGTGAGTAAGATTATGAGTTATTTAATCGAAGGTGAAGAGTTAGGCCATCTGAATTATGACGAACATGCAGAGAAGTACGGTGGAGCCTATCCCTCTCTGACACCCAAGCCTTTGTTAAGCAACCCAGAGCAAGGAGAATAGAAATGGATTTAGCGATGTTTGATCAATTTGAAACTGGATTAGCCAACATGGAGGCGGCGTGTAATTTTATACCTGACGCTTCTGATAATGAGGGTTACGAAGCCAGTAAGCGCGTTTATCTGGATAATCGCAAGGTGCTTAAAGCAATTGATGATGCCCATAAGGACGCAAAAAGGCCATATTTGGAAGCTGGCCGGCTAGTAGATAAAGCTAAAAATGAAATTCGCGCAAAAGTGGAGGCGATATTGAGCCCTCATAAGTTGGCGTATCAAGCGGTAGATAACGCGCAGAAAAACAAAGAACAAGCTGCGCTTAAAGCCTCCAGGCAAGCCGACGCAGAGCTTGACTTATCCGCTGCCATTAACAAGGTTATTGCAAGTGAGGAGTTATCAAGCGATTTAGCGGTCTATCTGGTCGCGGCAATACGGGCAGGAAATATAAAGCACATTCAATTTAAGGAGCAATAGAACATGGCAGCAGTTAATAAAGTTATTTTAGTAGGAAATCTAGGCCAAGACGTTGAAGTTAAAAAACTTCCAAGCGGCGTTTCTGTCTGTAATCTTAGTGTCGCAACGTCAGAGTCGTGGAAAGACAAGCAAACTGGACAGAAAATGGAGCGCACCGAATGGCATAGAGTCGTTCTTTTTGAGCGTCTAGCCGACATTGCAGCGCAATACCTGGCTAAAGGTTCAAAGGTGTATATCGAAGGGTCGCTAATGACGCGCAAATGGCAAAACAAAGAAGGTCAAGATCAATACACGACCGAGATCAAAGGCCGTGAAATGCAGATGCTCGATAGTCGTGGCGGTCAAGATGGTGGCAATCAGCAGCAAGGCCAGCAGCAGCAGAGACAGCCGAACCAATCCAACAGCCAAGGATTTAATTCAAACGGTCAGCAATACGGTGGTATTCAGCAACAAGGCCAGCAACAGCAACAACAAAATCATCAACCGCCGCAAAACAACAGCTTTGATGACGATATCCCGTTCTAAATCGCCTTTAGCAAGCGATGGCTGCACCAATCTAACCATGTGGCGCGTGTGGTGGCCGAAACGCGCTATTAATTAAATAAGGAACTTGATGTGAAAATTGATGTATTAACAGTACCCGGTTTTGTTAGAACAGCTTGTAATGATGTTGAAATTAAAAAATGGCGGTGGTGGTCAAATTGGGTTGACGTTGCCGTTTTTGACCACGACCGTAACTATAGGTCTGAAGGTTATTTATTGCAGATGAAAGTGTCACGGAGGAACGGTAAAAGGTTTAAGTGTGTGCCGTTAAAATCCTTAATTGGCTCTGCTCATCCCTCCACATCACAAGCCGGTCATCTAACGCAGACAAGGAGCGCATGATGGCTAAATTGGATAGCTTTGATACGAAAATCGCCTATTTTGAGGGCGATGCAGAATATGATGCTTATTACCTGATTCGTCAAGAATTGGATAATGACGGCCAGGATATTTTTATACCAGCACCGGAGATGGATTCGTTTATCGCTGGGTTGGTATCAGCAAAAGATATGATTGAAAGTAAAAATGTACATTAAGGGAGAGATATGATGTTTAGAAGTAAGGACGCTTTTGCCGATGACCTTGGCGTAACCCCTGGGGTAATTGACGGATGGATTGGACGGCATTGGGAAAGAGGCTTACACTATACCGTGATCGGTAAACAAACCATAGTGAATACGGAGAAAGCTTCTGAATGGATACGCAAAAAGTTTGGCCTACCGGAATCCGTCCCAACGGCAAGAACATACAAATCCGCATTAGAGGTAAAAACCCGTATTCGGAAACAGTCCCCGGCAGCGCAAGCAATGCGCGTGATCTAAAAGCCGCCGTCAAATATCGTGACGAGCTATTGGTAAGAATTAAGCTAGGTCTTCCTGTAGGACAGCAATCATCAACGCAAGATCTGTTATTTATCAATGCAGCACAAGAATATATTGACACGCTCCAGGTTAAAGAAGGAACCAAAACCGATTACAAACGAATATTGAATTTTTACTGGTTGCCGCTGCTCGGACCAAGGCTGGCTATCAGTATAGAGCGACGGGAAATAAAGGTCGCGCTATCAACATTTAAAAAAGAAAACGGGGAGCCGATCACGCACAAAACGAGAAAAAATATTCTCATCCCCCTCAGAGGCGTGTTCGATCATTTAGAAATTGACCCCAATCCCGCAAAAATCAAAATCAAGAAAACGCAGTCACCGCCTGTCGAGAGGTATTCAAAATCTGAACGTAATCAGTTGCTAGGCTATTTTACTGGTCAAATTAAACTTTATTTTACTTTAATTTTCGGGCTTGGTTTACGGCCTGGCGGCGAAGTGCTAGGGCTAAGACGTTCAGATTTTGACGGAGAGTACATAAAGATAGTGCGCCAGATCACAAAGAGAAGATTAAAAAACTATACAAAAACCAGCAAGCGCCGCGTGGTGTACGTCCCAAAATGGGTTAGAGAAGTCATTAAAGAGACACCAAAGAGAATTGACTCGCCGTATATCTTTGTAAATTCCCTTGGTAGCTTTCATTGCGATACTGACGTTTTCAATGACCAATGGCAGCAAGCACACCAATCACTAGGCATTCGCTACCGCATTCCTTATGCTGGCCGTCATACTCGCGCCGCTGAACTTTTAAGCTCTGGAGTTGAGCCCGGAAAAGCCGCAAGTCAGTTGGGTCATAGCACCGAGATTTTTTATAGAACATACTCAGAATGGATTTCAGAATACGATAAACACCGTGATGACAGCTGTTTTGAACCAGTAGAAAAAGAAGCCTAACAATTCTTAGCCCACTTTTTAGCCCACTTCTTGACCGTTTGTGACTTCTTGTGATGCCTTTAAACACAAATATCCAGCAATAATGCGGCCTGTAGCCCTCACAAACCGACACAAAAAGGTGCTATGACGGTTTCGAGTCCCGTCCGGTCCGCCATGCAAGTAGTTGATTTATAAGGGTTTTATTTTATTTAGATTTTAAATAGCCCACTCTTAGCCCACTTTTGTTTTTAGATCAGCTTATTGAAGTGATCAATCCACCCGTATAATTCGCTGTCAAAACCCTTGAATTTATGCCGTCTGAAACCGTCATGGTGTCGGCTAATCCGTTGTTATAGGTATACGCTGCAGTTGTCCCGTCGGTAAAACTAACGCCGGTCACTAACCCATTCGTGTATGAAATCGTGGGTAAAGTTAATGTATCGGGAACCGTGAGCTTGTTAATACGATAAACTTCTTGACCATTTTTATCGTGAACAAGAATTTTATAGTTTATTGACTCATCTAAGTGAATGACCGGAAAGTTGTTTGCACGATCAACTACAACCGGCGCTGTATGCGCCAGGCTTTGACCTACGTCAGCAAAAACGGTAACGCTTGAATCGTCGAGGGCATTGAGGAAAGTAATCCTACTGCCAGGCGAAATAATTGTTTTCGCGTTAAACCCTTGTCGATTTGGAAATTTAAAAAGCACACTGTACCCCCCTTTTAGAAGTCACTAATTTTCCAGACTTTCATTGAAGCGGCCATTTTTTGACCAGCTCCAGCTATGGTTCCATATCGGAGCGGTCTATATGTAATTTCAGAGCCCGAACGATCTGCGCTTCTAGCAAGAATTTCATATGTCCCGCCGCTTACTTGCGCCATACCTAAAGTCGTGTAACCCGCAAAACTGGAAATGTAGACGGCAACAGAACCCCCATAGGACGTACCGGCAGTATCTTCCAGCTTCATAAAAAAGTCAGTCCCGTCCCCTGCATTCCGCATTGGCAATTCATATTCAATATAATATGTACCAGTTGGGAGCGTGATCTTGTTGTTGGCTACGCTTGCCCCGCATCGGTTCGATATGAAAGTTTGCAAGGGCATGGTAGTCCAAGCATTTTCAGGCAGTGGAGTACCACCCGCCGAATAGTAATCGACTAGCACCGCACTTGGCGCACCGCCGTACCCGTCTTTTACTGCAAACTCAGTGCCGACTAGTTCAAGTGGGTTATCGTCCTTGGCAGTAAAAAGAGTATCGCTAACACCACCTAGGGTATCTTCAAGATCATCAATGTCACCCTCTGCAATCGCGGTTCGCTCTTCCAACGCTGTAATGTCGGACGTATTTTGATTCGACTGCGATTCAATGCCAGAAAGGTCGTTGACCGGGTAATTATCAACCGTCCACTTTTCTACGCCGAACGTCGATTCAAGCACCACTTTCGCATCACCATCCGCAGAGGCAAAGAATAAAGCTACAAAGCGACCGTCGGCATTGGCAGAAATTGGCGATGGTGCTGGCGCGGTCAATGCTTCGTCGGTGTAAACTGTGAGCAATGAGGACGTACCCGCTTGATAAAAATACAGTTTGTCGCCTGTCTCGATTTTTGTACCCATCACCGGGTTAGAATATAAAACTGATGCCATTTTGGTGTATACTCCAATAAGAGTTAAATTAAATTAAAGGGTCTTTGAATATGCAATGGTTGGTCTTGATTTTGGCGTTTACTTTTGCGCCCGTACCTACTGCTGTTTTTGTTGGAGTTCTTGGGCTGTGGGGTCTGTTGAATTATTGGCTAAATTAGTTTCTGCTGCATAAATCAGCCGGGCCAGCCCTTTGCCTGAGTCACTTTCCAAAATCGTCTTTAGTTCGGGCCGATACTGCTCATTAAGCAAAACGTCAGCAAGTGCCGCGACTCTCTTTTCAAACATTCCCACTTCACCCGCTTTTACAACCGTATCAACCGGACTGCGAAGGAAATCCCTGATTACCGGGACTACTCCATATTGTATCTTTTCCTTAATTTCCTGATTGTAAGCTGTACTAGAATTGACAGCCCTACCCTTCGATGCCCGCTCAAGCATTAGCTTTAGTTTTAAAAACACCGCTCTTTGCTCTGCACTTAAACCCGCCATCAACACCGCGGTCTTTTCCGGTGTTCCGAAAATTTTCGATATTAATGCGCCCGGCTCATTGGGAATACCGTCAGCATACTTATACGGAATAGTTGATATTCTTCTCTCTATTTCAGCGCGAGTAAGCAGATTCCATGCTTCGGGGTTCTCTGAAGAGATTAAGGCTTTATTTTTCTTGATCACTTTCATATTTGAGTTTCCAGCATCATATAGCTTTTTTGCGATATTTTTTAGCTGGTCAGGCTCCATTTCCGCTATTTTTCCTACCACGGATTTTCTAACATCATTGACCGGGCCTGAATTTTCCTTAAAGGTTTCTCTTGCTTTTTTGTAAGTCGGACTAGCCTCATCCATTAGGTTATTAAGAGCTTTTTTTATCTCCATTACCTTTCTTTTTTCAGTGCCAGTAAGCGATCCATCCATCGTTTTTCCTAACATATCATCAATCTGAATTTTTACGTTATGAAGCTGAAACAGGCTTAACTCAACATTATCACCGCCCTCCACACCCGGCTTAAGCCCGTCGACCTCAAGGTCAGATATTCTGCGCGCATAATCGTCTATCATCATTTCCGTGTCAGGGTTGTAGAACATTTTAGGGTTATGAACCATGTCCTCAACCATGTCTAGCGCGGCATTACTATCATAAGAGCCAATTCTTCCAATTTCATACATTCGCTCGGCCAAATCATCCGGGCCAAGTCCTCCGTCTTTCCTGAATACAGGCTTTCCAAATCCTCCAGGTAGATTCATATCAGCGGGATCAATACCCTCTTTTGCCCATCGATCACGATTTAAACCGCCCCTTTCAGCGATCCATTGGGCTAAAGTTTGTTCTCTTTTTTCTAAAGATGCCATTTGCTGCTGAATTTCGTTAATTTTTTTCCAATTTTCGCTATTTCCCACTCTGTCTTTTGGTGTCAAAAATACACCTATCTTTTTAAGGCTCGAATGAATGTCCCCACCTTCTGGATATTCAACTAGATTCTCAGATATTGACTTTCTAATGGGCGACAGATCAAATTTAGCCCCTTCCCTAAAAGCCTGCTTGTAGATCGGGCTAGAAAAACTTTCACGCACATCAACTTTTCGCTTCACCGCCGCCTTGGATGCCTCTTGAATAGCATCCTGAAAATTTGACGTTGCTTGGGGATCAGCTATTGAATCTAATACATCGTTTACCGCTTGAGTTACTTTCTCGTTTTGGCGTAAAAGCTTTGGCTCTGCTTTTGCTATTCCGCTCGGACTTTGCTGCACATATGACATTGCGCTCGCCGAGGCTCTATCACCGTCAATCTGAGCCTTAAAGCCTGGCACATTAAATTCATCAAACGCTTCCTTAGAGAAAACATCATCAGGGTCGGTAGGTCTCTGCCCTTTAAAGCCTCCAGGGTACGGAGTCATCATTGATCCCGCAAACTCACCAACAGTACGGCCAGTATCACCGCCTACATACTCACCCACCTCTCCACCGGCATTCTGCATGACACCCGCCGTTGCGCCCATAATCGCATCTTGCTTTACCGTCGTATTTGCAGCTTGACGCAAAGCGCCCGCCCCGACACTTTCAGCACCGGATACAATCTGTGCATTGTCAGCCTGATGCAAAGCTCCCCTGATCCTGCCGCCAGATACAAATTTAGGCAGAGACTCCGCGCCCTTTCTAAGCAAGCCGCCGCCACCCACCGCAAGACTTGCAGCCTCACCCGCAAGTCGCGCTGAATTTCTAGCAAAACCATCATCCATAAATTGCTGATTCATAAAGGGCTGATCATTAATTTTAGGAATACGCATATCTGATCCCGCAAGGTCTAGCGCCGCATTGGGGAGTGAAGCGGCAAGATCGACCATGCCGTACCCAGCCCGGTTAAAGGATTGCATTCCCTCCATGGCATAACCATAAGCGTTGTTTGATCGGCTCTCTTTTTGCGCTTCTCGCGCATTAACCCTTGCCAGCAAATCTTTCTGCTTGGGTGAATGGTTAGCCGCATCCCTACCCTCTACCTTTGCAAGCAACTTTTGCTGTCTTGGTGTGAAAGATTGATCACTCATTATTGGCCCCTTCGTCAGCTCCCTCATAAAACTCTTGCTTCTCAGCGTGTGTAAATTTATTCCACTGGGATAAACTGAGCCCCGCTGGAGTCGCGCTTTTTGAGGAAAATTCTGCCCTTTGATACTCACCCCAAGCCTCACCGAGAAAAGTGCCTTGAGCGTTGGGGTTTGATAGATCGCCGTTTTCAGCTAACCATTGAGATTTAAAGCCAGGCTTTGAGCGCAAAATAGCAATAGCCCGCATCTTGCGCTCAAGAATGTAATAATTTGCCGATTTAGTCTTATTAAGTGCTGGATTGGTCAAAATAGCGACTTCTAGCTCTTTTTCAGTATCCGAGCCGCCAAACAACTGAAGTGTCTCAGCGCCAAGTTGCTTAGATATAGCATTAAATCGCTGCAAGCTTGTTGCAGACTTCTCGGCTCTTGGATTCCCAAAGGCCGCTAAGACTGAATCAACGCTCATTTTTAAAGGTGCAAACGCTCCAGTAGTAAAATCGGGATCATCCATAATCTCTATCATTGAGTCATACAGTTGTTGTGAGTTGTCGGCTTTACCCGCCGCTGTAATATCCCCACCAACAATCTCCGCGCTGTTCTTCCCTAATTGTTTATCCCTAGTATTTGGATCACCCATTTCATTGCCGGGTAGGTTAGAACCGCCCTCGCTAAATCGAAAACTTCCATCTGCGTTGGTGGTAAGGCTCATCCCTTTAGGCACGGAGTTTAGTTTAGCTATTCGCTGGTCAATCACCCCTCTATCGGGATGCCCTTCGGGTAATCCATTACGGAAATTAATAAGCTTCTCAATTTCCGTGGGAGCGGGGCCGTTATTTTGTGGGGCGTAACCGTCTATTAAATTGCGCGCCTGATCCTCGTTATACTCACCTAAACCCGGTTTACCTTTCTGTAACAGCGCATTGTTCATACTTTGCCACCGGGCGGGACGGTCGGCCTCTTGGGTGTTTCTTAACACATTACCCATAAAAGTAAGCTGCTCTTTATTTTGCTCACTTGCAAATTTGTCTACTGCCAACTGGTCTACTCTTCCCTGCCGTGATTGAGTATCGGCGTATTTATCGGCATTTAACTGATCGGTACGTTGCATCCGTGATTGTTCGTTTTGATAACGCGCCTGTTCAGTCTGTGCCGCTTTCTCTCTAGCTAACTGCTCCGCTTCATATCGTTTCTGATTTTCGTAGCGCACAAGCCCATTGCCGACTGTATTCTGAATATTTCTTCCCGCGCCGATTCCTGCTTGCGCGATAGTGTTTGCAATAGCCATGATTATGTCCCCGCTTTTTTGTAAGAGCTTGCAAAGGACGCTGCATCACTAGTTGGCTGCCACATCTGACCTCTAGCATCATTCGGGCCATAGGTATTATTTTGCGACTGCCCCAT
>Ga0208814_1001094_pt1 | contig 13391 bp, 5 predicted proteins | sample MalvirAntarct_55_FD_184253 | JGI IMG/M metagenome (GOLD analysis project Ga0208814, IMG submission 184253) | Marine viral communities from the Global Malaspina Expedition - Malaspina viral metaG Antarct_55 (SPAdes) (version 2) | ecosystem: Environmental > Aquatic > Marine > Oceanic | place: South...
GTATCCATGGTTATCTACACCCGATACTAAATTTTCTGAAACAGGTGATTACAAAGTAAGTTTAGTTCTTACCAAGGAAGCTGCACTACCTATCATAAAACAGATTAAAGATGTATTTATGGAAAACTTAGAATCAGAAAAGAAAAAGAATAAAGGTAAAGAGGTTAAAAAAGCTAACCCTCCATTTGCAGAAGAGTTAGATGATGAAGGTAAAGCAACTGGTAATATCATAATAAGATTTAAATCAAGCTATAAACCATCTATGTTTGATTCCAAAGCTAACCCTATGGTTGATGTTAATGTTTGGAGCGGCTCTGAAATAAAAGTTAATGGCTCTATAGCTCCGTATCACACCACTTTAATTGGTGCTGGTGTCTCTTTACGTTTAAGAGCAGTTCAAGTTATAACTCTTGTAGAGGGTGGTCAGTCAGCAGGTGGTTATGGTTTTGAAGAACAGGAAGGCTATGAATATGTAGAAGCTCCGAAACTTGAGCTAGAACCTGCGCCTGAAGCGTTTATAGATACGCAAACTCCAGAACCTGCAGCAGCAGAAATTAAAGAGCCTGTTAAAAGAGCAGATGATAAACCAGCGGCAGAAACTAAAAAATCTTCAGAGCCTTTACCGGAAACAGGTGAAGTTAGTCTTGATGATTTAGTTTCGGAATGGGAGTAAAAACATGAGAGGATATTCACAAATAGTTATTGAAGCAAATCAAAACGCCATAGTTTTGCATGATGGAGATGAAACCGAGGTACCTTTGTCGTTACGTTTAGGCGAAATGTGTATTGCAAAAAGATACTCGGCTGCTGCAGTTGCACAAAAATTAAATCTTTCACGTCAGACAGTGTATGATTGGTTTTCGGGAAAAGCAACTCCGCAGGTTTCACAAAACGACAAGATTAAAGATTTAATTGAAGAGCTAAGCCGTTTAATTTAATTAAATAGGGAGGTAACTCCATTACTTTGTCGCACTACTCACTAGGATAATAATGCAAACATCAGAGTTTTTAAAACATATATGGCCTGACACAGGTCAATATTGCATCGTTGGTAAAGACCAACAAAATATAGTCCAACCTAAATTTGTAGATGACTTTGCAACAGCGGGACAGACTATCAATAAATTTTTAAAAGATAAGCAAGATATATATTTTGCAATGTCTTCGTGGGGGGATAAAAATAACAGACAAGCAGTTAACGCAAAAGAACAGAAATGTTTATGGCTTGATATAGATTGTGGTTTCGACCACAAAAAAAGAAAGTATAAAGACTATAGAACTAAGGAAGATGGGCTCGTGGCACTACGAGAATTTACTGATGCCACGAAGTTTCCTCCGCCTACTATTGTCGACTCGGGAAATGGTATCCATTGTTACTGGACTTTTACAGACGCAGTTAACAAAGATATATGGAAACCCGTAGCCGACGGATTTAAATTTTTATGTATAAAACACAAACTTGCAGCTGACCACGGGTGTACCAGTGATGTTAGTAGAATACTAAGAGTGCCGGGTACAAAAAACTTTAAGGATATAGAAGACCCTAAAGACGTCATTATCTTACAGCAAGGGGCTCATACTTCTTTTGATAAAATAGCGGAACTTGTACCGGTTGAATTAGTTACTAAGAGAGACAAAGCTAAAAGACCTATGGATGAAGCGACAAAAGCTATCCTAGGTAATCATACGTCTAAGTTTTTAAAGATAATAAATCGCATTAGGGAAGGCGATGGGTGTAAACAGTTAGAGCATATAATATTAAACCAGGCTAAAATAGAAGAGCCCCTATGGCGTTCTGGTTTATCAATAGCTACCCACTGCGAAGATAGAGAGATAGCTATACACAACATATCTAAGCACCACCCTGACTACAATTTTGACAAAACTAACGAGAAAGCGCTTAAGATTCCCGGCCCACATTCGTGTCGAGAGTTTGAAAGTTTAAGACCTACCGGGTGTAAAAGTTGTAAACATCAAGGGAACATAACTTCTCCTATACAACTCGGTAAAGTTATAGCTAGAGCTAAAGGCTCTGACAATTCTATTGAAGCTCGTAGTGAATCACTAGATACGATTGTAACTTATCACATACCAGATTTACCGTTTCCTTATTTCAGGGGTAAAAATGGTGGCATATATAAATCGTTACCTGACGATGATGATGACGGAATTCAAGTATATGAATATGATTTTTACCTAGTAGAAAGATTAGAAGACATTGAATTTGAATGTGCTTGGTTTAAGGTTCATTTGCCTAAAGATGGGGTAAAAGAATTTATAGCTAGAACCTCTGACTTATTGACAAAGGAAAAAGCCAGAGCAATTCTTGTAGATAAAGGTATCGTTGTGCATGGTCGTCAAGTAGATTTAGTAATTGAGTACATAGTAGCATCTATTAAAGCTCAACAGAGAGATGTTAACGCCGCTAAAATGCAAAAACAATATGGGTGGAACCCTGGTGATGCGTCTCAGAAAAACAAAATATTAATAGGGAACAGAGAAATAAGTGCCTTCGGCATAAAATATTCTCCTGTTTCTAATGCCTTAAGTGACTTTAATCATACCCTAGTTAAGAAAGGTAGCTATGAATTGTGGAAAAAAGCTATCTCTATTTACGAGAGGCCTGGCATGGAGGTACGAGCCTTTGGTTTATTTTGTGCTTTTGGTTCTTTGTTGATGCCCTTTTTTAAGTCTCGAGAAAAGTCAGCTATTGTAAATTTATACAACGCTGAGTCGGGCCAAGGTAAAACTACAATACTGCAAGCTATGACAAGTGTATATGGTAATCCCGACACGGATGCTAAACTAATTAACTTATGGGGCGACACACAAAATTCTATCATCAATCGTTTAGGGTATATGAATAACCTTGCAACAGCAGTGGATGAGATGTCTAATGTTGACCCCAATGCTCTACATGAATTTTTAAAGTTTGTATCTACAGGACGAGGTAAAAATAGGTTAGGTAACGGAGTTAACAATGAAAGAACCAATGACACAACTTTTAATTTAATTTGTGTGGTGAGTAGCAATACTGATTTTAGAACAGTTATGTTTGCGGATAAAGCCAAAGCAAGTGGGGAGATGGCAAGGTTTTTTCAAGTCCGAGTATCTGCGGATACCAAAACATCTAAAGAGGAAGCGGATAGTTATTTTAGTTTGTTATTTGAAAACTATGGACATGCTGGTGAAATTTTCTCTCAATATTTAATTGCAAATTTAGATAAGGTAAAAGAACAGTTAGCTAGTATGCAGTTACGAATAGACAAAGAGTTAAAAATAAGTGGGCCTGATAGAAAATATTCTGCTTTGTTCGCCGCTGTATTCTTAGGAGCTATAATAGCAAAGCAGTTAGGCATACACAAAATACCTATAGATAGTGTGTACAAGGCTATAGGTGAAGAATTTAAACAAAGTAAGACTGAGATTAAACAAAGAGACTTCGATGCTTTACAAACACTTGGAGATTTTTTACATGAAGCTAAGAGCTGTACTTTGGTAATAAACAACAACATAGATAAACGAACTGGCGTGGCAGAAGCTCCAATTATGAAACCGGTATTAGATTTAAAAGTTCGAGTTGAACCTGATACTCACACTATCTATATACCTGTATCTATAATGAGAAGTTATTTAGAATCACAAAAAGTAGAATACTCAGATTTTATAAAAGGCTTAAATAAGTACAAAGTATTAACAAGAAAATCAGATATTAAAATTTTACATAAGGGTTTAGATATCAGTGCACCAGGTGTAAGATGTTTATGGATTGATAACAAAAACTTCGAAGAACTTCAAATTCAAAACTTACCATTGGACATACCAAAACATGTTAACTAACGGCACAGATTATCAAATTGATTGGCCCAACTTTGAACCAGGGACTTCTATATTTATACCGGCAGTAGATATTGAATCGGCTATCAAAGCGATACAAAAAGAAAGTGAGCGCCTAGAGTTTAAGTACGTGCACAAAGTTGTAATAGAAAACGAAGTTCAGGGAGTTAGAGTTTGGAGACTTGAGTAGCTCCTAGTCATAAACTTCTCTACGATACTCTTCTATAAGCCGTCTTAATTTTCTACTTGTTTTAGAGTTATCAAAATAATCTGACTCAACCAAATACCCTAATTGTTCTTGTCGTTCCTGAGCGTATCGTCTTAACTCTTTTTCTTTTTCCGCCGGCTCCATATTTGGGTTACGATATACTTCATTTTCTAATTTACGAATTGAAGCCATTCTTTCATCTAATGATTTAAGGTTCGAGTAAACGTCAAGAAACTCTTGGTTTTCTTCTCGGTATTTTTCAGCCTTTGCCTTATTCACACCTGTAGTTTTGTCTAGAGCATTATAAGTTTTGTATATTTCATTTACTTGTTCACGTAGTTCATAGAAATCTGATTGATTTCGACTACCTTCTTCTGAAGTATATAGTCGGAAAGTCCCAGGTATATCTCTCAACCCTTCTCGGTCCATCGCCATAATACCTTCAATACCTGTATTTTTAGGTAGTACAATCCCATTTATATCTGCCATCCATCTTTCGGTAAATAGCTGGATGATTCCAGCGGTGTATCCTAAAGTACCACGTAAGATGTGGTCGATATACATTGGTGATATTGTTTTGCCTGTTTCTTCTGCAAAGAAGTTTGCTACACTAATAGAAAACTGCGATGTTGTGCGTGTGTATTGTTCTTCAGGCGCTCCAGAGAATTTTTCTTGTCCTCTTCCTACGATAGGTCTATCTTTATACAGGTCATAATTATAAGCGGCTTCTAAAAAGGAACCAATACCAGTAGGCATAGGACCTGGAGTAGCTATACCTTTTAATAGCGCTCGTTTAAAAGCTAACTTCATTTTTTCAGAATCTTCAGAGTCTTCTATGTAAGCTTGGTATAGGTGTTCTGGAATTACTTTTGCAATCAATGTCCATAAATCAGGTCGTAATGGCATTGTAAAACCTACTGTTTGAAACGTTATACCTAACGGGCTATCTTTATCAACTGAAAATCCAGAAGGGATAAACAACACATTATCTCTATACGCAGGGTCAAGTTCTTCAAACTCTTCTTCACCGCCCATTAACATGTTATACATTATAACTAAAGGAACAGTCTGAGTAAGTGCGTTTAAATTTGAACCTAACGCTTGCATTTTAGTTTGAGGAGAGATGCCATCTAGTAACAGAGTTCCTCCTACTACATTCAGTGCTTGTAGGTTAGCGTTAACAAAAGGCGCAAGTTGTCTAGCTATGTTAACTACTTGAGCAGAACCTGTTCTTCTAAAGTTAATAATTTCAGCTGCTCGTAAGGTAGCAAGGCGAGCATCTTTAGTTTCTAGCATGGTTTGAGAGTATACGGCTTGCCTTATTAAATTATCTGACATCTGCGAAAACTTTTGCAGGGGAGCTACTAAAGTCTCAAGTATTTTTTTATAAGAACTTGTTTCTTGGCTATAACCATTTCTACGAATCTCTTTCTCTACATTTTCTACTTGCTTACTGTAATCTCTAATTCCTGCTACGGTAGCTTTTTTTAATTGAGTTCTTGCGTTACTTAAACCTACTGTAGATAGCGCTATTTCTTTTACTACTTGCAATGGTAACATTACAGGAAACTTAACACCGCTGGTTAAAAACGTAGCGAAAGCATCCATTGGAATTTGGATAATGCTGAATATAGGATTTAACACAATGTTAAGTCTCAAGGTATTAATTATAGGAGCTAAAAATCTAAGCATTGGTAGGGCAGCGGGCTCAAGACCTGTAAAAGCTTCAGACATTATCTTAGACCTATATTGGAATGATTCTTTTTTACCATCCATCCAAACTACAATAGTTGTACCATCATTTTTATTTTTGTTAGTTGTATCTTTTATGACCCAATCATTAGGGCTTGTTCCAATATTACCCATGTATTTTTTAGTCAACACAACTTTATTAACAGCTGACTGATTTTGTACAGATTTTCTTACTATATAGTGAGCCCACTTTTCCATGTTATCAAAAACATTATGCACAGGTCGGTAGGAACCTTTATATTTTTTATCTGTTTGAGCATCTAGTAAACCTCTTGTGTTTTCTTGAGGCCCAATTTTTTCTCCCATAGCTCTGTAAAAAGGAACATAGTCCATTACATCTAATAACTTTTGAGCTTGCTCTTCATTATACAAACCACTTTCTACTGCAAAATTTATAACGTTTTCTCTAACAGCGTTCCAAATATTACTTACCTCTGCCAGTTCAGGATATAATTTAATTTGTTTTAAACCACTTCTTTGTTGCTCTATAGTCATGCTTGGAACTTTAAATCCCGCAGCATAAACTTTTTTAGCTTGTGTATTTTTACCTTGCCTTAACAAGCTAAGAACTTTCTTTTCAACTTTTAAATTAGTGCTTCGTAAACCTTTATTTCTAAGCGCCACAAAATATGAGTGCGCATGCTCTACTACTTTTTGAAGGGGTATGCCTTTTTTCCCAGAGATGTCTAACAATTGTCTTTCTAAATCTTTCATAGACATACCATTTTCTTCTACCATAGCTTTAGACGTATCTTCATCCCACTTTATATCGCCTTTAAATATAAAATTTGTAGCTACATCATCAGCTTTTACTGCTTGACCACTATCTAACATGTAAAAAGCTTTTTCAAAATCTTTTGCAGTAACGCCTTGTTTCCTCATGGATTTTCTAATGGCCCCATTTAAAGCCGCTTCAAAGTTAAATACTTTAGTCTGCACCCATCTCATACCGGCACCTACATACCCAAAAACAGTATCAAATCTAGGGTCATCCCCTGCGGTTACATACTTAGGTACCTTTGGCGGAGGTGGTGGAGCAGCAGGTTTTTGACCTGACTCTTTTAAAAGTTTATCGCCTTCTTGTTCTATGTTAGTTGTTTTTTTAAAGTTAGGGGTTTTACTGTTATCTGCAGGGGTTTGAGGTCCTTGCATCAAAGAAGGTGCGATTGCCACTAAGTCATTTAAAACTGAACGCTGTTGTATGTCTATGTTGGGCGATTGTTTACCCGCCCGACGGTTAACGGAGTTAATCGCGTTTTGAACATATGTAATAAAATCATCCCAAAGTGATTCAAATAGATTAGCTCTCTTTTTAACTTTAGACGGTATCTGCGCCAAGCCAATTTGAAATCTTTCATTGGAAAAAGCTTCCGCTAGAAACTCCAAAACATTAGTCATTCCGTATTCATTATTAAAAACATAGCCTGGAGCTGAAAAATTAGTTGGAACAGGTGGGTAATACGAATCACTATCAAATCCTGCCTCACTTTCAAATCCTGCCTCAATCAAATCCTGCCTCCTATTAAACTCTTTTACATTTTCAATATTTGCTTCATAAACATTTACCATAATGTCTTTTAGTTCCTGCCCAAGCTTGTTTTTAGGTTCTAAAAGATTAGGGTTCCTAATATCATCTAATCTTGGATTTTTAAATAGTGTTTCAGTAATACCTACGGTTGCTGCGTGAACAATTTCATGGATTATAGTAGCGTTCGTTGCAAACATATCTGGCGTAGGTTGTTGAAATTGTCGGCGACTACTACTCAAATTTAACATTTTTATTTTGATTGCGCGGTCAGATTCTGAATAATATCCCAAAACACCTAGTACCATTGGCGAATTTATATCTTCATCCATTCTATCTACTAACACATCATTCATACCTGGTACTTTTTTAAGTATTTTAACAACTGCTTTTTCTGTATTAGTCAAAGTCTGTGTCTCTTCTAACATTTGTAACACATCTACCACATTAGTAGTCTTTTCAGCAGCTATATTATCTTTTATTAAGTTATTAAGATTGCGAGCAGGGAGTGCATCGGTAAAGTCGCTAGTAATACTGTTATTATCTAAAACGGCATCTACATAATTAGATTCATTTTCAATCTGTACGTTTAAGCTATTAACCAAATCAAAAGCTATTATTTTTTCGAAGTTAACTAAGTCACGAGCAACATTAAACTTTCCATCATCAAATTTAAGAGTTAGAGCTGTTTGTAAAGCTACATCACCTTTTGCTTTACCCATATCATCTTGATATTTTTTAGCGGAGGGGGGAGCTTTTACAACTCGTATGTCATTTCCCATCTCTAGTATCGTGGCTAAATCATAAGTAGTAGATTCTGTATATACTTCTGTTAAAAATTGTACAACGGGGTCGCCATAGATGGGGGAGTCAGCCTCATACATTGCTTCTTTTCGTGGATTACGAGACACGTCATCTTCTATTATATCCAGTCGATACCTAAAATCTTCAACTGTTTCATTTAACGCATGAGTTAAGTTTATTGCTGGTTTTACTATCTGTTTTCGTATTCTTTTTTCTGCGTCAAGTATCTCATCAAACGTTGCGTCAGCACTATATGGCTTGCCACCGTTTAAATTCATTTTATTTTTTTGAATTTTTAAAACTGAATTTTTTAATTGAACTCCTAAACTATTAATAGTGTTGTTAATTTCTTGTACTTGATTATTGGCGAATGTTTCACCACCGGGTTCGTTTGCTGCCGTTCCATCTTCTATTTTTTGAATTACGTTGGCACGCCGGTCTATAAATCTTTTTATTTGTTCTAGTAGTTCTTGGGCTACAGTACGCCCCGTTCCATCTCCTTTAACTAAATAAGGGCCAATAGTTTTTTGCCATTTATCTATCGTATCAAAAACAGCATTCATTTGGACTCGTTGTTGCGCAGGAGTTATAGCGCCGTCTTGGTTTTCTTCTATTTGTTCATTAATATTTTCAAGTGCGTCTCTTAAAATTGAAGGGTATTGAGCTCTCCTAGCTGTAATATTGTCATCTGTAGTGCTAAAACTACCATCGTTTCCTATTGCTGATTTTAATTGGTTAGGGTCAAACACACCAATGTTTTTAGCTGAATTGCCAGAAGTAGTAGGCTCCATTATAAAAAAACCGTCATATCCTAATGATTCAATAATATCAATGTTGTCTTCAATAGGTTTATAGTTTTGTTCAGCAACACCATTTTTAAACTTTAAAGCCTCTGCAGTACTTTTTTGTTTTTGTATTTCTTGATAAACAATATCAATATCATCTGCGCTTTCATAGTCCCAAACATTTTCTGCTCTTACATAGACAGGCAATACTCGTGAACCCTCGTTTGGATTGAGGTTTCTTACAGATGATGTCCCTGTCTGTGTATTTCCGTATTGAAATGCAATACGTTGTGCTTCTTCTGGTGAAGGCGACGCATATACAGCACCTGTTCCAGGAAATGGGTTTGTTAGAAAGTAATTAAAGTCGTCTTTTGCGTCTGTAGCATGGTAGAAAGGTATTAACTCTCCAGGGTTGGCTTCAAAACCTCTAATGTCTAGTTGTCCTTCTTTATATCTAAGTTGAGTATTACCCGCCCACTGGTTTAAGTTAGATAACCGGGCTAAGTTAGATAAAGGTTCGCTTCTACTGTCGTTATAAGGTTCACTTCTACGGTAGTTAGTACCACCTTCGTCAGAGTCTGGACCGCTTTCATCTATACCAGTTACCTCAGTTATGTCTTCTCTAGTAGCAACTTCATCTGCTAAACCTACGCTTGTATCAAAACCTTGGTCTTTCCCTGATAATATTTTTTTCTGCTCAGCTTTAGCAGCTTTCTTTTTGGCTAATGCAGCGCGTTTTCGCTGCGCTCCACTAATAGGTTTTCCAGTATTATCTGTATTGACATCATTTCTAGTTCCGACAAGGTTTTGATTTCCTTCGGCATTGGCATCTGGTTGTCCGCCAGGTATTGCATTGCTAGCTCCAGTTGTCGTTGGGTCCACTGCGGTATCTTTTGCTTCTCCTCCTTTTGCATTTTGAGCTCCTTGTAAAAATTTAGTAACAGCTTTTTGATTTATCTTTTGATTCTTCGGTATTGCGTCTAAAATCTGATAAACATTATTTTGTTTTTTTAGGTCTTGATTTAATAAAAGTTTGTATGCGTTAGAGCTAGGGTTAAGCTGAAATGTTTTTAATACGTCTTTAGTTATTAATCCATCTGTAGCAGCGTATGATGCGACTTTATTAAGAGCATTCGTTGCTTTCCTTTTTTCTTTTGTTTCTTCAACTTTTAATGCAGCCTCTTCTTCGTCTTTAACAATGTTCTTTAAGCCTTCATACCCATCTTTCTTTACCTTTGATACTTCAGGTAAATCTTTATCTTCTTTCTTAATTCTTTTCTGTTCTTTTTCGAATTCTTCTGCTATGTTGTCTCGATTAATTTTAGTATTAGTTAATTTTTGATTAACGCCTGACACACTTCCAGCTATAACAAATGCAGCCATCATCCCCTCTGCCGCAGCTTCTGGTACGCCTTCTAAAGGAGGTCTTCCCACAGCAATATTCATTGCTATTTGTTCTTGCATTGACTGAGGAAGTTCTTCAATTGTAGCTTCTAAAACTCCACTTTTAATTGCCGCCACAAGAGCACTTCTTGCTTCTGCTTTTTGAGCTCCTTTGCCAGCCGTAAGTAACACATCTATATCAGTTACATCTAATTTGTTTGCTACTTTTCCCCCCAGTGTTCCAAGGATTCCTGTAATTACACCGCTTCCTACAGACAAAGCTGCTTGAGTTGGAGTTATTAAACCATCTTCTGATTGCTGTCTAATGTCTTCAGCCATAGCTCCTGTAGCAATTATTCCTTCGCCCGCACCGGTAGCTTTTACTGCATTTTTTTTAATTAACTCCTGAGTTGCTTTTACACCTAATCCCTTTTTCGCGCCATACTTGCCAACTTCTGTTAGTAATTTTTTACCTATTGCCCAACCACCTAGCATTTGCGGTAGAGTTCTAAGTATTGAATTTGAAAGTGCACCAGGATTAGTAGCTAATTCTTTAATTGTAGGAAGAAAACCTTTGACATCTGATAGTTCGCGTTCCGCTAATATCTGTTCGTCTGTTTTAAATGATTGAAGCCATTGAGTTAAGTCTGCTAAATCACCACCAAAAACATTATCAAGAGCGTAGTCCAACCCTTTACCTGCATATCCAAGTGTTGGTATATCAAATAAACCTACAGCTGCTTGGCCTAGTCCTACAAAACCTTGAGACAAAGATATAGCGCTGTCTAAAACAACTTTGTCAAAATAAGAACTTTCTTCATCTACAAAAGAGTTAGCTGACTGCTGTACAATATTATAGTCATCTGTACCTTTTTTATCTGAATTGGCATCTAACCAATCTTGATATTTATTTGATGTTTGTGTTGTAGGAGCTGGAGTTATAGCCTCTTTCTCTTCTGTAGAAGGGTCTACAAAAGAGTTAGCTGACTGCTGTACAGTATTATAATCTTCGGTACCAGCTAAATCAGGGTTAGCGTCTAACCAATCTTGATATTTATTTGATGTTTGTGCTGTAGGAGCTGGAGTTATAACTTCTTCTTTTACGGCTATTTCTTTTTTTACTACTTCTTGCCCATCTTCTTGTTCTACATCTTCAACTTCATCTTCTACAAAAGAGTTAGCTGACTGCTGTACAGTATTATAATCTTCGGTACCAGCTAAATCAGGGTTAGCGTCTAACCAATCTTGATATTTATTAGCCATATAATATATTATTTCGCTATTATGTTATCAGATTTTTTATCGTTTATTATTTTGCCACTCAAATCCTTTGTTACACCTGTTTTATAGTTATCAAGCGGCGTATCTGTTACTTCAGGAAGAACTAAATCTTTAGCTGTTCTAGTGGTTTGAGTCAACAAGTTTATTTGGTCTACAATAAATTTATTTAAAGTCTCTTGCATTTTTTTAGGGTCACGTTTAAAAGCTGCATTATACATGTCTTCGTTTTTAAAAGCTCCTTTTGCCAAGGAAAGAGCATTGTCAAAAGCCATATTGTATATGTTACTTTTATCTGACCCACTAGCGGCTAAAGCTTTTTGTACGTCTACATTGTACTGTAAATTAATCTTAGCTACTTCTATCATTTTATTATCTCTTTCTCTGACAGCACCACGAGCTTTTGTTATGTCACCTTTTAACAAATCATTTTCAGCTCTTTTAGAAGCCAGCGTTGCTTGTTTAATAAGTTTTTCTTCTTTTTTAACATCTTTTATATCTCTAACATATGAATCAACACCTGTTGTAGCTCCGGCGGCTATGTTTGTAAAAGCATTATCAGATGTGCCGCCCATCATACCTAAGCCGCCTTTAATCAACGCAAAGTTTAATGCATCATCTTCTTTCTCTTGAAGAGCTAACCTTTCTTCTTCTAAAGTTGCTCTATAATCTTTTTCAATATCTCTGTCATATCCAGCGTTCTTTAAAAACGCATCTTCTTCATCTATAGCTTTTTGTATAGTTAACTCTTGAGGCATAGTCATAGGACTGCGAACTGGAAGTGTTCCATAAGGGTCTTCAAAAGCGCTGTTGTCTGCCGGTGCAGGCGAAGGACCACCCTCTGCATACCCAATAATACCACCCCTTGCATAATTCTGACCTATATTAGGAGCGGGTAAATTAGCAATTCCAGTTTCAGTAATTGATTCTGACATTACTTCTTCTTGTGGCGCTGCCATTGGCGCTTGCATATTACTTGTTAAAGCGCCTATACCTTGAGGCGTTGTACTTTGTACCGCTTCAGCTAATACTTCTTCAGAAACAGTTTGTTTAGGTGCGCTAGCCATTTTTTCACGTATAGACTTACGACGCATTAACTCACCCGTAACTAAATATGGAGGCATAATACTAGGATTAGGTTGCTCCGCTAAACTTATAAGTTGTTTTTCACTGGAGTTTCTAGCTAGTTCTTGTTGTTGAATAATGTTCATAGTTAACCTTATTTTAAAGCGTTATATAAGCCTAAGCCTGATACGCCCATACCTGTAATTTGGGATGCAAGACTTGGAGCGGGTGTGTATTGTGTTTGAGTTGAACCTAATGCACCTGCAGTACCACGCAGTATGTTTGACTGGAACTCAAGCTGCTTCTTAGCGTAGTCTTGGTCTTCCATAAATTGTTGATAACCTAGGTTATCAATTTCTTGTTGTAGTGCTTGTTGTTCTGCACCTGAAGCTGCTTTAGCTTGTAGTAATTCTAGTTGAGATTTTTGTTCAGCTACAGATAGCGTACCCTTCTGTTGTGCCGCTTGTAGCCCTGATTGCATCCCGGCTAGGCCTAAATCTTTTTGTAGTCCGGCACCAAACTGGTCGCCTTGCTGCGTTAATTGTCTTCCTGATATATCTGCTTGTAAATTTTGTTGGTCCACTGTCATACCCGCAGCTCTATCTCTTTCAAATTGAGCTTGAGCATTTTGGTAAGCATCTTTGTCACCTTGGTAACCAATCTTAGCTAACTGTGTTTGTAAATCTCTACCAGCTTGCCCTTCCCTTAATGCCTGTCGTCCACCACCAAAAGTACCACGACTTATAGAACCCAT
>Ga0208814_1001096_pt1 | contig 13375 bp, 6 predicted proteins | sample MalvirAntarct_55_FD_184253 | JGI IMG/M metagenome (GOLD analysis project Ga0208814, IMG submission 184253) | Marine viral communities from the Global Malaspina Expedition - Malaspina viral metaG Antarct_55 (SPAdes) (version 2) | ecosystem: Environmental > Aquatic > Marine > Oceanic | place: South...
GGTCCTTTAGGGCAATATATATATGATGATACTGCATTTAGTAATACTAAATTAGCTATATCATCTTTAGCTGGCTCTATAAATTTCAACAGTGCGGCTGCAACCGTAGGCACTTATCTCCTTACTCAAGGAACTGGTACTAATACTTTTCAAACTAGTGGCGCTGGTACAGGCGCTAAATTAAGTGTAGTTATATCAGGAACTCCTTTATCAGCAGCCAACACCGCTATAAGTGTAACGGTTCAAGGTACTGGTTATGCGGTAGGAGATACTCTAACTATAGCGGCGGCATCATTTGCTGCTAATAACCCTTCAGCTGCTATTACTATAACTTTAACATCTGCTAACTTAATGAGTGGTACTGGTCAAGGTTCAAAACAATTTGAAATCAGTGATAGTCTACAAACTAATTTAATACTAGGCGTGTTAAAATATGCTGGAGTAATAATAAAAGATACTCAAGTTATTCAAGCAGCTAGCGGTTTACAACAGCTTGATGAACAAAATTCAAAAAAATAAAATATGGGTTTAATAAAACAAACTAGTTCAGAATATTACGAAGGAGAAGCGGTATATAACCCTACCGGAACTGCTGCTAATGCGGTTGTTTGGCCAAATAGCTTAACACCTTTAATATGGGATGCTAGCGCAACACCTACATCTGTAAATAATTTTAAAGTATTTGTTGACAATGTAGAACAATACCCTACATTGGATCCTTACAACTTAAGTCAATCACTATCAACTTCTATAGTTAATGGCATAAGAACTCAAACTTTAACTTTAACTTCAAAGCAAGACGTAACTAGTATAGTTCAAAACTCAGCAGCAACTGGATTTGTTATAGGACAAAACTATACAGTTGTGAATGGCGGAGGGCAAATTGGTGTAGGAAAAGATTTAATTCTTCAAGCTACTAGTATTAATGGGTCTATGGAAATATTTAGTGATGGAAGTGGTTATGTTCTTAATGATACTATTCAAATAACTGGACAAGGCGTTACAGGAACTGCAACATACACACTAGGTACAACTACAACAAATATACCTGCTACTTCTATAATAAGAGTTAGATTAATAAATTCTTCACTGTGGGATAATTACAAAAGTTATCAATACTCTAGTTTAAAAGATGTTGTAAATAACTTCATGGTTGCGTTTGTGGGTACCGATAAATTAATTTCTAGAGTTAAAAGATCTGATGTTATATTCCATGCTAAGCGAGGTTTACAAGAATTTAGTTATGACACTTTAAGAAGTGTTAAATCTCAAGAGTTAACTATACCACCTAGCCTTTCACTAGTATTACCACAAGACTATGTTAATTATGTTCAGTTATCATGGGTTGATGGCGCTGGTGTTAAACACATAATATATCCTACAACATTAACTTCTAATCCTACAAACCTACCACTGCAAGATGCTAGTGGTATACCTACGCAGGATTTTTATGGCAATTCATTACAAGCAACACAATCATTAGTTAATGATAGGTGGAGAGCTGCAAACGCTACAAATATAAACGGCAATGAAACTTTAGCTGAAATAAATAGCAACGCTAATGTAGCTGATTGGTCTTGGTGGAAAATGGCTTATGGCCAGAGATATGGTCTATCTCCAGAGTTATCACAAAAAAATGGATGGTTTACTGTAGACGAAAGACGTGGTGTATTTGCTTTTAGTAGCGACCTAGCTAATAGGTTAATAACATTAGAATACATATCAGATGGATTAGCTTATGATGAGGACACTAAGGTGCCTAAGATGGCCGAGGATGCATTATATGCCTACATGACATATAATATAATAGCTTACAGGCCAAAGACGCCAGAATACATAGTTCAAAGATTTAAAAAAGAAAAGTCAGCAAAGTTAAGAAATGCTAAAATAAGATTAAGTAATATCAAGCTAAGCGAGTTTACTCAAGTGATGAGAGGCAAGTCTAAGTGGATTAAACATTAAAATTAAATGGCAAAAGCACAAAATACTTTTATCAAGTCTAAAATGAATAAAGACTTAGATGATAGAATATTATCTAAAGGCGAATATAGAGACGCTCAAAATATAAATGTAAGCAAGTCTGAAGGATCTGACGTTGGTGCGTTAGAAAATGTTTTAGGTAATTTAAAAATAAATTCTTTTACATCAGGCATAGATGGCGCTGTTATAATAGGTAATTTTATGGATTACACTAATGACAGGATATATGTTTTTATTACTAATTATACAGATTCATCTTCAAATTCTTTAGACAATTACGCTCCAGCTGGAGCTTATTGTGCTATTTCAGTATATGACATAAATACTAATCAATCATTTGAATTAGTTAAAGGTAATTTTTTAAACTTTTCTACTACACATATAGTTAACGGTGTTAATATAATAGAAGAGTTATTATTTTTTACAGATAATAGAAATCAACCAAGAAAAATAAATGTAACTTTAGCTATAAGTGCAGTTCAATCTAATGCTACATCTTATCATTATACTACAGAAGATCAAATATCTTTAGCTAAATATTATCCTTACAAAGCGCCTCAACTATATAGTAATTTTACAGTTAAAAGTGTTCAAACTAATATTAATAATGGTACTCAAACACCGGCTGGGGGTAACGTAACAACTAGGAATGGAGTTGGTGAAGGCGCAACTTCAATACCTGTAAACGCTATTACGACAAATGTATTTGTAGGTATGGATATTACTGGAACTAATATACCAACTGACACTGTTATAAATCAAATAATTGTTGATCAAAATAATAATACAACTACGCTAGTTATAAGTAAGCAAGTTTTAGCAAATGGTATTGCTAGTGGTGCTACTTTAATAACTGCTTGGAATTTAACAAACGCCAATGCTAGCATAAAAGCAGGTATGTATATAGTTTTATCTGGTAATAATTCTTCAGGTAATGCTCAAAGTCAAAATATAAGAATATCATCTACCGCCACAACTAATTTTACTGTAGATTCCACAGCACCCGCTGACAAAATTTGGAGCTCTCAAAGCGTTGATATATACTACCCAACTTCTTATACTAAGTCTCAAGATTTTGTTGCACCATCTTTAATAGGAGTAATTACTTCAGGTTACGGTTTTGAAATAGATGCTCCTGATAAAGGAGGTCAAGTTTTCAGTAATTCATTTACTATAGACTGTAATGGTACTCCTAAAGTGGGTATGTTAATAACATGCGCTGTAGGCGGAACAAAAAAACAACCTATTAGAGATGGTACAACTATAATAAGTGTTGTATCAAGTGGTAGTAGTTTTGTACTAACCACAAATAGAAGATTCATTGCACAAAATTTATTAAAATCTTCTCAAATATTATTATCAGACCCAAATCCTTATTACGACGATAAATGGCCTGGTGATAAAGATTTTTTAAAAGAAAAGTTTGTTAGATTTTCTTATAGATTTAAATACGAAGATGGTGAATATTCTTTAATAGCTCCATTTACACAGCCAGCGTTTATACCAAAGCAAGATGGTTATTTATCTTCTACAACTGACATGGATCCAGTTTTTGCTAAAACAAATGCAGAAGATAATGAGGGCTTTACAAACGGTGCGAAAGAGTTTAATAGTTACTTTTTTGGCAAAATAAAATCTCAAGAAGATAATCTTTCTAAATCTACTATAGTTGAATTTTTTGAAAATAGAGTACAAGAAGTAGACGTAAACATACCTTGTGAATATATAATAAGTAATCTTAATAATGAATTAAAAGTAATAGAAGTAGATATACTTTACAAAGAGTCTGATGGATTACAAATTAAAGTATTAGACACTTTGGCCTATACAGATCCTGAAATATTACAGAACAATACTAAAACTATAATATATAATTATCAGTCTAGAAAACCTTTTAGAAACTTAAGTGAAAAACAGACCGTAAGAGTTTATGATAAAATACCAGTTAGAGCTAAAACTCAATCTGTTACTGGCAATAGAGTTGTATTTGGTAATTTTATTGATAAACCAACTCCTCCATTAACATTAGATTATTCTGTAGGTGCTAGTGATAAGTTTAGACTAGATTCTCAATACTCTAATTATTCTTCAGCTGCAGCATATGTTAATCACAGTGTTAAGCAAAATAGAAATTACCAAGTAGGTTTAGTGTTACAAGATAAATACGGAAGATCTTCAGACGTGGTTTTGTCTTCTTTAGGTATTAATAAACAAGAATTTCCTGCTGGTAGTGGAGAGTTCTTTAGTGGATCTACTATATTTCATAATTATAGATTAACTAATGAAAATATATACAATTGGTTTGGAGACAGTATAAAAATATTATTTAATAATCCTATACCAGAAACAGTAACTTATGCTAGTGGTTACCCTGGCATATACAGAAGCGGTTTTATAAACGCTACAGCAAGTAACGATACTGCTAACGTATTTATTTTAACAGAGTGGAATGATGATATAATAGTAGGTAGTATAGTTCAAGGAATTAATAGTAGTTCAGTTTCTTTTTCTGAAGCAATTACTGTTATAGATGCTACTGGTAGAAAAATAACATTAAGTAATAATGTTGCAATTAGTAATCCTACAGCTATAAATATAATTGGTAATGCTAATCCATTAGGTTGGTATAGTTATAAAGTTGTTGTAAATCAAGAAGCTGAAGACTATTACAATGCTTATTTACCAAATGCACTTTCAGGTAATTCTCAATATAGTATACCATTGTCTGCTAATCAAAGTATTTTAACTTTAAAAGGTGACAATATAAATAAAATACCTGCTGATCTTACAGATGTAGCTCCTGAGCAAACTCAATTTAGAACTAGCGACGCTATTTTATATCCTAGAACAGCTGCTAGAGGATGGGAACCTAAAAGTTCTCAAATAAACGTTTCAGCTGGAGAAAATCCTACTAGAAGTAGTTTTTTTACTGTTGATTCAATAGGTAAAGTAACAGATTTAGGTATTAATACAAATCCATATGAGGTATCAGTTGGTGCACCTATAAGAGCAGATGGTATATTTGACGCAATTAGTAATCCTACAGTAGCTAAACTTAGTAATTATGGTACAATGTTTGGAGCTTGGTATAACAACGAGATATTTACATCAAACTATATTAATCCAGTTAATGGCTCTGCTCCAACTTTTTTAATTAATGGTTCTTTTAATACAAACTCAGGTTTAATAAATTCACCAACCGTGTCTGCAGCGCCAATAATTAGAGGAGCGCCTGTGTCTGGTACTATACATCCTAAAATTAAAACAACGTGGCAAAATGAGACAGATTTTAGCAAAAATGATGAAGGTTTTCTTGGTGAAATAACTATTGGCAAAAAAATTTCTGCTTCTTGGGGGCATTGGAGTCACCCAATATCGCCTAATCAAAATATCCTGCTCCGAGCAATTCCAGGTCTTGATACTACAGGGGATCAAAACAACTATACATCAACCAACAGGGCTAAAAACACTTGTTGGAAAGCACCATACAATTCAACTACTGGCGATTCAAGACTAATAGCTACTGTAAACCAAGTTTCAGGTATGTATTATCAAGAATTAACACAGTCTAGTAGTCAAACAACACCACCTCAAAATACATTTATAGCTAAAAATAAAGCTGGAAATCCTTCTAGTGGTTCAGGTGCAAAAATAGCAATAATATCATCTGCTCCTAATCAAGGGTTTTTACTTGGGAGCACTGTGAATGTAAGCTCAGGTTATAGGGTTTTTATATGGCAAGGGGGCTTTACTGTGGCAGTTCCGACACAGAGGGTCAACTACGCTAATACGACTATTGAAGTTACAGATCCAGGAAGTGGATATGAAATAGATGATACTTTTACTATTGACCCAACCTCAACAGCTGGAATTAGTGGTTTAATTGCTAGAGCAAGTGCTGGTCAAGGGTTTGCAAATGAATTTCAAATAAAGATTACTTTAAAGGATTTTGTGTTTAGAAGACCTCCAGGTGTAAATACTACAGCTTTAACAGGGGAAGGAACTGGACTAAAATTAAGAGGAACAAATATAGGACCATGGCAACCTTCAGGTAAGTTTAATAAAAGTTTTAGTGATTATACTCAAGAAAAAACAGGTAGTATTAACAACATGTATTGGCAAGTAACTCAACTTGGTACAGGATATAAAGCTGGAGATCAAATAAGCATACCTGCTTGGCCTGAATATAAAACTCCACCTTTTGAAGGTACGTTTTGGACTGATCGTATGGTAATTAAATTAAGAGAAGGAGATTTAAGGACAGTAAATTTAAATAACCCTACACCTGTTAGTGTTATAGAAGTTAAACCTCCTAATTCTAACTTAGATATATACTGGGAAACTTCTACTATAGGTCTAATTTCTGAATTAAACAAAACAATTAATGATGCTGCTTCAGTGGGAAGACCTAATATCTTGAATTTTTCTCAGGTTGCTGGTCAAGTTGCTAAAACTCAAGTTTTCTTTCCTGAGACCGCTAGTTCTAATATAGAAATTGCAAAATTTAAAACTTCATCTCAATCTGCAGTTTTACCAAACGCTACATTCTCATTGACGCAAGTAAGCTTAACTGGAGTGAGTCCACTTGTAACTTTAAATGGCTTTACTCTTACTAATCAAAAAACTGGTGGTGTAAATTTTGGGATTATAAAACCTTCTCCTAGAGCTTTTTCTGCAAACACTGCAAATAATAATTTTACATTCTCTGTAGAAGCACAAAATATTGAAGCAGGAATAACCTATACTAACAATTTTACTTTAAGTGGATCTTTATCAAATTTTGCACCAACAATAGTTGGAGATGGATTTGTTCCTATAACAGGTGTAGTTCCTCTCTCTAGTACTGGAGGCGATGTATTTTTTAGTTTATACGCAATAAATGGTGCGTTTGAAACAGTTGCTGGACAAGAGTTATCTTGGACTAACGTAAGTAGCAGTAGAGAATCACCTTTTTCTTTTCAAAACGGGCTAGGTGGAACTATAGAGGTTAAACCTACAACTACCAGGCAAAGAAACGCGCAAATAGTTAAATTTACAGCTTCTGGATTAGGAAATGGAGTATATAATGAAACAATTGGCGTCACAGACGCGGGTGGAAGCGGGTTATCAAGTGCAACTATAACATTGAAAGTAACAATTACATTACCTCCACCACCACCACCGCCACCTAGTGGAGGCTCGTCTAGTTAATATTTTTAAAAAACAAGTGATAATATATATATATGGGAGCAGTTATAGAAGTAGATTGGTTTAACACGTACTTATTAAAAAAAGTTATAGACAATGATTTTGAAGTAAAACTTCAAGGTGACGGTGAATTTAAAACACCTAGAAATGGTTTTGCTTTATCACCAGGTATAGCTTATCCAGGAGAAATATCTGCAATATCTCTTTCTAAAAATGAAGGAGAATTAACAGGTTCTATAACTTCGCAAGGCACTGCTTACACTACAGCTGAGTATACAATTACTCCAACATCGTCTAATCCTTCATACTCTACTAGCGGAAATGGTTTAGGTGCTGAATTTATTGTTAACGTAAAAAACGGAGTAGTAGTTAGTATAACTACTATAGTTTCAGGACAAGGATATGCTGGGGGAGACACTATAACTTTTACTAATATGCCAGCAACAGCAGGAAGTGTAGACGTAATTATTACATTACAAGGAAATCCTTTTACAGGGGATTTTGATGATTTTAGTTGGTATATAGAAGAGTCAAGAATTAGAGGTGGTTATAATAATATTGCAACAGACAAAGGTGTTAAAGCTTTTATAAATGAACCTGAACCACAGCAGCAGCATAGATTTAACACTTTAATATATTCAGGTGTTTATAACTCTAGAACTGGAATTAATGAAACTAACGTTTTTTCTGTTTCAGATGATTTAACTAGATCAGCAGATCCTCAAAATGGATCTATACAAAAAACTTATGCAGAAGATACTAACTTAATAGTGTTTCAAGAAGATAAAATAAGTAGAGCTTTAATTGACAAAGATACTATTTACACAACTGAAGGTGGTACACAGACTCAAGCTGGCGCAAAAGTATTAGGCCAAATAGTACCTTACAAAGGTGAGTATGGTATTAGTAATAATCCAGAGAGCTTTGCAGTTTATGGATATAGAAAATATTTTGCAGACAGAGATAGAAGCGCGATAATCAGGTTGTCTAATGATGGTTTAACAGAAGTAAGTGCTTACGGCATGACTGATTATTTTAGAGATGAGCTAGCGTTAATATCAAATAGCACTGCTGACTATGTGGTTAATAGTACTTCTTCAGCCGTAACCCCTCTTTTAAGTCCAATAATAACTTTATTAACAACTAGTATAAAAGCAGATGGTTACGAACTAAGCAACTTAACGCCTGGCATGTTGTGCACTTTTATAGTTGTAGCTTTAGATGGTAGTTCTACTAATAATACTGTTCCTGGCTATGTGACTCAAGTAATTATAAGCGGAACTAATACTTTAGTTTACATGTCTTCTAATGTTACTAGCACAGCGATAGCTAGTGGTACAGTATTTAGATTTACTAGCCCTATAAAACCTAGAATTGTAGGTGGTTGGGATATTCACAATAAAAACTATGTTGTTTCTTTACAGAAAACACCTACACAAGTAGATAATTTAAAAAGCTCTAGTTATAAAACTTTAACTTTTGATGAGTCAATAAACGGTTGGGTTAGCTTAGCTACTTACAAGCCAGAGATGATGGGTAGTTTAAAAAACAACTTTTACACTTTTACTGAATCAGATCTGTATGAGCATTATGATGAAACTAATATAAATAATAGAGGCACATACTATAATGTTTATAGTCCTTCTACTATAACATTTGTATTTAACCCAAGTCCTTCTACTGTTAAAGTTTTTAAAACTGTAGAATATGAAGGTAGCAACGGTTGGGAAGTTGAATCTTATGTTTCAGGATTTACAGAACCAAACTTAGGACCATCAGGTACATACTTAAATACACAAGACACTACTAGCTCTATATATAGTTATGATGAAGGTTTATACACAGACTCAGTTACTGGACAGCCTCAGCACGCCGGTTTTTATAGAAAAGAAAATAGATATGTAGCAAATCTAGTTTCTAGTTCTGTCGCAGCTCCTAATGAACTTAGGTTTGGTTTAGATATGACAGGTATAAAAGGTTATTTTGCTACAGTAAAAGTCAAAACAGACGTTACTACTCAACAAGGTGGTGTAAAAGAACTATGGGCTGTAAGCACAGAATATGTACCATCTACAGGTTATTAAATTAAATTAAATTAAATGAACAAAAAAACAAGTGATAATATTAATGAGATTATTTCACTATCCGGTAATATTGATAAAGCTGGTTTTAGAGAAAAAATAACTGAATTTCAAAATAATATAAGAGACTTTGAAGACTCTGTAGTTAGAGAATCTTATAAAGAAAACGATGCTTTAGACACTTTTAATGGTGGTAAACTAGAACATGATTTTGGTGAAGGCACTTACATTAGAAAAATAACTATGCCTAAAGGTATGATATATTTAAGTGCTATTCATTTAGTTAAGCATCCTTATTTCGTTATGTCTGGAGAATGCACTGTCATATCCGACAAAGGTCTTATTAAAATAAAAGCACCTCATCATGGAATGACAGAGCCAGGAACACAAAGAATTTTATACATTGATGAAGAATGTGTATGGGTAACAGTACATCCAACTGACAAAACAAATGTTGAAGATGTTATTAAAGATGTTACTAGTAGAAATTATAATCACCCAAAATTAAAAATATGATATTAGAAATAGTTTATATGGAAGCCGCAGTAGGTGTTGCAGCCATAGTAGCGGGATCAGCAGCTCTTATTGGAGGGGCACTATCTTTTGGCTCTAACAAAAAGAAAGAAAAAGAAGCGGCAGCTGAAGCCGCTAGAAGAGAAGCTGAAGCTGCTAGTCTTAGAGCTAATAGACAACCTATATTAAACAATGCAGACGGCATTCGAGCACTTGCTAGTCAAGTAAATAATCCATATGCGAATCTAGGAGTTGCTACTCAAGCTGCCGAGTTTCAAGCAGAACAAACTGATATGGCATTAGCTAATACTTTAGATGCTATGGTTTCTTCAGGAGCTTCTGCTGGTGGTGCTACTGCTTTAGCTAGAGCTGCATTACAAAGTAAAAAAGGTATTTCAGCTAGTATAGAACAACAAGAGACTGCAAATGAAAAACAGAAAGCTCAAGGCGAGGCTGCTGCAACCGCACAAAAAGTAGCTATTCAACAATCTGCATTTGCTGAAGATAGAAAAGCTTTTAACACTTTAGAAAGTAGACAATCAGCTGATTTGGCTAGAGTTGAAGAAAAAGAAGATTTTTATAAGCAAAATGAAATAGCTTATGGCGACGCTGCTACTGAAGCTTTAGTAGGTGGAGTTACAAATGTAGGCATGGCTTTAGCTGGTAGTGACATTAGATTAAAACAAAATATAGAATTAGTTGGGCAAGCTGGAAGTGGTTTAAATATATATACTTTTGAATATATAGACAAATTCAAACATGGATCTGGTAGATTTAAAGGGGTTATGTCTTTTGACCCTATGCTTCCTAAAAAGTCTATATGGAAAACAGAAGATGGATATGATTTAGTTGATTACTCTGAAATTGACGTTAACTTAGAATTAATATAAAATGGCATTAACTTATATAACTAAAGCTGCTGAAGCTGCAAGTAGAAGAAATCAACAGACTGCTACAATGATACAGCAGATTACTAAAAGAGCTGCTGATAAACAGGCTGCTAAAAATGCTAGAGCAGATGCTGTAGTTAAAGAAGGTAGACAATACGGTAATGATTTTTATGAATTATATGATGCGCAAGAAAAATCTGGTACTGTTTCTTGGAACGCAGGAGCTAGTGAGTTAGTTGGTAAATTAGCTGGCGAACAAGAAGAGCTTTATTCAAAAGCTTTTGGTTCTAATGGAACACCAGAATTAAGAAACGAGTTTAGAGTTAAACAATCAAGAGATAAACAAGTGCTATCTAGTATAGGACAATGGGCAACACTTAGTAATCAAAATGCAAAAGCCATGAGTTCTAATCAAGATGCCCATGAGCAGAATATTGATTTAGGTAGAATGACTAGAGGTAATGATACTGAAAAATATGCTTTTGCACAAAACATGCAGAATGACCAATATGGTAAGTATGATTTTCAAGTAGACGAAAGCGGTAATGTTATTTTAAACGCTAATGCTAGAGACGCTGATGGCAACATTATAAGAGAACAAAGTAGAAATTTATCTGCAGATGTTGCTAATAATACAGCTGGTAACACTTGGTATTCTAGTATAGAAAAAAATGATCTATTACAAAATAATTTAGGTGAAAAATGGAATAATAAAACAACTGGTTTAGGTAATCTGTTTGAAGCAGAAAAGCAAACTGTAAAAAACTACGATGCGAAGACTAACACATGGAGTACTACAGTTGTTGAAGCTTATGAACCTGCAGCAATTAAAACAGGTTTATTAACTACATACAGCAGCAGGTTAGATTCTGAAATAAGAGGACCTGGATTTGAAAAAACTTGGGATCAGCTCTGGAGAAACGGTTACTTAAGAGATGACAATGGAGTTGGGTTAGCTGAAGGTGAAATTTCTTGGAAACAAGTAAAAAAAATATCTACAATGAGTGCTGGTCAATGGTCTGAGTATGCTACTGGACTGACAGATGGAGGTGACGTAAATAAAGATGGTGTAGTTGATGAAAAAGATAAATCGCTTTTGTTGAGTAATATAAATAATACAGCTCAAATTGGCTTAGCTAATTACTACTCAGAAGAAATGGCACCTCAAGAAGACAAAGCTATTTCAACTAGTATTCAAGGTGAAAAACCAGCTGGAGCCCCTAAATCTGCACCTTTAACTCAAGCTCAAAAAATAAATTTAGAATCTAAAGCACCAGTTTATGCAAAATTATCAAATGAAGCTACAGAAATATCTAAATTACCTAACGACACTAACGAAGACCAACAAACTAGAGTAGACAGAATATCTAAAGACTTAAATAATAATAATTCTACTATGGGTAATAAGTTTAAATACGTGCCTGGATACCTGCTTAATAAAGAATTAATAGCTCTTGAAGATGAAGTGGACGAAAACAATGAGCCAACAGGTAATAAAATAGAGGTAGAAACATATACTGATAAAAAAGCGGTTGGAAATCCTTATGCTATATATAAAGTAACATGGATAAATACTCCACATCGACAAGAAGGAGATCCTGCTCAAACGCCACAGTATGAAGAAATAATGACTACAGATAATGTTAACAGTATGAATTCAACAGACCTAACTAGCTACATGTCTGGTGCGCAAGGTATTGAAACTAATGAGCAGACTTATCTTAGAAGTAAGTTTGCTAACATTGATGAGAAAAATAAAATAAAAGCTTACGATACTAAGCAAGAAGCTGATGCAGCCGCTAAGAAAGATGGTGGTAGTGTTATGGTTGGTACTGGAAAAAATAAAGGTAAATTTATAGTTAAATAATATTTATGGAAGAAGTTTATATAATAGACGGGGAAGAAATTTCATTAGCAGAGATTCAAGAAGCTGCGACAGCATCTGAAATGGAAGTAGAAGAGTATTTATCTTTGGCAGGAGCACAACTAAAAGGTGAAGTGGAAAAGCAAGAAGCTACAGAGGATACTGCGAACACTGTAGCGCAAGAAGACGAAGCAGCGATAGAGTCTATGAATACGGATTTAACTTCGGACAATGTTTTATCGGATTACGATTCAGAAGTTCAAAAGATTAATTTAAGTTATGATGAACAAATAGGAAACTTAGACGTTACAGAGGATGCCAAGGAAGAGTATAGTGGGTTTGTTGTAGATGAGAATGTAGTTGATACTAAAACAAAACAACTTAATGAACAAAGATTAAAAGATCTAGCTTTAGCAGAACAAAAAAGAAATGATAGACAGTTACTAGCTGATAATAAAAATCCTAAAACATCTAGTGGCAGAGGTATACATAGCTGGTTAGATAATGAAAGTACTACACAAACTTTTTCTCAATACGAGAAACAGAATAGAGGAGATTATAGAAGTACAATTAAAGCTTTAGAAGATGCATATCCTGATTATGGGTTTGAACTAGCAGATGAAAATAAATTTCTTGGTTATGATATTGGAGGAGGAACAAATGTAGGTTTAACAATGACAGCTCCTAACGGAGAAACTACATTTATAAGTGACGTAAAAGATGGTGTAGATGGCGAGATCGGATCTGGATCTACTACTAAAATGAAAAGTGATATTATAAAATTTGTAAATACCCACGGTTATGATCCAAAATTATATGATCAAGTAGATAGAAACATATCAGAGCAACATAAAAAAATA
>Ga0208814_1001097_pt1 | contig 13364 bp, 20 predicted proteins | sample MalvirAntarct_55_FD_184253 | JGI IMG/M metagenome (GOLD analysis project Ga0208814, IMG submission 184253) | Marine viral communities from the Global Malaspina Expedition - Malaspina viral metaG Antarct_55 (SPAdes) (version 2) | ecosystem: Environmental > Aquatic > Marine > Oceanic | place...
CTTAGATCGTTTACATATGTACTTGCCATTTATTTTCCTCGTATAAAATTATATATTATTATGCTACTTCACTCCAATCAGGAGATTGAGTTGTAGAAATTGTTGAATAGTTTGGTGTTTGTGAATCATCTACTAAACTCCAAATTAAAAGTTTTCCTAATACACCTGTTGCTAATACATCAGTATTATCTACAGATACATTTGCATCGGCAATTGTAGTTAAACTAGTTACTGAACCTGTAGCTGCTCCTAAAGTTATTGGAAGAATATTGTTAGATATAGTTCCTACACTTGATAACGCTGTTGTTCCTACTACATTTGTAGGAAATACATTAGCATCACAAGTTACTGTTTCATCTCCAAGTCCTACTGTAGATGCAGTACCGCTAACGCCTTGTATTGCAAAACCAGCAGCTACTACTGAATTTAAAGCAGATGTTCCAACTACACCTGTTTCAACTACATTAGCATCACCAGTTACGCTTGATTCATTTCCTAGTGTTGTTGTACCAGCTAATCCTGTAACAGCAACAGATACTGCGGTTGCACCAAAAGGTCCATCACCCCATGTACTGCGACCCCAACCAGTTGCCACTTAAAATCCTATGCTATTCTGATAACAGCGTTTGAAGCGTCCGCAGTAGGAAATGTAATAGTAAATGATCCTGCCGTAGATGTTTTATCTCCACCAAAATCAAATACAGCAACTGCTGGATCACCTGAAGCTGTATCATTAAATATCATACAACCTCTAGCAGTTATAGTTGCTGTTCCAAAAGTTAAATCTGCAAAATCTGTAAATGCAGTTGTACCTGATGTAGCAGGATTTACTCTTGTTAAACTTGCACCTTTAGCTGTGTAATTAGTACCACTTGCTTCATCAGTAGTTGTGTAAGCAGTTGTTGCTGCTGACATAGTAGCACTTGAAGTATATAGAGCTAATTTAAAATCATTACCTCCAGAGTTTAAAAAATTATGTTTTGCTTCTAAAAGTTCTTTTTTAAAAGATGTACACATTGCTTGAGTTATAGCCATTAAAGTCTCCTTATTATATTTGCTAGGTCACTATGACCTTGTTTTTCTAATTCGTTGCATATAGTACAAGTATGGTTTTTTATTCCTTCTTGTATGTAATGTGCAACAACCATTTTAGTCCTTGCTCTAAAAGCATGGGCTTGTGCTTTAATTTCTACTGGAGCAGTATCACTTATAGAAATTAATTTATTAGTAGCCATTTCAGCTACTTCTTCAGCAGTATGCCCTCTATTAGAAGTAGTTTGTACTCCTACGTTTCCTATAGAAATTTTAAATTCTTCTGTTTCCATTAATATTCCTTTGGTTCAACTGGTTCAGATAAGTTTAAATCTTTTCTGCCTATTATGCCAACAGGTTTGGATTCTTCTTGTAACTGCATTTCAGAAAGATTACAAACTTTCATCCCAGAACCATTTTGATATGTAACTTTTGGATCATTTAATCTGTGATATCCGTACAGTTTTTCTTTAAAATCTATATCTGTATCTAATAAACTTGAACGTGGAGCTATTTCTATTTGAATACCTGATTCAATACATTTAGATAACCAAAACTCTACACAACCTCTTCCTGATTCAGCAAAGTGCATATTACTTTTATAAGTGTAATCTACGCCAAAAATACAAATTTTCTTAACTTTATTCCACAAAGCAAAAGCTACTGCATAAGGAATTGTATTATTAAAGTACGAACAACCTAAATTATTAACAACAGATTCTATTGGATATTCAATTGCAGAAGGAACTCTTTTGTCTAATTTGCATGTATAAATAGGAAAAGTACATTCAGGCAATTTTTTACGCATCATGGAAGTCATTGTTCCAGCGTCTTCAGTATCTAAAAATCTACTCATAGGGTCTAAAATAAAAGCTCTGTCTATATTAGGCAAGACACCTATCATTGCATTTATAGCCCAAATTTCATCAAATTCTATACTGTGTGTTTGCGAAAGATGAAAATCTATCTGACTTTGACCCATAGCAACTATAGCAATACTTTTACCTTCTAATGATTGAATGGGTTCATTAGACATTTATTTTTCTTTGTCCATCCCTATATGCGTCTTTACGATTATAACCATCTGATTCTAATGTAAGTCTTTGTAGTGCTTCTTGAAATCTTTTTTCATAATTTACCATTAAGTCAGGTTCGCCTTTCATAAAAGTATACGCTTCTAATAAGCTAGCATAAAGCAATACTTCAGGTGCATTTGTTCCTAGCCAACTAGAACCAGAAACTGTAATGGAATTAGGAATGTAAAAATAATGTAATTCTGTATTAGATGACAAACTTGGTGTTGGACCAACTATAAAAGTTGTATCGTCAAATTGTGCATAATGCTTTGGTGTTCCTGTTGTAGAAGCAGAAGGATAAGCTTCTCTAATAAAACTAACATCTGTATTTAAAAGATAAGTGTAATTATTATCACTATCTAATATAGCTAAAGAATAAGGATAAAGATAATCACTAGGAGTTGCTAAATATTCATTATTAGCAGTAAATGTACCTGTAACATTTTTTCTAAAATTAGGTAACTCTACAGATTTTATTATTCTATCTTCTGCTTGTTTTATAATTGTATCTAAATTAGAAACAAAAGAACTTTCGGTATTTTGCGTATAATCTTGAATAGCTGATTTTAATGTTGTACTTGTCCAACTCATGATGTACTCACTTTTAATTTACCAATTTCACCTTTAATATCTAAACCCATTGTAGAAGAACCAAATTCTGTTACTCCACCACCTATAGGGTTAAATGAATAATATCTAGTAGAACTTATTTCTCCTGTATCTACTCTAGGATTGTATAAATTTTGTGGGTCAACAATATTTAATTCACCTAGTTTTAATTGCGGTTGGTCTTCATCTAAACATTCTATACATACACGCAGACCATTTCTTATGCCATCATATATTTCGTATTTCAAATCATTAAGTTTATAAGTAAATGCACAGCGATCACATTGACCTAAAGCTTTACTTGCTCTTGCGTAAGCCATTAATACCCACTCATTGACATATCAGGTACAAATCTAATAGAAGCTTTTTCTCTGTCTGCTTCGCTTACTTCTTCCCATAATTCCATATAACGCTGTCTTATCATAGGAACTCTTTGTTGAGCTTCTGGTGATTTACAAGCTAAATTATATGCCAAAGCATACGTTAAACATGGCAAGTATCTAGTTGGAACATCTGAATTAATGCTAGCTACAACTCCAACGTCTTCTATTTTTTTAATATAATCATATATTAATGTATATGTTTCGTTTGAATCAGGTGTTGACCATAATACTATTTTTACAGAATCATTATTTTTATCTATAAAAAATTGTGTAGGTTTTGATTGATTAAGTTTAGTAGCTTGATGATTGTATTCAGTTCTAGATATACGATTTAATCTTTGGTCAAATTGACTTGAAACATCAGCTTCATTAGTTCTTATAAAAGCATCAACTACATCTAATGCACTTGCATCCAAAGTATAACTACTAGTTCCACCTACTAAATTTACGCTTCCTTGTTCTACTGTCCAAAGATTTAATCCTTTGTTTTGCCATTCTAAAAATACTAAATTTAAAGCCCTTTTAGCTCCACGATAGCTATATCCTGAACGAAGTTCAAGACCACATATATCATAAGCTTCTTCCATAATATCGCTTATATCTAAATTAAATGTAGTTGTTCCGCTTGTAGCCATTATTTATCCTTTTTAATTCTAGTTATAGTAATACCAGATTTAGTTACTTTTACTTCTTTGGTTTTGAATTTTTTATTTAAATCTGTTTTAGTCATTGCCATCCAGTAAGCTGTTGTTACTACCATTTTATTTTTATTAACATTTCCATCTTCTACGAGCTTGTCTAATTCTCGAATCAGGATCGTTTTTAGTTTTAGCTGAACTTCTTTTTAATTGACCTAGTGATCTTGCACAATAAGATTTTCTTCTTTTAGCTGCTTTACTTCCTTTCTTAACTTTACCTGTAACTGCTGTCTTTAACTTAGAACCTGGATTTGCTTTACGATAAGCAGATACACCTTTCTTAGTCATACCAGCACCACTTTTAGTAGGTCTGTAATTAGCTCCTTTACCCTTAGTTGTTTTGGGTATAGGGTTTTCTTTTCTTCTCATTGTAAAGAATAATAACTAGTCTTTATTTCTTTTCATAGCTGGTTCAGAGGTCATTCCACCGCCAAACATTTTTTTAACATATTCTTTGTATGAAGTAGCTTCTTTACCTGTTTCTGTTCCGCCACCTTTATTGTAATTTAATGCACCACCTTCTCTATACATAGAACTCATAGGTGCTTTAGGCATCATTTTAGATTCTCCTCCACCCATATATCCTGACATTCCTCTATTCTTTTTTTTCAAACCCATATCTTTATTTGGCATAATAACTCCTTAAATTAATTAGATACTTACAATACTCTATTTTACTAGAGTATTATAAATATAAATGATACTACTTTTTCTTAGAAGTAGTTTTTTTTGTTTTAGCTTTTTTCTTAGCTGGTTCTTTTTTTGTAACTGGTGTTTTACCACCAACATAAGCTTCATTAACTTCAGGTGTAGATAAGTCATCACCGACAAGTTGTCCTTTATCGTTTCGCGCTCTATCACCATTCATTTCAGCACACTTACGTTCTGCATCTTCTAGATCAGGGTCTGGACCAAATACAGGTTTGTATATTCCATCTTCATCTAGTTTAAGAACTTTGTATTCTGCTGGAAATTGACCAGTCTCTGAAATTACATATTGTTTGCTCATAATTACTCCTAAGCGTGAAATACTGTCATTGTTAAAAATGTTGATACAGTATATTCAATATATATACCATCATTAAAAACAACACCTTCTTCTGGTATAACAACATCTCTTGTTGCATCAGCATCGCCAACAGAACTTAATCCCATAATACTTGTTCCAGAAGGAGAAGTATTTAAGAAATCAACTGTTCCTGCTGTAGCTGTGCTTGTTAAATAAATACCTTTAAGCCTACTTCTTCCTGCAAATACAACATCGGCTGCTGAAGTATTAACTCCTGCACTAACATTACCTGCTGGGTTTCCCACAGCAGTTATTGAAGCTATAGTCTTAAAAAATACTGTTCCAGTAGCTGTTCCTGCATTAGCACCTGTAATGGATTCTGTTTGAGCATCTCCATTTACATCTGTACCAACTACAGTAAAAGAAATACCTGCATCATTCCCAGCAGAAAGAATCGTTACAATTCTTCCATGACTAAGTGCAACTGCACCACCATCAGCTAACGCACCACCTATAGTAAGTGCTGCGTTATTTCCAACTGAGGCTGCTACAGATATACCATCAGCATCTAAGGCTACTGTGTCAGCAGTAATAGTTACTGCATTAACATCTGATTTACCCATGTATTACTCCTTAACTAAGGTTCATGTTAATTAGCGAGTATTCTGTATTTGCTGATACAGCCATTACATCACCAATTTCCATCAACACGTTATCTGTTGCTGGAGCAACGCCACCTGCTGTACCACCTGAACGAACTGCTGCATTACCTACAACTAAAGTTCCTACAGTTAATAAAGCTGCTGGTCCTGACAGTACTGCCCAACCAAATTTATCTGCTGCTAAGTCAATAACTGTAGCACCCATTAATGAACCTGTTTCTGCTGCTGGTGCAACTATTAGGTCATTACAAGGGTCAGCTAATAATGTTAGCTGTGAGTTAGTTGTTAAAGCAGTTGCTAAAGCATCGTAACAAGTAATTACTATTGAAGGGTCTGCTGAATGGTCATGTGCTGGATTAGATTTAACTCTAAGCATTTGTCCTTCACCATTTACATCGTTTACCCAAAGGTAACCATTTGCATATTGGTTTAGAGTAATGTCAGTACCACCTGTTTCTACAGAAATAGCTTTTTCACCTACTGCTACTACTGCTGTTGCAGACATATTTGCATGGTCAGAAAGTACTGCTGGTTGTTGTAATAACTTACCTGCTGTTACTGCTGTACCACCAATGCCGACATAACGATAAACATTATTACCGTAGATTAGCTTAGCACCTAAATCAAATGCTGCTGTAGTATCTTCTGCATAAGGATTTGCTGTAGCTACTAATGAACCACCTTTACCTATAATAAGGTCTGCTGGACCAAACCCTGCACTAGATGTGTATTTTAAATGTGCACCATCTTTTACTAAAAGTTGATCATCAACTGTTAAATCACCATCAGTATCAATGTTACCGCTTGAATCTATGTCAAGTATAGTTGTAATTGCACCTGTTGTTGAATTTTTTGAAATTACCTCAAAACCATTTTCGGACCTTACTGGTCCATTGAAAGTCGTATTAGCCATTATTAAGTCTCCTTAAATTAATCTATTGTCTTGGCAAAGTCTGCTAGGGCAGTCAATAGAAGTTAATAAAATCCCTAGAAAAAAAAAGGGCAACATAGTCACCCTTTCTTATTTTAGTTCTTACGAACTACCTGGTGATCCATAGATACCTAGTGGATCAGATACTCCAAAGGAATATCTCTCTCTAGCTTTGTATCTTACATTACCAGTATCAAAGTCTCCATCCATAGATGTAGTCATTGGACTTCTAACAAAGTGCTTCATGCCGTCAGGTATATCTGTCGTGATGAAGAAAGCATTGGTATCAGTTAAATAATGATTAACTGAATAGCCTTCTGGAATCACGCCATTTGTTTTGATAGCATTGATGTCATTGTCAGCAGAACCAACTTTATAATCGCTTTGTAAAAGTCTAGTAGCAACAAACTGTAAGTCTGAAGGTACTATTAATTTTACTGGTCTAGCAGCAATTTTCAGACCTCTTTCATCAGTATATTTACCGATTTGAATAACCGCATCTTCTAAAGATGTTTCATTCAAGTCAGCTCCTGCTGAAGGTCTGTTGCTGTTAGTTCCACCACTTACTAATGGATGAGCTGTGCTAAATAAAGCAACATCATCTCCACTTTTGAAAGCAGTTGAAAATCCATTATTCAATGGAAAAGCAGATTTTACCTGTTTGGTGTAAGCCATTGCACGAGCCAATGCTTTAGTATATCTACCAGAGAGAGAAACATAGAGGTTATCCTCCATTGCTTCTTCTGTGATTGAATATCCCATTGCAATAGTTTCGTGTGTGTAACGAGCTACGAAAGACTCTTGTGCAGTATCATAATTGATCGCTGAACCTTCATCTTTTACTGGAGCAGCACCGAAACCAGACAACTTCAACTCTTCTTCGAATGATCTCTCAGAGTTCTCAGTTGCATAAATTTCTTCATGCTCATTTTCGTAGTTATTATACTCTTCGCCAAACAACGCATTTAATCCTGGAAGGAGTTGTTTTAGCTCATTTGCTCTTGATATAGCAGCCATAATATTCTCCTATTAACCTATGCCAGTTGAATTTAACAACTGATGTCCGACATTAAACATAACGATTACATCTGTAAATGCATCTCCAACAGCACTATCTGGACCATCGACAAATTCGATAACCTTTAATGGTAGTGTGTTAGTAGTTGCAGCAGTAGATATACCGACTGTATTTTTGCTTGTACCGATCGCTGTACTTCCTGCGGTTTGCACGATGTTACAGTTTTTGCCCAAGTCGTCTTGGTCTGCTGCTCCATTACATTGCATTTGCATTTTGATAAACGGATCGGTAGCCACATACGCTACTAAATCATCTGATGCAGTTGAAGCTGTATACATTTGATTAGGCGTAAATTGCCCTGTTGAAGGGTCTGTGTAAGCACAACCAAGGAAAACACCAATAGGTGTTAAAGCCGAAGTACCTGTGTCTTTTTCGACAGTAGTATTTGGGTTGTTGTCAGCCCACTTAACAATATCGCCATAGAATATGCTAGTAGCATACGCATTTTTAATTTTGTAGTGAGTAACTTTTCCTTGATAAGGGCTTCCAACAATAGTTCCAACGGGTCTTGACCCGAAAGGGGTAGCTGTTGATGACATATTTGTCTCCTTATATTAAATTAATTATTAAAGATTCTATGAATCTTTACCAAATGAAGTCCTCGACTTGCGTTCAAACACTTGTTTGGTCGCCATTCGATTATCCTGATCTTTAAAGTAAACATTGTCTACAGAGTCTAATTGAGATTGAGCAAGGTCTTGGAAATACTTATCTCTGGCTTTCGCTTTCTCTGAAGGCATTTTACATAATAACTGTCCGCCTATTTCTACATTACCTTTTGTAGCCCATTCTGATCCGTGGTCCATCATGTGTATTTGAAGTTCTGGATGATCTTCAAGTTTACATGGAATCCACCCTTCACGAAAACGTCTTGATACATTAGGGTTATCAGATTGACCTAATAAGGCTGTTCTAATATACCTAAAGACAAAGCCGTCTATAGGGTTCGGTGATGGTAAATTAGCAGAATTTTCCCAGCTTTGTTCGTGCTGAGTAGCCTCTCGGCTATCTGTCTCTCTAGGAGTACGCTCTTGTTTTGTAGGAGTATCAGTTGAAACTTCTTCTACTTTATTTGTAACTTTATTTTCTTCTGACATTTAACTCTCCCTTAATAATTGATTTGCGTATTGCTCAGGACTTATACCAAGTTGGCGAGCTAGCTTAACTTGTGTCTGAGAAAGACGTATTTGCGTGGGTTTTTTGTTTCCGCTATCCCTCGTTGCGGATGCAACAACTGTTGAAGGTTGTCGTTTTGGAGTTTCTTCTTGAAGCATTTCTGTTTCATTAGTAGAAGTTACACCGAAAAAAGTTGGAAATTGATTACGCATAGCGTTATCTACTCCATTATAATATTCTTGTGACTTACTTGCTGGGTCTATACCTTTAGATTGTAAACTTTGATCTACATACATAGCAAAAGAAGTCATTTCTTTATGAACAGGTTCGCTGCCCATAAACCAAGGATTCTTTTGTGACCATACTTGCATTTCAGGGTCTTGCTGTTGTTGTTGTACAACTGGAGCTTCTTGAGGCATGTTAGCAGAAATTTGATTCTGTACAGACTGTGCCATGCTTCCTGACTGTTGTTCAGCTAAGGTTGCTTTAGATAACAACTCTTGTGCTTTAGTCATCTCGTCAGCGTTACCTTCTTCGTAAGCTTTCTTAAATGCTTCTGTAGCATTTTGCTTTGCCCACAACGCATTGTTATGTGCTTGTTTGTTTAAAACTTCTCCGCCTTGTTCAACCATAGCTTGTAGCCTTTGGTTTTCAGACATCATTGTTTGTAATCTTTTAACGGCTTCTTGTGATTCTTTATTAGCAGCTTCTTTAGCTCTACGTTCTTCGTGGTATTCGTATTTAATTTTAGCTATACGATCACCAGCTTTTTTACTGTAATCTGTTATTTCTTGATCTACAGCTTCATCATCCACATCAGGAGTTGCATCTTCTGCTCTTTTTGGTCTGCGATCTTCTACAGGAGTGTCATCAATTATTTGAACTTCTAATCCTTCTGGAATGTCATTATTTATTTCTGTAGTTTTGCCAAAGAATTTATCTTCTTGTGACTGAGGTACAGTTTCAGGTATGTATGGTTCTTCGTTTACTATTTCAGTTCTTGATTCACTCATGCTCTAACTACTCCTGTTGGGTCGTCAACTACTGCTTCCACAGTATCGTCATTAATTAAACGAAACTCTTGTCCATACATTTTCATTCGTGTTCCTGAATAAGCTCTAAAAACTACCCAGTCTCCAGATTTGCACCATGCTCCGCTTGGAAACCTTTTAGTATCGTTATAGCACTCTGGTCCAAGCTTTAAGACGTAACCGCAAATATTGCTTACTTCTTCGTCTTTAACTGTAGAGGATGCTTTAATAATGCCACCTTCGGTTTTTTCTTCAGCAGTAGGCATTGCAATTAAAATCTTCCAACCTTTAGGTTCAGGTAATTGACTTTTAACTTCATCATCTACTATAGGAGCTTTTATACTTTCTGGTTCTGGTATATCTATTTTTTTTTCTTTATTCATATTTGCACGACTTTAGGAGTCGAGTTCCTATTCTGATAAGTTCCTTTGGACATAATCCAAAAGTTCTCGTTCTGCAAGGGCTAAACCCTCGACAATACCAGCCATTTTTTGATACTCGGAAAAATCTTTACAAGCTCCTGTACTCATATGGTCAGCATGTTCATTCATCATACCTCGCAACTTCAGTTTCATATGTTCTGAAAGTGATAGCTGTGTGATATCATTACTCATTCTTATTGATATCTTTTCCTATATTTAAACCTATGTCAATACCTTTTTGATATTCTTCTCTTTCAGCTTTGTCTTCAAGCTGTTTATTTGCAAGCAGATCGCTAGCAGTTGCTTGTCCTATTCTAGCACCTGCAATTTCAGTTTGAGCTTTAATACGTTCTTTTTCTATCTCATCTCTAGCAGCAGCTTTTGCAGAATCTAATTGCAATCTACTTCTGTCTTCTTCTATTTTACGTTGCAGATCGCCTTCTTTAATAGCCATTTCTCTTTCTTTAGCCATTATTAATGGGTCTTTCTGTTGTTCCTGTATTCTTTCTTGCTCTGCTTTTTGCTGTGATGTTCCAAGAACTCTTTGAGCTGCTTCTGCAACTAGACTAGAAATACGTTTTTCTACGTCTGCTGGTAATACTTCTCCTTCTGGAGGTAACTCAACTCCCATTTCAACTTCTACTTCTTTTCTATACTTCATAGTTAAGTGTTCATTAACGTAAGCTGAAGCTGCTGCAAGAATAGATGGTGCTGCAGGACTTTGTTCTACAGTTTTCATAATTTCTGGATTCTGTTGAGCAGAAGCTACTACGGCAATATGTGCTTCATGATCTTGTTCTATAAATGCTTGTACAGGTTTACCATTGATTAAATTTTGTACAGCAGTAACTGGATCAACTGGTTTAACATCGTCTGTATCAGGAATAATGTCTTGTACATCTTCTATTCCTAGTACATTTAACATCTGTCTGTGCAATTCAGGAAGGTTATACATCTCAGGAGATGACTGTGCCAATTGCATAGCAGCTTGGTATTGCATAATTCTTTGAGCCATTGTTGCTGCATTAGGGTCTGATACAGGCAATACGTCTATTCTTCTATCAAAGTCTTCTGTTTTAATAAACTCTTCTTCATCTGTTTCATATGGGTAAGCTGGTTCTGTAAAATCTTTTACAATTCCTACCAATATATCAAATTCTTTTCTCATGGATGCGTGAAGCCTTGCTTGTACGGCACTCATTACTTTTTGATTTCTTTCTAGTAAAGCTAGTGTAGTTCCTACTGGTGCTTGGCTATTCATGTCAGATACTTTCATATCCGAGATGCTAGCAAAACGCCTACCTTCTTCTACTATGTTTTGTAACAATTGGTATAAAGTTCCTGATGGTTCTTTGTATGGTAAGAAAGTAATGTTGTCTCTAATTGCTCCACCTGGAACATCAACATCTCTAAACTCTCCAGGCATGATTGGGGTATCATCGCCTTTTATACGCAAGCCTCGTGCTTTTAAACCACCAGGAAGGTTAGATAAAGTACCAGCATCTACTAATTGTCTTAGTATAGATGTAGCTGATTTTGCTAATCCACCTACCATGTGTATCAAACCAAAGCCATAAAATCCTAATCCTGGAAGGTATTGATAGTGAACAAAGTGCATCCTTCTTAACTTTTTAGGATCATCTTCGTAATAGTTTCTACGAATACTTAATATAATCCCACTTGGATAATCAATCGTTACAACGTAAGGTATAGCTATACCTGTTGTTTCACCTGATTCATCAGTATCTTCATACCCTTCTAAGTCTAAATCTACTTGCATTTCTAATACAGTATGACTTTTATCATAGTTGTAAGTATCAGACTCACCCGTTATATCATTGTATTTTTTTGTAATATCAGAAGTGCTTTGTGAACCATCTGGTATATCTATATCTCTATAGAAGCCATTGACTTGCATTTTTCTAATAATGTTAGAAGACTTACGCATTACATGAGTAGCACGTTCACAAGTCTCTAAATCACTAGCACCATAGTTAACTACTAGGTCTTCTGCTGGTACAAATATAGAACTGGGTCTGTCTAAGCTAGCGTCAAAATAAACTTTACGAAAAGCAGAACCTGCCAAAGGTAAAGAAAATAACATCTTTTCTGTTTCTGTTCTGTACTCTGACATCTCATGTGTCAGTAAGTAGTTTAAATAATCTTCTACTCTTTGTGATTGTTTTTCTTTTTCTTCAGTAACTTTACCAACTATTTTAGTTCTAACTGGTCCAGCAGCAGGAAACATTTCTGTAATTGATTGAGATTGAAAACGTATTACAGCCTCACTTAACATAGGATGGAATACGCCACATGCACCTGCCCAAGGTTGTGTTCTTTCTTCAATCTTTAAACCTAATTGGTCTAAGCCTTTAGTGTAAGTTTCTTCCCAATCGGATCGAGATTCTCTGTCTCCGTTGTAAGAACTTATCAATTCTCCACCAAGTTCTTGTAATACTTTATCATCTACAAATTCTGCAAGATTAGAATCAAAGTCTTCATCACTTGTTTCTTTTGAATTAGGATCAAAGTCAATAATCATGCCACCATCTTCGGTGTCTATTGCAACTGATTCAGGGTCTTCTATTTGTATAGTTAGCTCCTCTTCAGGTTCTTGTTCTATCAATCCGTCTATAGGTGTAGCTGGTTGTCTTTCTATTGCCATTTAAATATCCTAATAATAATTTGCAGTTCGGTTGTGTTCTAAAGGTTCATCTTCCTCATCTGAATGCAAAGGAATAAAACCACCTTGCCTGAATCTTAACAGAGCTTGCGTAGTGCTATCAACTAAATCGTCATGTTCCATATTAGGGAATCCTGCAAATTCTTCAATAACTTCTTCTGCCCATCTGGTTGAAGGAGCATGTACTACCCCTGAAGCAAACAGATCAGATACTGCATTTACTCTTGATATCTTGTCGTTACCTCTACTTGGTGTGTATTCTTGTACAGGAATTCCTATTGCCCTTAACTCAAAGATTAAAGGTAAGCCAGCAGCTTTAGCCTCTACAATGAACGCATCAGGCTTATACTCGTTATACTTCTCAAAAGCTTTTCTCTTTAGCTCAGGGAACTCTAAACGCTCTTTATAGGCATCTAGAAGTATAAGATTGGGAGCCATCATTCCATCGTCATCTTCTTCGTAGAAAACTCCCCATGTTGTACATGCAGAGTAATCAGCTCTTTGGTTCTTCATAAAAGCCGTGTCCCAAGATTGGATAACAAATTCACAATCAGGTGGCTCTCTATCTTCCCATGTTTTCCACCACTCTCTTTTAACAATTGCTCCTTCTTCTGAAGTAGGGTCTTGTTGATAC
>Ga0208814_1001100_pt1 | contig 13357 bp, 11 predicted proteins | sample MalvirAntarct_55_FD_184253 | JGI IMG/M metagenome (GOLD analysis project Ga0208814, IMG submission 184253) | Marine viral communities from the Global Malaspina Expedition - Malaspina viral metaG Antarct_55 (SPAdes) (version 2) | ecosystem: Environmental > Aquatic > Marine > Oceanic | place...
GGCTTTACAGTTCCTAAAAAATAATATATACAATAAGCTTGCGGAGGGATGATCCACCACAGATTCCCTCTGCTTTAAAACCTATTGAAATCACTTACAATCTGATATAGTACCTAGTAAACAGGTTTTTATATGCTACAAAAAATAGGCTTTTTACCAGGATTCAATAAACAAATTACTCCAACAGGTGCCGAGGGACAATGGACCGGAGGAGAAAATGTTAGATTTAGATATCAATCACCAGAAAAAATAGGTGGTTGGAATCAACTAGGAGCTGATAAATTAACAGGTGTTGCTAGAAAACAACATCATTTAGTAAGTACAGGGTCTGTTAATTATTCTGCTATTGGAACTAACAGAATTTTGTATGTTTATTCTGGTGGTATTTTTTATGATATTCATCCTATTAAATCTACATTTGCAGGAGCTACTATTACTACAACTAATGGATCTCCAACAGTTACTTTTACAATAACTTCTACATCAGGCATGTTGGCCGGTGATATTATTTTTATTAGTGGAGCAAGCACCACGGTTCCCGGAACAACTAATTTTACAGCAACAGATTTTGATAATAAAAGATTTATGATTACTACTGTTGTTAGCGGTACTCAAATTAGTGTAACTATGGGTTCTAATGAAACCGGTGCAGGTGGAACTGGAGGTAGTACAACTGTTAACTTTTATTATCCAGTAGGACCCGCAGAACAATTAGGAGCCTTTGGTTGGGGTATATCACAATTTGGTGGAACTATTTCTGGACCAACTCCTACAGGAATTGTATTAGCTGGAGCTTTAGCTAACGATACTAATGGTAATAATGGTAATGCTACAACTATTACTTTAAGTTCTATAACAGGTTTACCTAGTTCAGGAACTAATTTTATTTTAGTAGGAGCAGAAGAAATTTCTTACACTGGAATAAATGTTGCTGGCAAATTACTTACAGGAATTACAAGAGCAGCAAGAGGTTCTACAAGAGCATCACACGGTGCTACTGCATCAATTACTAATACATCATCTTTTACCGGATGGGGAACTCCTGCAGCTAACACTGACTCAGTTACTGATCCTGGTCTATGGTCTTTAGATAATTTAGGAAGTAAACTTATAGCATTAATACATAATGGAGAATGTTTTGAATGGAATGCAGACGCATTAAACGCTACAAATAATAGAGCAACTATTATTGCTAATGCACCAACAGCATCACGTGACATGTTAGTATCAACTCCTGACAGACACTTAGTATTTTTTGGTACTGAAACTACAATAGGTAGTAAAGGTACACAAGATGATATGTTTATTCGTTTCTCAGATCAAGAAAATATAAATTCATATACACCAACAGCAATCAATAGTGCGGGTTCACAAAGACTGGCTGATGGATCACGGATCATGGGGGCACAGTTAGGTAGAAATGCTTTGTATGTATGGACAGATACAGCTATGTTTACTATGAGATTTGTTGGAACTCCATTTACGTTTGCCTTTGAACAAGTAGGTACAAACTGTGGACTAATAGGACAGAATGCAGCTGTAGAAGTTGATGGTGCTGCTTACTGGATGTCAACCAATGGTTTCTTTAGGTACACTGGACGATTAGAATCTATGCAATGTTTAGTAGAAGATTTTGTTTTTGAAGATATTAATGCATCATCTAATCAATTAATTAATGCAGGTATTAATAATTTATTTGGTGAAATTAATTGGTGGTATTGTACTAATACTTCTAATGTAGTCGATAGATGTGTGACTTATAATTATTTAGATTCAACATCTGAACGTCAAATATGGACCGTTAATACTAGTGCTTTATTTAAAAGAACTACTTGGGAAGATTCTTCTGTATTTGGTTTACCTCATGGTACAGCTTACAATGCAGATGATGATCTTTCTTATGATGTAATTGGCAATACAGATGGAACAACTATATATTATGAACACGAAACTGGTAATAATCAAATAGGAGCTGCTGGCACTGTTGCTATTCCAGCAAACATTACTTCAGGTGATTTTGACATTACACAAGATCAAAGAGAAGGAATTACTTTTAGAGGAGATGGTCAATACATGATGAGAATTAGTAGATTTATTCCTGACTTTATTGAACAGGTAGGTAATACTATTGTACAATTAGATTTAAGAGATTATCCTAATGATTCTGCAGCAAGTTCATCACTAGGTCCCTTTACTATTACATCTACAACTGATAAAGTAGACACTAGAGCTAGAGCTAGAGCTGTAGCACTTACTATTTCTAATACAGGACTTAATGAAAATTGGAAGATGGGTACATTTAGATTAGATGTCCACGCAGGAGGAAGAAGATAATGGCTGTAGAAAAAAAAATTAAGTATAAAGACCAAAGATTAACTAAGGCTCAACAGAAAAAAACTAAACCTGCTAATCAAGGAGGTGGACCAAACTATCTAGGAAAAGAAAAAACAGTAACTGTTCCTAAAAAATGGTTGTCTTCACCGGATCACGTTGTAGCTGAACTTGCTTACATTACTCCAAGAGAACAAAAAATATTATTAGATGCTAACATTTATGGATCATTAAAAGGTAAACCAAACAAAGGACCAAATGGTATTATGTCATTACAAGGAGACCTTGGTGGTTACGATGCAAGTCCAGGTGGACCAGATTCTGAAAAGGGAGATGGAAAATCTGGAAATAATGATAAAGCAAGAGCTGCTAATATTATGACAGGTAAAACAAATGTTTCATCTCCTACTGGTGTTACAGAAGGATACACTGGACCTGAACCGGTGGGAAGAAACAAAGCAGGAGATTTTGTTGGACCGGGTTACAAAGGAGAGATTGGAGATTTTGATGAGAGTGGAGATTTTGTAGAAGGATTAAATTTAACTTCTACTAACAAAGGTTTTGATTGGAAAGGTGCATTGTTTAATCTTGGTCTTTTTGCAATTAACCCTGGACTAGCTGCTAAATATGGTAAAGTTAAAACAGTGTATAATACAGCAAATAAAATAGGAGAATTAGCTACTACATTTGGTCTTACTAATACAAATCCAGTAGATAATTTTACAGATAATTTTACAGATAATTTTACAGGGTTCAATACTACTTCTAAAGGACCTAAAGGTCCTCCTGATGACAGAGAAAATGGTGGTGGTGACACTCAACAAAACGCTTTGTTGTCTGAGTATTTATTATTACTTAATAAAGGTTTGTTAAGTGCTGAAGAACAAGGAAGATTTAATAATTTAAAATCAAGACTTGGTAAAGCTGAAGGTGGAATTATGAATGTTAATATGAACAGAGGTCAACTAGGAGAAAAATTATATGGCTAAAATTGTACAATCATTAACAAGAGCATCAAGAGAATATGATGAAGCAGTATCTGCTAATCAAGTTAGAGATTTAGATGCTGTTATTGAAAAATTAAACACAACGTTTCAACAAGAAATTAAACAGGAGATAGAAGCTTTTAACTTCTTTTTATTTTAATGGCTATACAGAATCAATACGAATTTTTTGGTGTAACGGGACAAGATTTAAGTACACCTCAAACTATGTTTGGTACATCAAGTGGGGTACAACTACCTTTAATTAGTGAAACTTACATTATTAAATCTTTAAGAGTAGTGTCAACTGGTACACCTATTATTACAGTTACGGATAATGGAATAACAGTCATTAAAAAAGTAGTAGTAGCTGGTGTAAGTCAAGAATTATTAACACAACCTTTAATCGTTGAAGGAGCAACAACATTAACGGTAGGTGCTAGTAGTGCTAGTGCCACAGACGTAGGCATTAGCTTTTTAAATATTAAAAAATCAACAGTGGATTAATATGAATGAAATACCAACACTAGAACCGACAGAAGTAATAACAACGTACAGAAACAAAGCAACAGGTGAGATTTTTAAAGAGAGAAAAGACTGGGAAGCTAAAGGATATAAGGATGAAGACATGGCTCAAGATGTTAGAGTAATCATGCCAAGTCTTGATTTCTCTGGAAAAAACGGATAAGGTAATAAACTCAAGGTTAAATTATGATGAATTTTCAAGACAAGCTACAAACAACTGCGCCTTCTATTAGATACGAAGGAGACATACGTCCTGAACAAGCTCAGCTTAGACAACAACAAGCTCAAGCTATGCAGCAAATGCAGCAACAAGCTATGATGCAACAACAGCAACAAGGTATGATGCAACCTCAAATGGGACAAACGCAAATGCCTCAAGGTATAATGCAAGGTCAAGGTAGAATGCCAGCGGGTAGAATGCCTGCAGCCTATGGTGGTATTATGGGTGACGATGGTAGAAGACAATACGGAATCGGTTCATGGTTCCAGGAAAAAATTATGGATCCTATTAAAAACAATCCTCTTACAGCAGCAGCTATTGCAGCAGTCGGTGCAGATTATGGTTTTAATGATGGGAACGCTACAAAAGCTACAGGAACTTTTTTAAAAAATGCTTTTACTGGTTTGTTTGAAAAAGGAAAGGATACTGTAAGAGTAATTACAAGACCAGATGGTTCAACTTACGAAGAAACTATACCGGGTAAATCTAAAGCTGGAAAAGTAGGTGATTTTTTATTAAGCGATACTATTACAAGTAAAGCTCTTCCTGTAATAGGTGGACTGACTGCAGGATTATTTTCTGATAGAATGAATCAATCAGAAGACATTGAAGCTGACAGAGGTGTAGGATTAGGAATACAAAACGTAGGTAAAGCTGCAAACTTATTAAGTCAAGATCAAGGTATGGCTGCAGGTTTAAGATTTTTACCAGATGTTTCTACAAGAAAATTTTCACCGTTACAAATGGCAGAGGCTTATGGAAATGCAGACGTTGACCCAATCGCAACAGCTAACTTAGCTGATGGTGGTAGAGCTTTTGATATACCTGACTACAGTTACAAAAATAAAATGATGGATCCTGATATGATGGAACAGATTAGAAGATTAATTCAAGGCGGCATGGGTAAAGGAATGGGCCGTGGTGATATGGAAAAATCTGTTTTAATGCAAATGCCTGACATGACTATGGGTTATGCCGAAGGCGGTAGATTAGATTCATTTGGTGCAAAACAAAAACAACTAAGAGAGATTTCAAAAAAATTACAAGAAATAAATCAAGCAATGATGTCTGCAGAAGCTGGAGAGTTAGTAGAATTAATGCAACAATCGATGGTTCTTAGAGAACAAATGAAACAACTAGGTGCGAGCACTGAACAAAATTCAGAAGACAATGTAATGCAAGCTATGTTAAGTGGTGGTAGTAGTTTTGAAGATATTATGAGTGCTCCAGGAGCAGAATCTATTGTTGATAGTGGTTACAATATTTATAAACCTGATAGAACAGGAGACAATTATCCTGTAGAAGATGTTTCTATGGAAGAAATGGTTTCAATGCCTAACAATAATAATAAAGCTTTTATGGCATCTGGTAAAATGGATAACAATTTTAATTTCTCTGACATGATGAAAGCAGGAATGATGAGAAGACCTTCAGGAGAAGCAGAAGAGTCTGTATCAATAGAAGAAAAATTAAGAGGAACTGACACAAGAGGATATGCTGAAGGTGGAATTATGGAAACTGAACAATCAGAAATGTTAGACCTAGGTGGTATGGAAAAAGATTACAGAGAAGAAGGTGGTTTTGTACCAATTGGTGAGTACGAAAAAAAAGATGACGTACCGGCAAGACTAAGTGTTAATGAATTTGTATTCACAGCTGACGCTGTAAGAGGTGCAGGTGATGGAGACATTGACAAAGGTGCTGAGAGACTACAAGGTATCATGAAACAATTAGAACAACAGGGTAAACCCGAAGGCATGGAGATGATGGAAGTGTCTGAACGATTAAGTGAGGTAGTATAATATGGCAACATCAGTACAACAAAATTTACCAGCACAATATATATCTGATCTAGGTAAAGATTATGGAACACAGTTAGCAGGTTTAACATCTGTACCACTGAACACGGACCTTTATGCTCCACAAGTAGCAGGTCAAGATCCACTTCAACAACAAGCTTACAACTTAACTGAATCAGGAATTGGTGCATACCAACCTTTCATGACACAAGCAGCAGCTTATTCAGGACCACAAGCTTATCAAGATTTTATGTCACCATATCAACAACAAGTTATTGATGCATCACTAGCAGCATTTGACAAACAAGCTGGTGCAGGCATGAGTAACATAGGTCAACAAGCAGCAATGTCTGGTAACTTAGGTGGTGGTAGAGAAGGTGTACAAAGAGCAGAGTTTCAATCTAACTCAGACATGAACAGAGCTTTACTACAATCAGGATTGTTACAACAAGGCTTTACTCAATCTAACCAATTAGCTAACCAAGCATTTGGTCAACAAAGAAATTTAGCAACACAACAACAACAATTACAAAATCAAGACGTAAGTCAGTTGGGTCTATTGGGCGGACTACAACAAGCACAACAACAAGCGCAGCTTACAGCTACTCAAGAACAAAATAGAATGAGAGCACAAGAACCTTACGAAAGATTAGGTCAGTATGGCTCGGGTGTCATGGGTCTTATCTCTGGTATGGGTAATCAATATCAAACATCAACAGTTCCTAATCCAACTCCGTTGCAAACAGCGTTGGGTACAGCTTCTGTATTGGGTGGTATATTTAATCCAAGAAAAGAGTAATTATGAGAAGAACTTTAACTAGACCAATGTTTAGAAGTGGTGGGCAAGCTAGACAAGGCTACTCCGAAATTGGTAGAGTTTTACCATCAGCAGAAGACATTGAACAATACAAAGCTACAAGACCGGAAACATCTCCTGATAGAACTACAAGTGATTTTTTAATTAACTTTGGTTTAGATTTAATATCAAGATCACCACAAGGAAATATATTTCAAACAGCAGCACAGTCAGCTAAAGAACCTTTCCAACAATTACAAAAAGCAAGATACGCTAGAGAAGGTGCTGAACGTGATGAGTACAATGATATGTACAAAGCAATCATGGATGCTAAATCAAGCATGGTAAGTTCAGAAGGTGGATCATCAGCGTTAGCTAGAACACAATATGCTCAAGCTGGACAAAAATTACTAGATGATTTGTTTAATGCTGTATCAGAAAAAGATGATTATATTTTAGACAATGGACAGAACGCTTATGACTTACAGATTGCAAAAATTATGCAAGGGTTACAAATTTATTCTGGTGAAGATGTAGATTTAAAAGCACTGTATGGTAACAAAGATTACTTTGAAGGTGTAATGGATCAAATTACTTCAGGCATTAAAAAAAGTGAAAAACAAATAACTATTACTAATGAAAATGGTGAAGAAGAAATTGTAACTGAAGGCGATTATGCTATGGAAAACAAAGGTTACTTAGCTCAAGCTGCTAAGGAAGCATACCTTGCAATGATTAAACAAGATAAAATTAACAAACGTTTAGGTAAAGCTGAAGGTGGGGAAATAGAAGAAACAATGACTGAAGAAGTAGCAGGTCCAGGTGGCATGGCTATGGCTTCAGAGACTATTGAAGAACCAATCACGGACCCCGGAACAGGATTATCTTTTGAAGAATTAAGAGCTCGATTACCTAGAGAAATTTCAGATGACATTATACAAATTTTAGCTCAAAGCCCAGCAGCTTTAGTAGACTTTGCTGAGATACAAACACAAATGGATGTTGATCAATTCAATATGAAGTACGGAGTAAATCTAGCATTACCGTCAGGAGCGTAACATGGCCGACGAAAAAAGAACTCTCTTAGGAGATCTTAAGAAAAACATCTTTGATAAAATAGGTCAAGAAGATATCACTAAGGGTGATACTACTCGTTACGAAGTAGAAAAAATCATTGACCCTAAATATTTAGAAGACGAACCTATTATTGTTAGACCTAAAAGAATTCCTTCAGGTAAACTAGAAACAGAAAGTGAGTTTGAAGAAGCTTTTAACATGGCTATCAGCAAAGCTTATGATGAAAGTAAATTACCTACAAAATATACTAAAGAAGGTTTAGCTAAACTATCTTTAATGTTTGGTTCTTCAACTTTACCTGCCGTAATTGAAAACATTAAAGAAGAAAACAAACCAGAAAATTTAAAGAAAAGAAAATATGTAGAAGGTTATACAGATATAGCTAAAGCTATTTTAAAAGGTGGACCTAATTTTGTACAATCAGCAAGTGAATTTGTATTAAGTCCTATCGATTATGTTTTCGATACAGATTTCCAAACTAAGTTTAATAAAAAAATGAATGAAATGACTGAACCTTTTGGTGAAACAGAAACTTTACCTGGTGGAATTGCAGAACTAATGACAGAGTTCGCAATACCTCTTAGTGTTGCAACCAAAGTTGTTAATGGATCTAAGACTTTTAAACAAATACAAAACCTACAAAGGTTTATGGGTACAAGTAAAGCCTCTAAAATTGCACAGAGAATGGGAAGAGATGCTACAGTTTTAGGGATTGCAGAAACAATGACAGGTTCTGGATCACAACCTAACATGGATTATGGTTTTACAGTTACACCTGAATCAACTAAAGGTTTAAAAGGTAGAGAGTTAGCCTTAGCTACATTTAGAAACAAACTTAAATTTGGTAAAGAAGGTGTGCTTATTGGTGGGGGGTTTCCATTAGTGGCCAAAGGAGTACAACAAGTTTATAAACAGATAGTAAAACCTGTAGTTAAAACAGGACTTAAAGGCATAGGTAAAGGTATGGATGGCATAGCTTGGGTTAGTTCTAAACCTCCTATTACTTATCTAACTAAACCTTTAGCAAACCTTATAAGAAACACTCCAGTTTATATTGGTAAAGATGTATTTGCTCCAGCTATCATAGGTGCAATGACAAAACAAAATCCTTTGTTAGTCAAAAGACAGCTTCCTCCTTTCAAAGAATGGAGAATGTTAAGTGCAACTAATCCAAATAAAACATTAGCAGGTGCTAAAAGTTTTGATAACTTTTTATCTATCTTTAGATCTTTCAGCGACAACACTGTTGAAATGGGACTACTGGGAGAAGGTTTAAAAAATAAACTTAAAGCTAAAGCTAGAAGAATGAACAAAGCTTTAGAAGATTTAGAATTAAATTCTTACAAGTTAGCCGAAGGATTTCAAAAAACTTATAACAAGGGTACAACTTCTCCTGTTGGACAGAACTATGAATTAGATAAAGTACTTGAATATTTAAAAGGACAAAGAGAATTATCTAGTCTACCTAAAGAAAATCGTTTTTCAGCTAAAGATATTAATGACAACTTAGATGAACTAAGAAAAGTTTATAGTGAAATGTTACCTAAGAGTGAGAAGTTTGCAGACTTTAAAACAGATCTATTAAATAAAACTCAAAAATATATGAGAGGATCTTTTGCTATCTTTGAAAATCCAATGTACCAACCTTTAGTAAAAGAAAAAGATAACGCTATAGATTTTATTTTAAAGAAAGTAGTGCCAGGTAACAAAGATTTTAAAAAAGCTGCCAAAGAAACTTATCCTAATATGACTGTAGAACAAGGTCAAAAAGAATATTCAAAAACTATAGTAGACGACATCTTATACACAGGACGAGCAGAAAAAATGGATCCTATTGATGCATTAAGAAAAATAGGTACTAAGTTTTTAAGAAACGATGACTATAAATTTTTAAAAAAAGGAGAAGATTTACCTGATTCTATTAGAAAGTTATTAGGTGAACAAAAAAGTTTAAGAAGTTCAGTGTTAACCACTAGTGCTGAAATGATGGGACAAGTTTATACTAAAAGATCATTCGATGAATTGTATAATGTATTAAAAAAATCAGGACAAGTAGTAGATAATGAAGCACTAGCTATATCTAAAATAGGACCAGGAGCGCAAAGAATAAATAAAATTCCAGGTCTTGGTGTAATGAGTAGTACCATACAAGGTAAATATGGTTCGAAAGAATTAGTCGAAGGTCTTGCTAACACTGGTGGGTTGTTAGATAAATTAATTAAAGGCTCTCTTTACAGACACCTCCTACAATTTAAAGTATTAACACAAATGGGTAAGACAGTATTCTCTCCTCAAACACAAGTGCGTAATGTATATTCTGCTGGGTTCTTTCCTTTTGCAAGAGGTCACATAGGAGGTGGAGCAAGTGTCACTGATTCATTTAGAATAGTTTTAGACGATATATTTCCTAAAGGTAAAATAAATAAAAAAGATTTATTTAATTTTATAGAAAAAGAAATTGAATTAGGGACCATGGATGAAAATATTATATCATCTGAACTAGGTGCAGTATTAAATGATATTAAAGGTGGTGCAATTAATACATTAGATGAATTGTTTGAAGCATTTACTAAAAGACCATTAGTCAGAAATGCTACTAAGCTCTATGCGGGTGGAGATAGTGGTTGGAAAATATATGGTAGACAATATGTTAAATCACAAATGACACCGTTGTTACCAACTATAGATAAAGCTTTAGCTTACGCTGATTACATGGGACTAAAAGGATTGGGAAGAGTAGATCCATTAACAACAGCTAAAAGAACTTTAGATGATATCCTAGATCAAATATCAGCTCATGAAATTAGAAACGTTTACCCTACATATAGTAAAGTACCTCCAGTTATTCAATCAATTAGAAAGTTACCCATCGCTAACTTCGTAGCTTTTCCAGCAGAAATTGTGCGTACTGCAACACGGATCATGGATTACAATTTAAAACAAATGGCTCATCCTGATCCTGCAATCAGAGCTATTGGCATGAAAGCAATGCTTGGAACTACTATGGCTTTCTATGGTACAGGAGCAGGTATAACTGCTCTAAGTCAAGCTCTAACAGGTACATCAGAAGCTCAATGGGATGCTTATAAAAGATCTTTCGGTGCTGACTGGGATAGAAATGCAAACTTAGTTGCCTTTACTGGATTCAAAGATGGTAAAGCAAAAGCATTTAACTTTTCATACTTTAGTCCTTATGATTTTTTACAAAAACCTTTCACTGCAGTAATGCAAAAAGCTCAAGAACAAAATTTAAGTCCACAAGATACAGAAGCTTTTATAATGGAAATGATGTTATCTAAAGATGGACCATTGATGGAAATGTTAGCACCATTTATGTCAGAACAATTGGGACTAGAAGCTTTACTTGATGTACAACCAGGTGGTATTTTACTTGGAGGTAGAGGAGGTAGAACAGCTGAAGGTGTTAGAATTTATTCTGAGTCTGATGATATTGGAGATAAAATGCAAAAATCATTTATGCACTTATTAAATGCAGTAGAGCCGGGTATAGTTTCAACAGGACAAAAGTTTTACAAAGGTGCTACCGATGATTTAACTAAATCAGGTCAAAGAATTAACTTACAAGACGAGTTAACTGCTTTACTATCTGGAGTTAGAATTATTAATATAGATATATTAAAGTCTATGGAATTTAAAACTGGTGCTTTTAATAGATTAATGAGAGCAGTAGATGACACAGAAAAATTATACTCTCCAGAAAATTATAAAAACAGACCACCTCAAGTTATATTATCTGAGTTTGCTGACATGCAAGAAGAAGCTTTAATTATACAGCAAGGGTTTTTTCAAATGATACAAGACGCCAGAACTATTGGCTTAGAAGATTCTGAAATTAAAAAGAAATTAAAAGAACAAAAAATAGGAAGAAAGATGTTAAGAAATTTAATGAATGGTGAGTTTACTCCAGTTACTTTCTCTGAACCAAGATTTGAAAAGAAAGTAGCAGCTGTTGAAAGAATGACTGACGAAAAAAGTAGTGAGAATAAAAAATTAAATTACTTTACTAATGAAGATTACTTATTTCCTAAGTTAGAACTTAAAGATATAATGAGAGCTTACAAAAACAAACCATTAGATCCTGAAGGTAGAACAGAAGTATATAAAGATGAAAATCCTAACACAACAGGTTTCTTTGGTTCAGGATTCGGTGGACCAGGTTTCATACAACGTGGTAAAAATTTAATTGAAAAAACATTACCAGGCAGGCAGTTTGAAAGTAAGGTAACAACACCACCTTTGCCTGAGACGCCTATGCCATCTAAACAACTAAGTCAAGTGCCAAATATTGATCCACAAACTAACTTGACATCAACGGAGACTGCATTATTATCACCGACAGAAAAGGTAATAGCAGGGAGAAGCTAATGGCTAAAAAAGACGACGCATTACAAAAAATTGAATCACATGAGAAGCTGTGTAGAATTATGCAGAAACAAACTCATGACAAAATACATTCTATTGAAACTCAAATACAAAGAATAGAAAGTATATTATTAATTACTTCTGGTGCTTTGATCAGCGGTTTAATCTATGTTATATTTCAATTAATCACAAAATAAATTATGCAACTTAGCAAACATTTTACTCTTAAGGAGATGACGAAGTCCATGACTGCGACTCGTAAAGGTATTAATAATATGCCAGGACCAGGAGAGATTAAAAACTTAGGTGACTTATGTTACGAAGTTTTAGAACCGCTACGGGCACACTTCGACAAACCAGTTACGGTTACCAGCGGATACCGAAGCGAGGCGCTTTGTGAAGCGATCGGTAGCAAAAAGACATCGCAGCACGCACTGGGCCAGGCGGTCGACCTAGAAATATTTGGCGTGCCTAACATTAAGGTAGCCTATTGGTTACAAAATAACGTAGACTTTGATCAATTAATAATCGAGTATTATGACAAAGACGATCCTGCGGGGGGCTGGGTTCACATAAGCTATCACGAATCAGACTCCAACAGAAAACAAGTACTAACCTTCGACGGTAAAAAATACTCCGAAGGCCTTCCAGATATGGAATGGTCCGGTGGTAAAGTCGTAAATTAAAAATTACAGCGCGCGTTGCGCGTATATCCTACTATATCCATGATCTCAATTCTTCACCTAAAACTTCTGATGCTATGTTTATTTTTGTCCGTAGAGCTTTTACAATTTTTTCATCTACCGTGTCCTCAGCATTTATGTCAATGTAGAGTACTGGTTTTTGTTGCCCGAGCCTGTGTGCTCTGTCTTCTGACTGTAATCGTTTTTCGAGATCATATCCGTTAGAATAGTATATAACTGTGTTTGCAGCCGTCAATGTGATCCCATAGCCGCCCGTAGAGGGGGTTCCAATGAAAAACCGGCACTTAGGGTCGTCTTGAAAACGCTTAATATTGTCTTGTCTTTCTTCTTTAGGCGTGAGCCCGTAATAGTCAACCACGGATCCCGGACCATATTTTTTAACCACAGATTTGATTATTGCATTGATATCATATTGATAATGCGCCCAGATAATTGCTTTACCTTCAACATCTTCAAGCACGTCCATCAGTTCAGTAATTCTGTTATTTTCAATAGGCTGAGTTGCTCCATTATCATCTGTAAAATGACCACAAGTAATT
>Ga0208814_1001104_pt1 | contig 13310 bp, 23 predicted proteins | sample MalvirAntarct_55_FD_184253 | JGI IMG/M metagenome (GOLD analysis project Ga0208814, IMG submission 184253) | Marine viral communities from the Global Malaspina Expedition - Malaspina viral metaG Antarct_55 (SPAdes) (version 2) | ecosystem: Environmental > Aquatic > Marine > Oceanic | place...
CCATCTATCTTACATTAGTATAACTTCATTTAATAGTAGTAATGTTAGTACTATTATAGTAGCTATCTGTAGCTTTATTATTCGTTTATTATATTCATCATTCATAGCTTGTTTGTTTGTTTGTTAGTTATATATATTATCTTATGTACATCGTAGTTAGTTTGTAGTAATTTTAAGGGGGTGGGACAATAATATCCTGAAAAAATGAAAATATGCAATGTAATATACTGAAAAGAGGGTAGGCCGTAAAATATAAATTCGATTTTGTAAAGAAAGTCACAATAAAATTGCAGTATTATAGCACTATACTTCCCTGTATCTTAAGTTATTTTAAAAACAGTGACATTAGGCTGTTATACCTAACCTAGTAAGTGGCTATTGTCACACTTATCTAGATTTATATTTAACATGTACCTAATAGTAAAAACGAGTAATATTGTGTAATATACTATATTAAGACCAAAAACGGTCAAACACATTAAAAAAACAATTATGTCATTTAAACTAAAAAGTCCTTTACTAAGTAATCCTTTTAAAGAACAGGTTGATAAAATAGTAGCTAAACAATCTAAGAGAGTATCAGATTATAAGCCTGGTCCTAAAGCTAATCCTACTTATGGTACTGCTAAAAACTTAAAAGAAGCTGATTTAAAAGAAAAAGGTCAAAGAACAAACTTACCAGTGGAAAAAGCAAAGCCAACTGAAAAAGCTAAAAGTAATTTACCAGCTAACCAAGGCGGTGGTTCACCATTTAACACTAACATTGCAAGTTTAATTCTTAACGCAACTTCTAATAAGAAGTCAGGACTATCTTCGCTTCTTCCAAACTCTTACCAGGCGCAAGGGCCAGGAGGTAGAGGATTAGCTGTAAGCGGAGGGCCTGAAAAAGTAGCAGCAACCCCAGGTAAAGGTAGTGGTGTAATACCAGACTTACTACCAGCTGCTCTTAAACCAGATAATAATATAATGGTTACAAATGCTGGTAAAAACAATGATGAAAGTATAAAAAATACTAAGCCTAAAAATACTAACCCAAGCACAGGTACATCGACTAATAAAAAATCAACTACACTGAGCGCTGGTTCTAACGATAATGAAGATAAAAGCGGTGGTTATTTAAAAGATACTAAGAATTTTTCATTAGGTGTAGACACTAGCTTAACAAGAGGTAAAATGCCTAAACTTGAAAAAAGTGTTACTAATGCTAGATCTGCAGATTACGATATGATAAGAGCTAAAGGTCGTGGGCGAAGAAGCAGATTAAAAACTAGGTTAGATAAAAGTGAAGCAAGAGTAGCTAATAGAAATGATGCATCGTCAATGAGGATAAAAAGCAGGCAGCAGAAATCAGGTGATAGATATGCTAGTAAAATGGAAGCTAGTACTAATACAGGTACTAATCCAGGCAAGTTTGAGTCACAAAAAAAATTAGATGCTTTTGAAAAATCTATGGATTCACCAAAAGCAACTGTAAAAAATGCAGCTACACCACCAAAGCCTTCTTCTAGTTTGTCAAAAAATCCTGGAATTACTTCAGGTAGTATATCTCCTGGACCGTCAGTAAATGTTTTAAAATCAGGATCTGCAAGCTTAAATCCCGCTAAAACAAAAGCAAAACCAAGTATGAAACTTAATACAAGTGCTCAAACCACTGGTTTTATTGATGATAATAAAATTAAAAAAGGCGCTAAGCGAGCTAAAGGCGGTAAAAAAGTAAAAGCAAGGACTTATGAAAGCCTTACAGGTTTTAAAAATAAAATGGGTTCATCAGGTGGAATGAGAAGAGGTGTTTCATCTGCTAGTACTTCTATAAAAAGAGACGACTTGTCAAAAGGTCCAAAAGCTTAATAAATTAAAAATAAAATTAAAATAAAAAAAATGCCAAATCCAAGAATGAATGCTGCTAAAATGAAAGCAGAAGCTTTAAAAAAAGCAAGAGCAAACAAAATGAAATCTAAAATGGGAACTCCTTTACCCAAAAAAGGTGAAGTTAAAAAAACGGCTGCTAAAACTAAAGAAACTGTAGCTAATTTAATTAAGCCAGCTGCTTCAGTAAAAAATTCTAAAGTATACAAAACAATTAAGTCTCCTAGCCCTAAAATGCCTAAATTTGAAAAATTACCTGTTGACGATAAAGATTTAAAACCACAAAAAGAGTCTCCAAATAAAAACACGGGAGAAGTGAAGGGAAAAACTCAAAGAATTAGAGCCAAAAAGAAAAAAGTAAATGAAAAACTAGACAAAACTAGTGCTTATAAAAAAGATAAAAAAAATACTGTTACAGGTAAAAAGAGTAATCCAAAGTTTGAAAAACTTATGGATAAAGAAATGAAATTAACAGATAAATTAAAAAAATCAAAAGCAAAAGACTCTGCACTTAAAATGTCTGGTAGATCATATGATATGAAAAAGGCTTATGATAAAAAATTACCTATGTCTGAAAGATTTCATTACCTAGAAAATGAAAGACATGACGCTCCAGGCAAGATGAAAGGCTCTCCTTACCATATGAATTATGAGGATTCACCTTTAGACAAGACTTTAGTTGGTAATCAAAAGAATTTACCTGAGCATTTAAAGAAAAAGATTGAAGCTGCTCCACAAATGAAAGGTTCTCCTTACCATATGTCTAATGAATTGAAATATGATGGACCAGTTATTGATCAAATGAAAACATTATCACAAATGGGATCTTCTAAGGTTTTAAGACACATGAAAAGTAAAATATAAATAAAAATGGCAGTAATATATTCGTACCCAACAAAAGCTACTTTAGCTTTAGGCGATTTAGCGCTTATATCAGACTCAGCAGACAGCAATAAGACCAAGAACGCTACAATGTCATCTATAAAAGATGTTATAGATGTAGTGGATACATTTACTAATTCTTTTGGAACTTATGTTTCAGGAACAGCTAATGCAGCTGCTAAAGGTGCTGTTAGTATAGGTACTTTAGATTTATCAGCAATAGACGGAACTGCAGTTAGCGCTACAAGATTCTTAAGTAAAGATAATACTTGGGATGTACCGGTTTCATATACTGGAGGAGCTAACTTAGGCTTTGTACCAGTTGGAGGTACTAGCGCAAACTTTTTAAAAGGTGATGGAACCTGGGGAACTGGAGCTGGAGGAGTAACTAGTGTCACTGCTTTTACTACAAGTGATTTCGGCAAAGAAGGTATTGTAACAACTCCTACAACTGGAGCAGTTAAAGTTGGTATAGATATACTTCCACTAACTGATTTAAGTACAGGTGCACTTGGCTCCGATTTACTTTTTGTAGTAGATGACCCAAGTGGAATACCAAAAAACAAAAAAATATCTATTGATAACTTTTTTAGCACAGTTGGTTTAATAACTAACTCTTCAATTAATTATACCGTTAAATTACCTAATACAGTAGGTACAGCCAATCAAATATTAAAACTACCATCACCAATAGGAACTTCTCCATATCAATTAGCATGGGCAGATGATACTGGCGGTGGCGGCGGTAGTGGTACTGTCACAGGAACAGGTACTGCAAATAGAATAACTAAATGGTCTACAGGAGGAACAGGTATAGAAAATTCTCTTATAACAGACTTTGATAATACCGTTAGTATTGACAAAGTCACGATACTTAAAGGTGATGGAACACAAAATGGTGTTAATGGTAAATTACAACTTAATTGTTCTGCCAATAGTCATTATGTAGAATTATTGGGTCCAGTTCATACTGGTGGAGTTAGTTATTCTTTACAATTTCCTAAGACTGTAGGAACAGCTAATCAAGTATTAAAATTACCAGCATCTCCTGGGGCTAGTAATCTATTAGTTTGGGGTAATTCGGATAGTGGTCAAACACCTAATGACTACTCTAGTGCAACAATTTCGGATCCAGTTGCGTCTAACATCCAATATTTTTATATTTTTACTTGTAACACAGATTTTACTATAAGTAAAATGCATTGGTTTCAATCAGCAACATCAAACCAAGTTGTTACTTGGGGAATATATTTAGGTGACTTGTCAAGTGCAGCGCTATTAGGTCAAGGATCTGCAACAGTTACATCTACCGGTGTTAAGGTTGTTACTTTAGCTGCTGAGTCTGGTAAAAGTTTAGCTTTAACAAAAGGACTAACTTATGTTATAGCACACCAACAAGGCAATCAGAATGGTTCAGTTGCTTGTATAAATGGATTAGTAGATTCTAAATTAGGTGTATCTGTAGCAGGTTCAAGTGGATTACCAGCTACATTTCCAGATCCAGAAAAAACTTATACTGCTGAAGCTCTTAAACCATGCGTTAGTTTAGTACCATAAAAATATTAAATAACCGAACTATCAAGTGATAGTATATAATAACCAACGTTTAACTAAAACCAAATACAATGACGTTTTTATATACCCGCACCAATACGTGGTCTAGTGCACCACAACCAACAGAAGACACCATTAAGTACTGGAAACATATTTCACAGAAGAAAAACTGGAGAATAGTTCAATTACCTAATGGATTTTTACAAACCGAATATAATAGCATGGATGATACGGAAGTATGGATCGATGTTACCAGAAGAGAAACAATAGCTGGAGCAGAACAAGCAATAGATGCGTCTGTTGAACATTATGCTAAAAAGCTAGAGTTTACCAAAGGACCGAAAGTAATTAAAACCTTCGAGTAATATTCAAAATCAATCATATCAAATTAAATTAAATGCAAGAATTAAAGTTAGTTAAAAATCTGGCTTTTGGCGATACAGCTAGAAGTCAGATATTAGCTGGAGTAGAGAAACTAACCAATGCCGTTGGTTCTACTTTAGGAGCAGGTGGTAAATGTGTTATATTAGAAGACGCTAATGGACAACCACAAATAACAAAGGATGGAGTAACAGTTGCTAACAGCATCATATTACAAGATTCTATTGAAAATATTGGAGCAACGCTTATTAAACAAGCAGCTCAAAGAACTGTAGCAGACGCGGGCGATGGCACAACTACAGCAACCGTATTAGCAAAAGCTATATTAGACGAAGCTACAGATCATTCACTTCTTAATGATACAAGAGAAATGAAAAGAGGTATTGAATCAGGTGTTGATAAAGTTATAAAGTATTTAAATAAGAAAGCTAAAAAAGTTACTGGCAAGAAGATCGATCAAGTAGCTACTATATCCGCTAACAATGATAAAGAGTTAGGTAAAGTTATAGGTGAAGCTTTTAGATTAGTAGATGAAACAGGTGTTGTTATGATGGAAACAAATGAGCAGCCTGAAACTATTGTTGAATTAATAGAAGGTGTTCAATATGACCAACCACTTAAAAACAACCACTTCATTACTAATAAAGAAAAAGGAACAGCAGAATTAGATAATCCTTTAGTTTTAATTGTTGAATCAGTTGTATCTAATGTTAGAAAGATTCAATCAGTTCTTGAATACGTTATTAAAAATGGTAAGAGTCTTCTTATCATTGCAGATGTTGACTCACAGGTAGTTTCCGCGCTGGCCATGAATAAATCTAAAGGCAATATAAAGGTCAACATAATAGATGCACCAGTATACGGAATCAGCAAGAAAGACGTATTATCCGATCTATGTGCTGTGACTGGTGCTACACTTATTAATGAAGATCTAGGTGACGATATGGATATAATTGAACCTGAACATTTAGGATCATGTATCAAGTCTGTAACCAATCACGAGGAAACAATACTTCAAGTTGATTTAACAGAAAACAGTGATGTTAAAGAAACTATATCTTTATTAGAGAAGAACATTAAAGAAACTAAAAATCCTAATATAATAATTAGACTAGAAAAACGATTAGCTAAGTTAAAAGCTAAAGTTGCTACAGTTAAAGTTGGGGCTAACTCTGAAATAGAGTTAAAAGAAAAAAGAGATAGAGTAGAAGATGCTATTTGTGCTACAAAAGCTGCGATTAAAGAAGGTATAGTGCCAGGTGGCGGTATAGCTCTTTTAAATGCAAGTTTTAATTTAAAACCAACATGCGTAGGTGAAGAGGTGTTATATCAAGCGATAAGAAGACCTTATGAATTAATACTAAAAAACGCAGGTATAGATAAACTTGAAAAACTTGAAGAAGGTAAAGGGCTCAATGTGGTTACAGGAGATACGGTTGATATGGTAAAAGCCGGAATTATAGATCCTTTATTAGTTACTAAAAGTGCATTAACAAACGCGGCTTCAGTAGCTACTACTATATTATCAACTGATTGTGTAATTAATAACATAAGAGCATGAAAGCAGTAGGTAAATATATAGTAATTGAACCAATTAGAGAAATTGATGTTCAAACAAAAGGTGGATTAATCTTAGCTGATAAGCAAAGAGAAGATATTAGATATAGAAGAGCTAAGGTTTTAGAACCTGGCTCTGAAGTATCTGTATTGAAGAAAGGTGACGAAGTCTATTATGATAAAGCAGCTGGATTTAATATTGAAATAAAAAAAGAAGAATACAAAATTATCAAAGAGCATGATGTGGTTATTATTCTATGAGAAAACTAACTTCTAGTGACTTAAAAGATTTAGGTTTACTTAAACATTACAGGATTATACGGAAGTGGGCTTGTAAAACTAATGATTTAAATGATGCAGATTTAGAGCTATTAATTTATTTAGATGCTATAAATATGTTTACTAAAGATGATTTTAAAAAAGGTACGTACTCATTCAGCTGGGATAACAGGCGCTGGAACAGATTATTGAAACAAGGGTGGATTATAGTGTGGCGGAAAAGAAACCACACCACTCAAAAATATCATATATATAAAGTTTCCTATAAGTGCAAACAGCTGATAAGTCGCATGTACCGTATAATACTAGGCGAAGAAGATATGCCTACAACAAAATTAGAAAATAGTAATAGATATAGTTATAAAGTAATTACTAAGTCTATAAACTACGTAAACAAAGATAAAACAAGATAATATGTCATTTAAACTAAAATCACCATTTCACGCTGAGACTGCTAAAGGTAATTTAAACAAAGGAGGAAAAAGTTCCTCATATGTTAACCAAAACCCATTCACAAGTTTAGAAAATATTGATACAGCGTCAGCTGCGGGTGGAGAACAAACTATGAGTCCTGAACCTAGTAACGAAACTACTGAAAAACAAGTTAAACAAGCAGAAGAAGGTATGCCTTTAGGTTTAAACCCTAAACAAGAAGCTAAATTTAAAGTTAAAAAAGATAGAAAAGAATTAAAAGATCAAACTAAACTTAACAAACAAACTACCAGAGCTAAAACTATTTATGACAGAAATGAGTTTGAAGAAGTTAATGGTGAATATCTAAGTCCTGAAGATGCAAAACTTAAAAAAATACAAAATCAAACAAACTTTGAAAATGCTGAAATAAATTTAGCAGGTTATGATATGGAATCAGTTTTAAATATGTTAAATATGGAAAAACCAAATAGAGCAGGTACACCTGCTAGGATGTTGAAATCTACGGAAGATACAACACCAATGAAATATAAGTCTGTTAAAAAAGCAGGTAAAGAAAACTTAATGTCAGCTTTAGCTAAAAAAGGTCAACCTGAGGTTAATGATTTTACAAGGAATTTTGATTCTAGTATAGATATTGATTTAGGTGATAATGCTAAAATAAAGTCAATTCCAGAAAAGGTTAAAAAAGAAGAAAAGAAAAATAAACCAACAAGTGGAAAAGTTGTTGCACCTAGAAAATCTATAAAATTTTAAATTATGAATAGTCCATTAAATTTTAACCCTTTTGGTGTTTTAAAAGGCGGAATAAAAGCTTTTGCAAATAGAAAAGAATATGGCGGAGGTATTAAAGGTATGGCTAAAGCAGGTGGAGCTTTACTAACCGGAGAACACGAAGATAATAAACTAGATTCTATAAATGAAAAACTAGATACTCTAGTTGGATCTATGGGTCAAGAGGGTGATATACCTGATCCAGCTCAAGATCCATCGCTAGCACCTCCAGTTCCATTTGCTCCAGCAACACCATTAAACTTTACAGAATTTATGACAACACCTCAACAAGCTCCATCTAGCAATGGCACTGGTAGTGCTAATGCTGTTTTTGGAGATGTTAGGCCAATGTCAGTATCTGATCCTGATATAGAAACAAAAGGATCTTTATTTAATAAACAATAAAACTATTAATTATGCCAAATAGAGGAGAATATCAAAAACCAGCAGGCGTTGAATTAAACGGCGCAAAACCTATTTTAGGTTCTAGAACTATGAGATCTATAAATTGTACTATAGCATCTACTTTAACAATAGATAATTGCACGTACAAAGGGAACGCGGTTCTCAATGCAAACAGATAATGGACATGGAGGATTTGAAGTTGTATTTACTAAATGCTTCTTCATTTGCTTTAGCTAGTTTAAACTGGGTAGAGCCAATGTTAGAGATACTATTGCTAGGTTTAACAATAGGTTATACTATTCATAAATGGATGTTATTACATAAAAAGAAATGAGATCAATAAACGAAATTATAATACATTGCTCAGCCACTAGAGAAGAACAAGATATACCAGTTGCTACTATTAAAAAATGGCACGTAGAAGATAGAGGATGGTCTGATATAGGTTATCATTTTTATATAGAACTAGATGGTACTATAAAGAAAGGCAGAGATATTGATAGATCTGGAGCTCATACAAAAGGACATAATAGAAACTCAATAGGAGTTTGTTATTGTGGTGGCGTAGAGAGTGACGGTAAGACACCAAAGGATACTAGAACACCAGTACAAAAAGAAAGTTTGTTACACGTCCTTAAAACGTTAATGGCGATGTTTCCACTTGCTACTATTTATTCACATAATGAGTTTGCTGCTAAAGCATGCCCATCTTTTGATGCTACTAAAGAATATGAAAATATCTGAAAATACTGAGTTTAAAATTGACATAAAAACTGTAATTGGAATAATAATGTTAACTACAACTTTAGTTGGTATGTATTATACATTACAAGAAGATATAGCTTTAGCTAAAACGTTACCACCTAATGAAGTTACTCGTTTAGAGTATGAGTTAAAAGAAGAGTGGAATGAAGATATGATTATGGACTTGAAAGAAAGAGTAGAAATGCTTGAGCAAGTTGACGATGTTATTTTTGAAGAAATAAATGTTGTTTCTACTTTAATAAAAGATGGTACTGAAAACGATGGTAAACTAGAAGAATTAAAAAAGCAATTAGAAGACCTAAAGAAAAGAAAACCTAAAACAACTATAATAGTTAAGGAAGTTCCAATCAAAAAACGTAGATAATGGGAAAAATTAGTCCAGCATGCAAAGCTGCAGCAAAAAAGAAATTTAAGGTTTGGCCTAGTGCCTATGCTAGCGGTTGGGGTGTTAGATGTACTAAAGCTGGTGGTCCTGGCAATTATGGTGGTGGTTCTAAGAAAAGAAATCGTGGGAAAGATTAAAGGAGGCGGAACTAGCAAAGTTTGTCTACCTGCTTCCAAGGTAAGGTCAATGAGTAAAGCTGAAAAAGATAGTGTTGTTAATGCTAAAAAATCAGCTGCAGCTTCTGGAAAATATAAAAGATCTAGTAAGTCAAATATAAAAGGTGCTAGAAAAAAAGGAGCTACACTTCGTGATTGGTTTGAAAAAGAAAACTGGATTAACGTAGCTACAGGCGAACCATGTGGTGCTTCTAGTAGAAAACGCAAAAAGAAATAACAATGGCTACTAAAAGAACTAAAAAAAAAGCTTGTTGGCCTGGATTTGTAAAAATGGGCATGAAGAAAAAAGGAAATAAAATGGTTAACAACTGTGTTAAAGTTAAAAAGAAAAAGTAATGGATAAAGAATTTAAAGTACATATGATGTACAAAGACTGCCAAGAAGTAGAAGCTAAGACAATGAAAGAGCATTTAAAGCTAAAGAAAAAAGGTTATAATCATAAAAAATCAAAGGACTGTAAAAATGACTAACGCTAGTTACGAAAAATCTAATCGTAAAATGCGTTCTGAATATAAGAAAGAAACAGGTAAAACTTTAGGTATTAGACAAACTAGCGGTAAAGGTAAACGTAGAGTTTCATTTGCTTGTAGATTCGCTGGTATGAAAGGTCCTATGAAGAAGCCTAATGGTGAACCAACTAGAAAAGCTATAGCTTTAAAGAAGTGGGGTTTTGCAAGTGTTGGAGCAGCTAAAAAGTTTTGTAACTCAAATAAAGAGAAATGAAATCTAAAGGATTTGGTGATACAATAGCTAGGTTTACAGAAGCTACAGGTATAAAAAAAATGGCAGACATGATTCCAGGTGGTTGCGGATGTGATGATAGAAAAGACTGGTTCAATAAAAACTTTCCTTATAAAAAATAAATATTATGGCTAAAAAAGAATTTCCAGAAATAAAAGAAAAAAACGAAGGCAAATTTACTGCATGGGTTAAGAAAAACATGCCTGGTAAATCTACTTGTACTGCTGCTAGTAAAGTAATGAAAAATACTAAAAAATATAAGCCAGCCGTAGTTAAGATGGCTAACTATGCAAATAACTTTGGTTGTAAGAAAAAATAATGGCATTTAAATTAAGAAGTTCAGCTCCTATTAAAAGAATTGATATGGAAGATGGCGTTTTAGGCAAAGCCAATAAAGACGGAACCATAGATATTAATAAAAATATTACAGATCCTAAGCAAGAGAAAGAAGTTATAGAACATGAAAAACTTCATTTAGACCAAATGGAAAGAGGTGATTTAGATTATGATGATAAAAATGTTTACTGGAAAGGTAAAGAATATCCAAGATCCAAAATGAAAGAAGGTGCTAAAAATCTTCCATGGGAAAAAGAGGTATACGATGAAACTAAAGAAGACAATAAAATGAACACAAATTTTAAATTAAAAGAACATAGAGGTCAATCAGAACCCATGTCAGCTCTATCTAAGAGAGGATTAATTAAAAAAGACACTATGAAAGTTAGAATAAAGCCTAGTAAAGAAGGTGAACTATCTGACTATGCAAAAGATCGAGTTACTAAAACTAATAAAAGAGGAAAAGTAACTGTAGAAGTACCTAAATCAGAGATGTGGGACAAAAAATCAAAACTATTTAATAACGATTATGGGTCTTTCACTAATCCCAAAGGTAAAACATATATAAAATCAAAAGATCCAGCTGGTCAGTCTACTGCTAAAGGTTTTAAAAAAGCTAGAAGAAGAGACAGGTTAACAAATGCTGGAGCAGCAATTTTAGGTTCTGTTATGGTAGGTTCTACAATAGCAGGCGGTATTAGTGACACAAAGAGATAGCGTGGTGCAAAATAAAAAATTTAATGAAACTAAAATAGGGGCTTTTTTAAAAGCAAAAGCTCCTAAAGTTTTATCTGCTATAGGAGACATACTACCTGATCAAGGAACTCTTGGTGTAGTAAAAAATCTTATATCAAGTGATACTAAGATTAAAGCTGCTGACAAAGAATTAGCCTTAAAACTTATAGAACAAGATCTTCAAGAATTAAAAGAAGTATCTAGCAGATGGAGAAGCGATATGAAAAGTGATTCTTGGCTTTCTAAAAACACTCGTCCACTAGCTCTTATATTTTTAACATCATCAGCTGTGTTTATGATGGCTGTAGATTCTTTTCATTTACAGTTCGATGTTGATGAAGCTTGGATAAACTTATTAAAAACTTTACTGGTAACAGTATATGTAGCGTACTTCGGTAGTAGAGGCGCTGAAAAAATTACAAAAATAAATAAATAAATAAAATGTCAACAAGAGGATTAGAAGGGAACATGCAGGCTCAACCAAGGCTATTTGCTCACGATGCTAAATTAATAATTATTGGAGCTATAAACAATTCAGAAGCTAATAGCGGTCTGAATGTCACTAATTTTGGAACAGGTTATATTGTTGGTGAATTAATAACAATAACTACACCAACTGGTACAGGCGGTGCTGTTGGAGACAGGGCTGTTGTTAAAGTGTTAACAACAAGTGGTGCAGCAGCTACAGGACCCGTATTAACTTACGAAATGTCTACAGTAGGAGCTAAATATTTAGTAGGTGGCAACGCTAGTCAAGAAAGTACAACTGGTGGAACTGGAAATGGTTTTATTGCTACAGTTTCTAATATAGATATTCCAAACACTCAACAAAGAGGTTGCTGTCTATATATAGGCGACGTAACTGGTGGAGCTGCTTTGCAGGTGGTAATGGAATCAGCTGCTTTCACTGGTACAGCTGGAACAGGTTATGGAGTTTTAGATTTTGTAGAATTTAGTGGTGTTTTAACGGGTGGAATTTACCCTTATTTAGTTAAACAAGTAGTTTACAATGCTGCTACTCCAACTAAAATAATAGCACTGTATTAATATGTTTATAGGAATAATAAATTGGATACCAGAACGAGCAGTACCACCAGGACAAGCAAAACCTCCAGCTGCTGGTTTTGACGATATAATAACAGAGGCAGGCGTTTTAATGGTAAGCGAAGACAGTGTCCAATTAATAATAGAATAAAATGGCAAAAAAATTTTCAGAATTTACAACAAGAGCAGCATTAAGTGCAACAACTCACATAGTTGGTTACGACGGCAGTGGTACGTTAACCAATATAGACTTTACATTAGACACTTTAAAAGCCAATACCAGTATATACGGTGTAGACGGAACTCTATCGGGAGCTAGAACAGTTACAATGGCCGGCAATGGTTTAACTTTTACTGGTGGTACTTTTGAAATAAAAGACAATAGTGCAGTTAGCTTGTTTAAGTTTGAGGAAGATGGCGCATTTACAATTGGTAAAGATGTAGTTAGCGATATAGTTGGTAATGTTGCTATAGGCCGTGGTTTTACTCTGGGAGGTCAATCATCTGTAACAGATCCTGCAATAGCTATAGGTTTAGGTGTACAATCAAACTTTAGAAATAGTATAGGTATAGGTAGTAACGCAAGAGCTTTAACTGCGGGAATAGGTATAGGTCACAATGCTGGAGTTAGTGGTAGTGCTACTAACAGTATAAGTATAGGTGAAGACACTAAAGCTGCAGCAGGTGCTATAAACATAGGTAAAGGTGGTACTGGCTTAGGAGCTCAAGGAGCTAATAGTGTATCAATAGGTATGTCTTCTGCATCAAATGGAGATAGAGCAGTATCTATAGGTTTTAGTGCAGGTAACAACACAGCTCCTACAGCGAAGGCGTCTGTAAATAGTATTTCTATTGGTAACGGAGCAGTTGCTGGCGATGCAACTGGCAGTAACGCTGCTCTTGGATCATTAGCGATGTGTGCAAATGCTAGAGCATCAAAAGAAAATAGCATTGCTATAGGTACGTCTTCTGAAGCAGAAGGTACATCTTCTATTGCT
>Ga0208814_1001107_pt1 | contig 13281 bp, 15 predicted proteins | sample MalvirAntarct_55_FD_184253 | JGI IMG/M metagenome (GOLD analysis project Ga0208814, IMG submission 184253) | Marine viral communities from the Global Malaspina Expedition - Malaspina viral metaG Antarct_55 (SPAdes) (version 2) | ecosystem: Environmental > Aquatic > Marine > Oceanic | place...
GCTCGTGCGCGACCACCTCGACCATGAGCCCGACGCCTGCCATCTCGACCATCTGACGGCTTTCCTGCTCGACCTCCGCGATCCGTTGGCGCGCGCGCGCCGCAAATTCGGTGAACTCGAACAGCGTTTGCTGAAGGTCCTCGATTACCTCGTCGCCTTCAGGCGGCGTCATGCGCTTCAGCCGGCGGATGGCGCTCTTCGCCCGATCTTCAAGCCGACTGACCTGCGCCTGTGCGTCCGACAGGTCGACCTTCTGATGCTTATACTGGCGCTCGACGTCGCGCATGAATGTGCCGAGCCGGTCCTGAACGGCGTAGCGGATGACCTCCAGAAAGACCTGCTGTTCGGGCGTGATCCTAAGACCCTCCCGATTGGTTTGATCGACCAGCATTGGGTTGGCTGTGCGGGAGATGTTCACCCGACCTATAAACTGCGTCTTGTTCAGCGTGTATCCCGACCGGCGCAGCGCCTTGCGATCGAGTTCCAGCCAATCGTCTTCGTCTTCGCCATACGGAAAAACGCGGAACCGATCACGAAAGAGCATGATCCCCGACCACTTCTCCTGAAGCTCACGAACCGCCCGCTGCTCGCCAATTGCGTCGACGCGGGACAGACGGCGACGGTTGTACCAGTGCGCTTCGAACGAGAACGGGCCCACCGTCCTAAGCGCGCTGTCCTCAATGTGGCGGTCTCTTCCGATCATCGCGCTCTGCAGGTCCTCGACCGACAGGATGATGATCTCGCGCTCCTGCGGGTGCTCGAAGCCGAGGTCTACGGCTTCAACAGTGCAGGTGAGGGCAGGAGTACCATTAACAATCTCATACTGGCCCACGACACGTGCGTGCGCGGATTCAAGCAGTGCTGCGGGCATGATCGGAATTGCTTTGCGCTCGCCATTCCAGAAGAGGGCGATACGAGGCCGCGCGCTGGCGTCCGCGAAGGGATCGGTGAGGCGTGCGAAATCGTACTCCGCCATCTCGCGGACCCGGGCCTCGGTCCAATTTTCACTCAGGTCGCTCACAATGATTGCGGTGCCGGACCACGCCGGCCCCGACTTAGCCGATCCAATCTTGGGTTGCACTGGTATCTGGTCAAGCATCGCATCAACGTCAGCGAACGCACGCCAGTCAATCTCAAGCAGATTTAGATGCGTGTCGGTCTCCCGCGCGGTCTCCACCCGCAAGCGTTCGCCAAGCCGCATCGCCGAAAGCCGCCCGATGCCTTTCTCCCCGAGGTAAGGGACTTCGCGGTCGCCGCGACGGAGCGCGGCCTCCACCTCCCGCTTTCGAGAGGGCGTGCCGATGACGAGGAAGTTGCGCTCTAGGTCCTCAAGCGACATGCCGGTGCCGGTGTCCGCGACGGTGATCGTGTTGTAGCGCAACTGTGCCTCGGCCAGCCGTTCGCGAAGCTGCTTCAGACTGCTGGCGCCATCGATAGTGTTCCGGTAGCCGTCACGCGCCGCCGCGCTGGCGCTCGGGTCAAGAGTCGAGGCGATGAGCGCCTTTAGGCTTTCCAGATTGTCCCCGGAACCGATCTTCCCGGCGAGCCGGAGGTAAGCGCTACGCGAGAGGGGAATGTCGAATCTTAGCTCAACCCCCGTCTTGGTGTGCGCATCGAAGCCGTTCTTGATCAATTCATAGAAGGCAATGATGTCCGAGCTAATGAGCTCGGAGCCGAGCTCCAAGACAGTTCGGGCGGTAATTCGAAACAATGCAGCGTCCCCTCCCAGCATGGCCTAGGTGCGAACCATACCGCACCAGGGTCTGAGAGGACACGTCACCTTCACCGACGTTTGAAGCTGAGCCAGTTCCACGCAACAGGCCGCTGACGGCCGCGACCCGACATTGGCGCGTTCAGGCTTGAGGTCGATGCTTCGGGAGCGCTCAAGAGGTCTGCCTCAGCCATGGCGTTGAAGGTGGACTTCGCCACCACCACCTTCCGGTGCCTGTCTGTTTCGGAGGGCCAGAGACCATTGGCTGAACGGCCGGGATGCGCACATGAGACGACGGGCTCGGCTGCCGTTGAACCCTCCTACCTACCCTAGCTGCACGTTATCGGACATTCAGAGTGCCAGCCCCCGTTTCCGACCGAAGCTCCATTCGATGCCGCCGCTGTCCTTGGCGACGCCGGCGACGTGCTGACCGAGCTTCTTCTCGATCGTTGGCGACCAAGGCACGAGCCGGAAGCCGAGGCCCCCGTCGCGGCCAACGGCTTCTATCATCGCGAAGCGCCCGGACGTAAGGGTGAGGCGCTGACGATAGACGCCAGCGACATGCTCGCCAGCCGCGGCCTCCACATGCGGCAGGCCGGTTTCGCCCGAGAGTCGTGCTGCGGCAGCATCCAGCTCGCGACGGCGGAGGGTGTTCAGGAGATCGCGCTGCAGGATGACGCGCTGGCCTTGTCGGCGGGCGAAGCCTTCCTCGGCGAGGTGGTCCGCGCGGGCCGACATGGCATCGCGAACCTCGCGTCCGAAGCCGCCCATCGCGAGCGGCGCCGGCTCACGTTCGACCAGCCGATGATCAAGCCAGGTCGCGCCCGGTGCCGTGATCTGGCGGTGCAGGTCGAAGTCGGAGCGATTGGCGAGCACGAGCGTCGGCCGTTCGTCCTCGGGGCCGCCAAAGCGACGGACCTCGACGATGCCGCCGATCGGCGGTGCGTGCTCGAACGCCTCGATACCACGGAAGCGGATGTAGTGCGCGCGGCCATCGGTGCCGTCGACGATGGCGTAGGCCTCGCCTGTGAGCTCGTTCTGAAGGCCCGTGTCGACCAGCCGGCCAACAATTCGCCCGCCGGTCGAACCTGTGTCGGTCGCATAGTCGGCAACGCCGCGATCCTGCCCGCGCTCGGTGAAGGCGCGGTGCATCGTCTTGATGATGTCGCCGCGCATGCCGAGCTCGCGGAGCGAGCGCTCGGCTTCCAAGCCGACCATCCATTCGCCGGGACCGGCGGGTGTGGCGAGGCCCATCTTCTCCAGATGCTGGACCCGGCCGATCATGAGCCGGCGGGTGTCGTCACCGGCGGCGACGTTCGCCTCGGGGCGTAGGTCGATATACCCGGTGTCATCGGCGGCGATGCGGATCTCTACGTCGAGGCGCGTCCAGCGCTCGGCGCTGATCTCCTTCTCCAGGGCACTGCGGATTTCGTGCTCGGGTCGGGGTCCGAGCTCGATCGCCATCAGCTCCTCGGCGCGCGAGCGCAGACCACGGCTGATGTAGTCGCGCGAGATCACGAGGTCCGCACCGGTGTCGTCGACGCCGCGCACCAACAGATGGACGTGGGGGTTGTCGGTGTTCCAGTGATCGACAGCCACCCAGTCCAGCCGGGAGCCGAGGTCGGCCTCCATCTGCTTGGCAAGGTCGCGGGTGAAGGCGCGAAGGTCGGTCATCTCGCCGGCGTCCTCGGGCGAGACGATGAACCGGAAATGGTGGCGATCGTCCTTGGAGCGCTCGGCGAAGGCGAGGTCATCGGCGTGGTCGCTGCCTGGACCGAACATCACCGCCTTCTCGCCCTCGCGGGTCACGCCGTCGCGCTTCAGGTAGGTCAGATGCGCGGCGAGCGGTGCGGAGCGAAAGGCGCGGCCAGAATGCCGGGCGATCCGCGCGGCGACCACGACGCGGCGACTGGGGGAGAAGAGCCGGTTGCGGCTGAAGGCGATCCGGCCGCGGCCAAAGCTGGAGCGGCCCAGAGCCGGCGAGCGGCGGCTCTTTCCCGCCCAGCTGGACGCGCCGCCGGTGTGGCCGGCACGCCTGGCAGCGCGTAGGACCTGATGGATGAAGCTCTTGGGCCTCGGTGCGCGGGTGCTGCGGATGCGCCCTGGCCGCACCTGAAAGTCGTTGTCTCTCTCGCTCATCGCTGCCCCGCAAACCAGGGCGCAAAGCGCACAGTGCCGAAAACTACATTGGAATCGTTGAACAAATCCTGAGGCGCGGCACGCATCCCGACCGACCAGCACGCCGGAAGACAGGCCATATCAATGGCTTGGATGACGAGCGGCGAGCCCCTTTTATCTTGCCATCGTTCGGTTGTTGGGGCTGCCACCTCCACTTGCGCTCGCCATGCTACGCCAGAGCCCGACAGGGCATGAATGCACATGGCGTCAGTCACGACGAGCCCCTTGTGCTGCCGTGGGCGACGAATACCGATTCCGACTGTGGCTGTTGATTGGGTTCGCGCTCCTCCGGGACGGGGGAGGGGGACGTCTTCGACGGCTCCTCGGAGGCACGGTTGTCGACAGTCCGGCGGTCACTTGAGCGCGGGACAAACAGCGGTGCCTCGCGCCAGTCTGGTGGCGATGGCGGTGCGGCCGGAGCGTTCGGCGACGGCACGGCGGCGCCAAGCGCGGGCGCAAGCAAATCGACGTAGGCACGCGTCTCGGCAGGCAATGGCCGACCGGTTGCAAGGTACTCGTCGTAGCGGGCTGGCCCCGCATTGTAGGCCGCCAGCATGGCCGGAATGGCGCCATAGCGGTCGTACATCTCGCGCAAATAGGCTGCGCCCGCGAGGATGTTGTCGCGCGGATCGAACGGATCGCGGCCGAGGCGATAGCGGGCGCGCAGGTGATCCCAGGTATCGGGCATGACCTGCATCAGCCCCATCGCGCCCGCGGACGAGACGGCACGCGTAGCGCCGGCGCTCTCGGCGCCCAAGACGGCGACGATCCAGTGTTCGGGAATGCGAAAGCGCTGCGCTGCCTCGGCAATATGAGCGGCGAATGGATGGCCGATCTGCTGCTGCCCGGCGGTCGCCGGCTGAGCGAAAACGGCGCCGCTTTCGACCAGGCTGAGGGACAGGCCGGAAAGGAGAAGGAGGGCAATGCGGCCGCAAGGGCCGCACCGCCGCAGTGCTGGGGACAAGCGGACGCAGCGCATCGTTCAGTCCTGATCGTCGCGCTTTTTCGGGCGGGTCCAGTGCAGGCCCCAGTCGCGCCCGTCCTCATCCGATTGGAACAGCCGGGCGCGGATCGGAAGCGGAAAGGCCGGATCGTCCAGGACGACCGAGATAAACGTGCCCGCCCGTTCGCCGGAGTGTTTCCAGCCCGCGCCGACCTCCGGGCCGTCCTCGTCACCGAGATGAACCCGGTAGGCGGGCGCGTTGTCGCTGTCGGCGTTGTCGGCGGTGACAAAGGTGAGTTCGCAGCCGAACCAGAGGGTGCGGAGCCGGCCCGAATATCCTCCGGGCGTGCGTGTGAATTGACCGATCTTGGGCATGGGAATCTCCTTTTGGTTGCGGTGGGATTGCAGGAAGGCGCGCGTCGTCACCGCATCGGCGCGCGCCAGACGAAGCGGCCGTTTCCGTCTTCGTCGGTGTAAAGGGGGACCGCCCTGCCGATGACGGTGGTGGCCGGGAGCGGGCCGAAGTAGCGACCATCGAGACTGTCGGGGACGTCGATGTTCATGAGGAACAGCTCGTCCGGCTGAACGCGGCGGCAGCCGTGCCAGACCGGCAGGGGGCGGCCGTGACTGTCGCGGTCGCGCGCTTCGCCGAGAGGGATGTCATCGACGGTGATGGCGTGGCCGGTGCGACACACCCGCTGCCCGGGACGCCCCATGACGCGCTTCAGGAGCGGTACGTCGCGGCCGATATAGCCGCGCTCGACCATGAAATCTTCGAGCGGCTCGGGCGGCATCACCGCGACCAGGTCGGGAACTTCGAGACGCTCGGCCGGATCGATCCGATAGAGCCCGATCGGCGCGCTGACCGACACGTTCCAGACGAGCCTGGTCGATGTCGGAATGACCGCTGCTGCGGCAACGCCCATCGCGGCGACGCAGGTGAGCATGACATAGCCGAAGCGGGTCATTGTTCGATCTCCCGCCGCTTGAGCCATGCCTGATGGCGCGCAAACGTGTAGGAGCGCGGTTCGTGACCGGCGTTCATCCTGTGCGCCACATGGCGCCAGTGGTCGGGGGCGACGTCGCAGGGATCGACGCCGGCGGCTTCCACCGCGTCGATATGCAGGAGCACTTTCTCGACCTTCGGCCAGCCTTCGATCTTGAGGAGGATTTCGCCGCCAGGACGCACGAAAGGCAGCGTCTGATAGGCGGCGCCGGCGTCGACGGCGCGCACGATGTCGATGCGCGAGATGACGGTGCCGAAGTCGTTTGCCGCCCACCGGACAAAGGCGAAGATGGCGCCGGGACGAAAGGACACTACACGCCGACGACGATCGAGAATCCGGTCACCGGCTTGGCGGCCGAAGCGGATCCAGTATTCGATCCGGTTCTCGATCCAGGTCAGCTCGACATGGGTGAGCGCATCGGAGCTGTTGGCGGACGGCACTGGGCCGCCGCCAACGCGGGGGGGCGCGGTGCCGGTCATGAAGGGTCTCCTTCGTCTGCGGGGAATTCGCGGGCGAGCAGGTCGCGGAGCATGTCGGCGACGGTCTGTCCGCGCCGGAACGCCGCGATCTTGATCCGGCCGCGCAGTTCGGGCGTGACGTCGATCGTCAGCCGGGCGGTGAAACCGGCGGCGTCCGCGCCGCCCGCCGACGGTGGATCCGACGCCTTGATCCAGCGCTCGGGATCGGCGGGGCGCGACGCGAAACCGCGTTTCGGAGCGCGCCCGCTCATGGCGCAAGCCTCCCCACCTCGGCGCCAAGGGCCGCGACCTCGCACGCGGCCGGGCTGTCCTCGTCGATCTCGAAGACGAGCCGCCCGGATTGCGCCGTATCGGCGAAAGCGACGCGCTGACCGATCCGCGCCGTCAGCACCGGAGGATCGTGGTCGGCGAGCGTCTCGGCCGTCTCGCGGGCGATGACGGTACGCGCGCCGCAGCGGTTGAGAACGAAACGGGCGGCAAGCTGCGGGCGATAGATGCGCGCTTCATGCAGGAGCGACAGCATCTCGGCAGAGGCCCAGCCATCGAAGGGCGACGGTTGCACCGGGATCAGCACCAGATCGGCGGCGAGCAGCGCCGAGCGCATCAGCGAGGCGACACGGGGCGGTCCGTCGATGACGATGTGATCGGCGTCCCGCGCCAGCTCCGGCGCCTCGCGATGCAGCGTGTCACGCGCGAGGCCGACGACGCCGAACAGGCGTGGCAGGCCTTCGCGCGCCCGCTGCTGCGACCAGTCCAGCGCCGAGCCCTGCGGATCGGCGTCGATCAGGGTGACGCGCCTTCCCTGCCGTGCCCATTGTCCCGCGAGATGCAGCGCCAGCGTCGTCTTGCCGACGCCGCCCTTCTGGTTGAGGAACGCGACGATCATCGTCCCCCTCCCGGTTTACGCCCGAGGGGGAGTCGCGATGGGTGAGCGGTGTCGCTGCCGGTTGGCCGCGCCCCGGATGTCTTTCGGAGGAGCCCGTTGATGGCGGCAGCGACGGTGTTTTCCACATCGCTCCGCGCAACATAAAAGTTAGATTCTCTGTTAGATTCTAAGTTAAGGCCCGGAATCGTCGTTTCCGGCCAGAGACTTAACTGCGATCTCTGCGTGCGAAGTCCCGATGGCCCTGCGTGCGAAATCCCGATACCGTTTGCGTGCGAAGTCCCGACCGCGTCCACAGCGCCGTCCACAGGTACGGCGGATGGCTTCGCCGGCAGGATGCGCAGCAGTTCGCGTCGGCCTTTGCGCTCGATGTGCAGGCGGTAGCCGGGCAGCGGCTGGCGCGGGACGATGCGCCGGAGCTGGAGCGCGAAGTCGGAGACGCGCATGAGGCTGCCGGACTTTTCGTGGAGATGGGCGAACTCGAAAATCCAGCCCCGTGGCTGGCGGCCGGCGTGCTTGCGCGCGACGCGGTAGAGCCAGCGTTCGATGCCGCCCGTCAGCCGGAAATAGGCCGGATCGATGGTGAGCACCAGCGAGCGGTCTGTGACGCCGCGATAGGACCAGTCGGGCAGCACGAACTCCATGCCCTCGACGCGGCCGTTGCGCGTGACGCATTCCTCCCATTCGTTGATCCAGGAGAATTGGTGGCGGCGCCAATGCTCGCCCTGGCGGATGGTGGTGCGGATGACGGTCGATTGCAGGCGGGTGAGCGCGCCCTTCAGCAGCTTGTAGTCGCGCTGGCCGGTTTCGCGGCCGATCGCTGTCAGGAGCTGATAGGGTGTGAAGCGCAGGAAGCGGGAGGTCTTGAAGCCAAGATTTTCGGCCTCGACGATCTGCGAGGCGGCCCAGATGAGGACATCGGCATCCCAGATGGTCGCCATGCCGTGCTCGGGCACGGCGAAGACTTCGACGCGGACGCCACCGGCCTCATACAAGATCGGCGCGATGCGTTTGGCCTTGGCGAGCGAGAAGAACGGCCGCTCCATGAGGTCGCGCTGGTCGCGGGGACTGGCGTCGCCGGTTGCAACGATGAAGGGATCGAGCCTGGCCCGCTCGGTCGAGGTGATGAGGCGCCGCCGCTTCATGATCCGACGTCTCAGCGACGGTTGCGGCCGGCGTGGGCCGCCGGCATCGGTTCATGGCGCTTGGCGGGCAGCACAGACCCACGCGGGTCGGAGGTGGAGGTGACGGCGCCCCGATCGGCCCAGGCCTGGAGATCCTCGATCGCATAGACGACGCGGCCGCCGAGCTTGCGATAGGCCGGGCCGGTTCCATAGGTGCGGTGCTTTTCCAGCGTCCGGCCGGAGAGACCGAGGAAACGCGCGGCTTCGGGAGTTCTGAGAAAGCGCGGCGGCAAGCCGGCGAGACTGGGTGACATGATCGGGCCTCCGTGGGTTGGTTGAGGCCGCTGGCGAAGAGCGGCGGACGCAGGCCACGGTGGCGAAGGAGAGCCGCGAGGGGGGAGTGCGAAGAAGGGAATGCCAAAATCGCACCCCCTCTGCCGACATCGGGTCAGGATCGGCGGCGATGACGCAGCAGCGCGCGATAGCCGCCGGCGATCATGGCGAAGGCGTCCTTGACAAGGTCCATGGTCGCGTCGCGCAGCGCGGAGGACTTCCAGGGATCGGATGCAACGCGGGACACGCCGTAAATGACGTTTGCGATCTCGCGGTAGGTCGCGCCGTTCATGCGCCCGTCGACGGCTTGCAGCATGTGGCGGGCACGCCGGCGTTGCTGCTTGGTCAGGCGGGCATCGGGCGGGACAGCACGGCCAAGCAGGGACTTAAGCAGACGCTGGACGGCTTCGAGCCGGTCGAGGCCGTCGAGATCGAGCGGGATCAGCGCGGCAAGGGGTTGGCCGCCGGCAACGCCTGCCAGCCGCAGGAGATGGAGAGCCTGCCCATCTCCGGGATCGTGCAGGAAATGGACGCCCTGTTCGTCGGAGCGGGCGGCGGTTTCCTGAACGACGGTGAAGAGGTTGCTATCGGCGGGAAGTATGGAAGGTGCGGCCGTCAGCAGCACGGTGCTGGTGTCGTCCTCGGGGCACCAGAAGACGGGAATTTCGGTCGCGTTGAGCGATGGACGGGCAACGAAATTGCAACCCCCAGCGTTTCCGCACCCGGTTCGTCAATTCCCGGAGATCGCACGCCGGACGCCTGGTCTCGGCATAATCGCGCTGATAGTCGCCATTGCGCCGCAGCCATTCCCAGCCGAGATCGGGCGATACGAGATCGTCGAGATAGTCGTAGGTCGATGTCGACCGCCACCGGGATATGTCAGGGGTCATGGGCGTCCTCTGCGCGCTGTCTACCGGGAGGCGCACCATTCCCGGTTGCGGAGGCCGCCGGAAGCCCCGAAGGTGGCAACGGGCGATGCGGGTGAGGCATCGCTATTCCGGCTAGTGGGGACGGCCCTCGTGCACGAGCAGGCGATAGCCATGCTCGGTCATCCAGCGGGCGCGGGCGAGATGGGTGTCATGGACATGGCGCGCGCGATCCGGCTCGCGAGCCGGATCGAGGCCGAACAGGATCGTGACGGCCTCGCGCCAGTCGGCGCCGTCGGTCGCCGCATCGAGCAGGCGCATGTATAGCTTCATATGCTCACGGTCATAGGCCGTGAGCGCCGCGCTCTGCGGCGGTTCATCGAGGAATTGTACTTGCGTCACCCCAGCCCCCAGAGCCACACCATATCCGCCCGCACCCCATTTTGGTAACCAGGCGTTCCACGGGCAGAGGGAAGACCGATGGCGCATCGCGTGATGCATAGCAGGCATCGCCGAGGCGCTGAATGGGATGTCGGGGCTATTTTCGGCTGTCGATTTTCGCACGAACGAACATCACCCCTTCTCCTTGGTCGGAGTTGAGGAAGACGATGCCATTGGCCTCGAACGCCCGGCGCACCTGATCGCGCGTCGTCTCATACACCTTGAGTCCGCTCTCGGACTCGAGGCGCTTCAACGCGGTCAGGGATACCAGGGCCTTTTCAGCGAGCGTCTCCTGCGTCCAACCAAGCAACGCGCGTGCGGCCCGCGTCTGTCGGGCGGTGATCATGCATGATCACCGCCCACCGACACGAACGCACATGCCAGAACTACGACTATACTAGTCGTTCTATCGGTGAAGGACCAGACACAAAACGCTGTGCTGGTGTCCTTCGGAGCGATCGGCGTTGTGACTGATTCGGTCGGCTACGAACGGCGAAAGGCCCCGCCCGGATCGTCCGGGCGGGGCGTCGCGGCGCATCAGTCGCCGTTGCGGCGGGTGGGGCGGGACCAGATGAGGCTGAAACCGCCGTCCTCGTCGTCGAAGAGGTTGGCGTAGATCGGGGCGGTGAAGCTCGGATCGTCGAGCTTGAGGCCCAGATAGTCGCGGCCCTCGTTGGACTGCTTGGACCAGGCGGCGCCGATCTCGGCGCGGCCGACCAGAACGCGGTGGCTGGGGGCGTTCTCGCTGGTCTGGTTGGTTTCCGGGACGATGCGGACGTTCTTGGCCTGCACATTGAGGGTGACGATTTCGCCGGTGTATTCGTTGCCGGTCTTCTTGAAGGTGCCGATGGTCGCCATGTCAGTTCTCCTTGATTTGAAGCTCCGAGCCCGCACCATTGCGGCCTCGATGGCGATCGACGGGCCGGAGGCGATCGACGCCGCACCCGCTAGGGCCGCAGCGCCAGCGGAGGATGGCGCCCGAGCCACTTTCTTGTTTCGCGAGGAATGAGCGCGCAGCGCTCAGGGGAAGAAAGTTGATCGGCGCCATTGCGGCATAGGCGATCGAGGCGCAGCCGGTCTTCGGCCAGATCAGGCCATTGGAGAGGCCGTTTGGAGCGGTCGACCCGACAAAAAGATCAAGGGAGAACGTGGCGGTCCCGTGCAGCCGTAGGAACCCTGGCAACGGGTCGCTGCCGGTGACGACGTTGCACCTGTCCTGGCGAGAACCGCGATGGGCTTCCCGCAGCCCTCGGCTGGTGAGCGCGACCCGCGCCTGCGTCATCAAGTGGCTGTGCAGGGGACCAGCTACCTGTTCAGCGCCGCTTCAACGTGCCTTACGCTATTTCTGGCCTGACATTGCGACTCTGTCTGACGGCCAGTTTCTTCCATCTCCGGCGGTGAGGATGGCAGCCATGCCGGCTTGCAGGCCAGTGCTCCAACGGCTGTGTCGGTGTCAGCCCCGTGCCATGCCCCGTCCGGCCGGTTCGGGTGCGGCCATCGGCGCGATCCGCAGGAATGCCGTGACGCCGACCGCGATCGCACCGACGACGGAAAAGGCGATCTGCCAGTTCTCAGACGGCATGGCGTGCTTCACGATGCCATGGGTCGCGTGATAGCCCGCGATCGCCGCAGGTGCGACGAAGGCAAGCGCAATGACGATGCGCAGCCAGAGCGGCCGTGCGAAGGCAAGGAGCAGTTGGCCGACGCCGAAAATCAGCCCGGCCGCGACCAGACCGATCGCGATGCCGCCCGGCCAGCCGGCGCCACTGTCATAGGCCCACATGCCGGCGGTGACTCCGGCGAAGGCTGGGAGCGCGTAGATAGCAAGCGTGAACAGCAACCAGCAGAGAACGCCGATGGCCGCGACGCTGAAGAAGATGCCAAAGAAGATCATGGCGGTGGTCTCCGTGAGAAAAGATCTGACGGACGCGCCTTCCACCACCACCGCAGCGCGCTGTGCAGATTAGCCCATCGCCGGGCCCATTGGAATCCGGGATTTGGGCGGGCAAGGCTCTAGGATGCCGGAAAATCGTGCGCGGATCAGGAGAAAAAGGTCGCACGGATGCGGCGATACTCTTCAGTTTCTGCCTGATTGCTCGGGAAAACCTCGATCAAAGGCCGCGTGGCGGTGCTGATCAATCCCTGCCAGATACGCGCACCGTGCGGCGACGACAGAACCAAGCTCTTAACATCCGACGTCGTGTTCCAAATGAACAGCGACAACCTGTGGTGTTCGACTGCGTCGGCAATGGCAGCGTTTATATGCTCGTCGGCGAAGCCATAGCCTGCGATCATCAGCCGTACATCGCCGGCGTTGATGACCGCTCTGAAGATGTCGGCGTACCAGCTCAGCAGGGGCATCGAGGCAATCTCTGCTGTCTTCTCGGTTCCAACTACCATCGCGTTGCCGCCGTCAGGCGATCGCCAATTGAACGATCCGTATAGCTTGATGACGTTCATTTGGTTGGCGAGCCGTCCCTGTACTCTCGGGTCGACTGCTGGTTGCATCATGAATGTGGGATCGTAAGCACCGATATTTGTCCAGAACCAGCGCCGGCCGGGGTTCGGAACAAGACCCGGCAGGACTCCGCCGGGCGCACCCGCGACATGCTCGTTGTAGAGATGCCGTTCGAAGAAGAGGTCCTGATTCAGAGTGAAGAGATATCCAGAACTATTTCCCTCGTTGCGCTGTCCGAAGAAGCGGAACAGCAGTTCCTGTACCTTGTAAATGTTGATCCACGGCTCATGGTCTGGCCGCGCGATCTCACGATCTATCGCAACGAAAATGTCCAAAACCGCTTGCTCGATCTCCGCGCGGTCAGCGGCCGTGAAGGGCGCAACGTGCGTTTTGCCGAGCGCGACTTCAAAGGCCGTTTCGTCGAGGAGGAGGTCACGTAGGCCGGCGTTCGCGCGGATGCGCGGATGCCCAACGAGCGATGACCATACCTCGTTGGCGAGCTGGCCACCCCAGTTGCGCGACCATTCAGCGCCGGTGTGAAGAACGTGCCTACTGAACTTTCCGATCATGCGAACGATGATATCACGGAGCGGTGGGATCGACAGCTTTAGAGGGCGGCGCTCACGCGCCGCCGTCACCGAACTTCCAGACCGGAATGCCCATCTTGCGGGCCTTGTCGGCGAGATTGTCCTGAATACCGGTGCCGGGGAACACCATCACGCCGATCGGCAACACCGCGAGCATGGAGTCGTTGCGCTTGAACGGCGCGGCCTTGGCGTGGCGGGTCCAGTCGGGCTTGAAGGCGACCTGCGGCACCTTGCGGGTGTCGGCCCAGCTGGCAGCGATGCGCTCGGCGCC
>Ga0208814_1001108_pt1 | contig 13278 bp, 26 predicted proteins | sample MalvirAntarct_55_FD_184253 | JGI IMG/M metagenome (GOLD analysis project Ga0208814, IMG submission 184253) | Marine viral communities from the Global Malaspina Expedition - Malaspina viral metaG Antarct_55 (SPAdes) (version 2) | ecosystem: Environmental > Aquatic > Marine > Oceanic | place...
AAAGGTGCAGGGCCACTGGCTCTACCACCAAATGTCTTTAGTCTTGCACCAGCAGGGCGTACCTTACTAACGTCCCACTTAGGGATTTCACCAGCCCATAGGAGAGCAAGAACTTGCCTGAGACCTTTAGCCCAACCCTCTTTGCTATCCCTGATGACAACACAAGTGTCGCTCTCAAAGAGTTGTGGCACATCTGGGAGCTTACTGACGAACTGGCGCTCTACGGAGAACCCAACACCAGTACCACAAAGCAAGATAAACATAGCCTCATCAAATGACTTAGGGTCATCGACAGGTAGATAACTACAGTTGTACATACAGGTGTTGTCACGCTGTGCTGCCTTACCTGCAGTCATTAGTGATCTCATAGAAGGCATAACTTCTAAGTCCATTATAGAATTAGCTATAGCAGCGTAGGTATCTATATCAACTAGACTACCCACAACGTTAACCATAAATCTATCTACTGTTTCTCCCCATGTCTCTCGCCTCTTCTCTTCGTCAAGCCATCGTGCATAACGACTTGTTGCAATAAAGGTTTGGTAGTCAGTCGGTAAGTAATTGTTTGTCATTTGTCTTCCTTCATACAAGATCAGATAAGTCAGGTTGTTGGTAGTTCGGCCCCTTTAATACTTTACCATCAGGGCGCTTGAAGGGCTTACCTTCGTTGTCTAGCTTAGACATGTTAGATGTGTGGACACGCTTTATTGCTTCATTTAAATCCCACCCAAACGTACTAGCAAAACCATATGTAACGTAAGCAAGGTCAGCTAATTCTTTTAGAAGGTCTACAGGTTTGTCTGCTAGGAGTACCTCTGAGCATTCTTCTTTGACAAGAACTTTTCTCAAGTCTTTAAGTCTGCGACTAAAACCATGCTCTTGATCTAATGGGTGATCCATTGCTATTGCAAATTCACGAACCATATCTGTAGGTGTCTGTGTCATCCATACTCCCTAATGTTTATGTTATATATTTTTACATCATCAATATCAAAAACTAAATTCTCAATTAGGTCTTTGACGTCTTCGTTGTGGTGCATTTCGTGAGAGGACAATATATTGTTTTTATCATCTACCTCAACTACGAAGGTGGCACTAAATTTCCTACTCGCCATCTGTCTCTAGCTCCTCAATAAGACGGTCTATATACCAACGTGCCTTCTTCAAGTCTTCTACCCCATTCTTGTAAGGCCAGCGCCACAGATACTTAAAGGCGTTCTGCCAGCAGTAGGCTTGGTGTGGCTCTACATAGGAGCCTTGAGACATAGCCTTCATTGCATCAATGCACTCAATAGCAGACCCGTTGTAGTGCGGAGGATGTTCTACCATATCAATCATACTAGCAGGTTCCTTTTGTTTTAGTGAACTTATTGATTGTTAGAATGTTGCCTTCAGAGGAATACAGAGGTAAGCTGTCCTCTTCGAATATAGACTCATCAGCGTCCATTATCTCCTGTATCTTTTCTTCCAGCCTTTCTTTAAGAGAAGCTAAGACCTCCATCTCATCATCGTCACTAGCTACCAATTCAAAAAAGGCGCTCATAGTCACTGCAACTTGTATAGCTAAGTCTAGGTCTTCTTCTTCAAGAACATTGTCAGGGTCTTTGTATATGCAAGTCTCAATACGTCCATCACCTAGTGGCTTGATTATTACGGCTATGTCTTCTATGCCTACTTCATATGTCATTAGTCTTTCCTTTGTGTCTTAAGGGGTATAACTTTATGCTTAACATACATTCCCTCCTCTGTCAACCACTCACTAGGTATTAACCTATTGGAATATAAGAAGTTATTCTTCTTACACCAGTCGCTGTAAGTAGTCTTAGAACCTTTGTAAAGTTTATTTCTAGCATTGCTAAAGACAAACCGTATGTCTAACTCCGGGTGTTGCTTACGAACTTGTAAATGTTTATGTCTATCTTCTGAGTCAAAGATACCTTTTGTTTCTATAAAGATACCATTGTCTAACTGGAAGTCTGGTGTGTAAGTGCGATAGCGTAGGTCTTCCCACTCTATCTTTAGCTGCTCATAACGTACAGCCTTCTGACACTCAGCAAGTACAAGAGCAGTGCTTTTCTCAAGACCACTCCTGTACTTAGCTTTAGCGTGTTTGCGTTTAGCTGTTGGCATCGTCTGGTACAGTCTCGCCTACCAGAGATTTCTTTATACGCTCAACTAGTATATTACCTACAACAGTTACACTGTGAAGATTATACTCTAATTGTCTTTTTACATTTCCATTGTACTGTATCTCATTAAGTATATTGGTCTGATCTTCTGTAAAGTCATCAGAGTCATATTCAATATCGTCTAGTGTAATTTTAGTCATACTTTTTCCTTTATGCTATTTGAGTATAAGATACCGTAGGTGGTGTCTTTCTTCCTTGGTATGTCTTAGAAGGCAGTTCTTGATAGTTAGGCCAACACGACTTCTTAAAAGAACAGAAGTTACACTCTCTGCATAACACCCTGTTACCTGAAGTCTTCTTACGGTATGTCTCTGGCTCATCAGTGTACTGTCTTTGTAACGGCTCATCATTCTCTAGATAGTCATACGTTTCACGAATCTTATCTAGTACTAACTCAACATCTACATGTTTAGCTGAGACATATTTGTGCTGCCCATTAGCTTTGTTGACAACCCACCAGCCTCCTACCTTCTTACCTGCAGCTACAGCGTAGCCTACAAGCTGTGCTACATAGCCGAATGGGTCATTGTCTTGTAGTGTTTCAAGGTCTACAAACTTATGAGTATAGGAGTAGTCTGACGCAGACTTAACGTCATCTACCCTACCATCCATAACCATGTCATACTCACCTCTTATTGGGCGTCTACCACCTCCTAATTCTAAGGAGACAATGTTATTATCTTCAAAGTCAACATTTGCTGTACGTAAGATACCTTTGAACACAGATTCTACTATGTCACCTAGCATCATGTTCATCATGAACTGGTCAGCAAAGGGTGCTTTCTCTTCTGGCTTATTCTTCTCAAACCATAGTTGACACTTAGGGCGTCCGATGTTTGACATACGTAATTTAAAATTACCACGTGGCCCCCCGTTGAATTGCTTATCTAAACCATCTCGAACGTCAGAGGCAACAGTATCCATCACTGCCTCTGACATCTTTGACTTGCCTAGAGTAGCATCCCGCATAAGCATCTTGATAGGAAGCTCAGCGGCATGACTCATATTCATACTAAAACGGTATTTCTTCTACTTGAACTATTGCATCCAAGATAGAAGGGTCAATGGCAACGTCTGGTTTATTAAGCTTCTTCCACTCGCTTAACACATAGTCGTTAGCATAGTCTACGTAGTCTACAAAAGATCTGAGCGTAGCTTGATCACCTTCGTACATATCTTTCTGACTACCTAGCACAGCTACAATAGTAGCGTACATATTACCTGTTGGCATTGTCTCTTTCTGAGAAGACAACTTAATAGTATGTTCAATAGGTAACAACTTCTTAGAGGTAATGCCTTTCATTGCAGCGTCAAGAGACTTCTTACTGTCGTTGTTCTTGACGTCCATAACAAAGTCAATCTCTTCTTCGTAACCTTTGACAGTTGCACCAGTAGAATCTGTAGTCTTACCCAGTGTAACCTTACCAAACAAAACTTTAGTATTCTTAATGCTACGCATCAAAGCCTTAGTGTCTTCGTCTACTGCGTTCCAATCTTTAATGTACTTATTAGGACGCCCAAGATTAAATGTACCACGTGTATCTTTAAGATCACCTTTCAACACAGAGGCCATAACAGTCTTATTCATCTTGCTTGCAGCGCTGTCCCACTGAGTCCACTGCTGGCGCTGGGCAAACAAACGTAAAGTAGCGCTACGGCTGTACACTTCATTACCGTTAACGTCCTTAAGTTTAAATGCCCCAAGAGGTACAACTACCTTCTCTTCTAGTTCACCGTCTTCATCTAGTCCTTCTGCCATAATAGGTGACTGCATCTGAGACAGGCGTGGAATGCTTGGGCCAGACGGCCCTGCTTCTGCCTCAGAGAAACCCATAGCTGCTGCCATATCAGTGCCAGCAAAATTAGTACTTAACTCATTGCTCATTTATATATCCTTTCGAGCGAAACATGAACCGTAGTTGTACCACTAAACGTCTTTAGTGTCAAGCCAATTCGGTCCCATCTTGGCTTCTAATAGTAGAGGTACATTCATTTCTACCCCATAGTATTTGTGTATAATTGCATCTAAATTTTTATTAACATCATCTATGACACCTAGTACCTCCTTCTCTTCTTGAGGGTGAATATCAATCACCGCTGAATCGTGTACACTATTGACTAGACACGACTGTAAATCCTTAAGTCTGCTTGCTATCTCCAGCAGAACTACAGGTACTACATCACCAGTTGCAAAACCTTGCACAGGGTAATTCTTTATTCTAGTAAAGTTAGTGGGCATACCATTAGCTCTACGCTGGGTGTTAGGGAAAGCGTACTGCCTCCCTGACACATTAGTTATCTTCTGAAACCTCACAGCTTCGCTGCCTAACTTGTCGTGCCACTTACTTATACCCTTATACTTCTTTAAGAAGTGGTGGTAATAGGCAGCTTCAGCCTTAGTTCTACCATGTCCAGTGGCCCCGAATAGAGGAGCAAAAGTATGCGCCTTTGCCTCTTGTCTAGTTGTGGCTTGCCCTGCATCACTGATAACCTGTGAGGTGTAAGAGTGAACGTCAAACCCTGTGCTGATCTCCTCCATAGCTACAGGGTCTTGTGACAGAAATGCAGCGGCACGAAATTCTAGCTGGGCAAAGTCAGCCTCCATGATCTTCCCACCTTCCCAACGGGATATAAAAACCCGCTTCACAGGAAACGTACCACCACGTGGCATGTTCTGCATGTTAGGTTCACGCCCAGAGAAACGTCCGGTAGATGTGATGTGCTGTGTTAAAGACACGTGTAGCATATCATCTTTTTTAGTGTAGGTATCAATGCCATCAACAAAACTAGACAGGTAGCTAGACACAGCATTCAACCTCTTTAAGTCTTCAAGGAACTTTACAGCTATAGCCATCTTGTTGTCTAGTGCTGTAGCCCTCAGTGCATCTAGTATGTTCTTTCCTGTAGAGAAACCACTGGCACTAACCCATGAAGCATTAGGAGGAAAGAAACCAAACCCAGCCATGCGAGGCTGCTTCTTAAGTTGATAGCCTCTGGCATCACAGTCCTTACATTTATTTGGTTTGGAATATTTACTGCCGTCTTTCCTTACTTTATATGTATGTGCATTACCCTCACATGTAGGACAAGTAAACGCCTCAGTACGATACAGAAGATCACTATTAGAATTAATGATCTCTTTCAAGTCAGGTAGAGTTTTACAATCGTCAAACAGATTAGGCCATACATCCTTTGAGTGTGGCTTACGACTAAAGATAACCTGCGACATCTGCTCTGGGCTGTTAAGGTTTACTGGGGTGTCACCCATGACCTCACGTACCTGCATCTGTAGGCGTGTCTGAATAGTACCACGTTCTTGTTCGTACTCCTTACGCACTAAATCTAATGCCTTCCTGTCAACCTTCATGCCAGACTGTTTCATCCGTGTAAGAAGCTTACATACCTCAAAGGTTATGTCTCTGACCTTTACAAGGCTTGCCGACTCAGGCTTAGAGAAGTCAGAACTCTGTGCATTAAACAGGGCCAGTGTAGTGTTGCAGTCAGCCTCAAGATAAAAGGTCAACTCCTTTAGAGGTATCTCATCTGTATTGTAGCCTTCTTTAAAGTACCTCTTAAGTGTGTCATCCTTTTGGCATTCAAGGTTCCTACGAATAGCCGTGTTGCCTAGAGACATAGAGATCTTCTTAGCTACACCATTAGGTGTGATCTCTAGGTTGTTACCTCTAAGCAGTATACTCTCAGCTAACATGGTATCCCATATTGGGCCTTCATACTTAAAGCCACACTCCCATAGCCAAGCCAAGTCATGCTGTGCATTGTGCATGATAAGTAATGTTGTAGCGTCTAGTACCTTCTGAATTGTAGTAGCCTTCTCGCCTGTCTCATCTACAAACTCTTTGTGCTGTAAATTAAAAGTACCACAATCAGTACCGTCATCTACATCACGTACCCCTACATTGACTAGGTGATTGTCTGGCTCCCAAGGGTCCAAGAACAACTTACCTTCTCTCTTCTGTGTAGTGTTTTCTACGTCTAATACAATACGCATTAGGTTCCTTTCTAGGCTAGGTACTGTGACCTACTGCCATCTAATTCACAATGAATAACACCATGCCATCCACCCTTAAGCTTATTCTTAGCTACGTTGATGTGTCTTTGTGCAGCCTTATCATCGTCAGAGCCTTCTGTAACCGGGTTCTTAGCAATCAAGAGCATCAGGTCAGCTTCTGCAGCCTTACCTGTCTTGCTTCCTTCTAGCATAGATTGATCCAAGTATACTTTGTCTTGAGCATCAGCAGATAACTGACTCATCCATATAATAGCACAGTCATACTTCTTAGCTATGTTACGTGCATGGATAGCTGCTGCTTTAAGATAGACGTCTGTCTGGTCACTGGTCTTCACAGCAAACTTATCACCCATATCAAGTATTACTATATCAGGCTTACTGTGCTTAATAATATTCTCTACCCAGTCCAGATTCTGCCCCATACTATCAACCATACTAATCTGGTTGCGTACCTTCTTATACCTCTGAGCAGCCAGAGCATAGTTAGACTTGATCTCATCTGTGTCCATACTAGAGGCTGCACATAGATAACGCTCTGCTACACGTACATATTCTTCTTCATTACACAAGATCATACACTTAGCCCCTTGGTCAGCAAAACCATTAGGTGCTGCAATAGTAGATGCATGGAAGCTTGTCTTACCTGTATTAGGTCTGGCCCCTACGATGACAAAGTGACCACCACTTATACCTTCAATACGTGAAGCCAAGCTAGGTATGTTCCACTTCCATTGCGACTGCTTGTTACCAGCCTCAAGTATAGTATCAATATCTATGTCAGCCCACTCAACGTTTACGCTAGGCATGAAGTTGTCTTCATGTTTCTCTATTATCTGACGTAGTGGGTCAAGAGACTTAAGCTTACCGTTAACGTAGTCAAACCCTAGATTAGCTACCACTTCTCCTACGTACTGCTGACACATGCGGGACAGTACATCTGATGCAACATCAGCAGACATAGGGTCTTCTCTGCGTATCTTAGAGAATAGGTCTTGGTACATAACCTTATTGGAAGTAGTGAGTGTGCTATACTCAGAAAAGAATAATGCCTCTAGCTCTGATGTAGAGATAGTGCGATCATACTTATCCATTGCATTGTCTAGTACTCTTTTAATCTTTCTTGTATCTTTGGCAAACAGTTTATCAAGACAGCTTATAGTCTTGTGTTCTTCATAGAACTCTTGGTCATGCATTGTTCTAATTAAGGACAACTCCATCATGCTCTACTTCTCCAATCTCAAGGCAAACCATGACACAGGAAACAATCCCTGCATGCCAGTGCAGATTTGATTTGCTGCTAATCTAGTTTCTAATTGTGTATCACCTGAACACCTAAGATTGCACATATCTGCAAAGGCGTCAAGGCTACCTGACCAGTACCACTCAGTCATGAGGCTTTGAGGCAACACCATACGTGCTTGCTCTGGGCATACTCCATTGTTAATTAGGTTCTCATATGCAACCAGTTGCCTGTGCCATTGCATGTCTTGATCCATGTATACATTTACTACACCATCACTGCCCTGCTTCTTATCTTCTGACCTACCACGCCACTCACTAGGCTCATAGAACTCAGGCTTAGTATCGACATACCTACGGCTGACCTCATTCCAGCGTAAGAACTTATGCTTGACTAGCTGACGGGCCACAAAGATAGGAGCCTTTATGTGAAAGCTTGCGAAGCAGTGACCAAATGGTGAGGTATGCTTATGCTCAGCTAGGTAATGTATTAGTTTCCTGTCTTTGTCCTTCAAGACATACTGTTCTGTTTCACTGTTGTAATCATCCCATGTGGATTCTTTAGCAAAGGATACACGTGCTGCATTAACCACTGTCATGTCAGATCCCATGTAGTCTAAGAGTGTTACCTTAATCATCTGTAGCCTCCTCTGATTTAGGTAGTCCTGACCAATCATCACAGGGGTCATTGTTATTTACTTTTTCACGTTCCAAGGCACGTTTCCTTTCTTCATCTGAAAACTCTCGTAGTTCTCTATTGATAGGTTCTTTTGACACTACAAGCACTCCTTAAGATTTTCCATGTCCGATTCTAAACGATACTTTATGTCATCGTCAAGCCTTAATGCTATAGTTTTGATGCCTGTCCATTCCTCTATCTCTCGTCTATACTTCAAAGTCTTGTGTGTGGCGTCAGGGTCTAACGCTACCACTATGCTTCTGTACTCTCCTAAGTGTGACATATGAGCAACACTTAAAGATGTACCAAGTATAGCCATACCAGTAAAGCCTAGCTTAGCTACAGTGATGGCACTGATGACATCCTCTACAACTACAATAGTTTTACCTGTACCAGCAGAGAAGTAGTCAGCCTTTCCAGTGTAGCGTAGCCATTTAGGATCAGCACCCTTCAAGGCTCGGCCTACTGCGTCAATCATTACACCCTTATGGTATATAGGAAACACAGCCCTGCTATCCTTTAAGTCATACATAAGCATCTGGTCATGTAAGTCCCACTTATCTCTGAAGAAATCTAATGGAAGACCTGCCTTAACTACATGGATAGGCACAATCATGGCCTCTACTGTAGGCTTGGGCTTTTCTATGTTATGCATACGTGCTTGAATGTCAGAGGCTGTCATACCTACAGTACACATACCTTGTATCTTACAGCCTAGCTTGTAACAGTTATACATTACAGCACCGCCTGACTTACTGGCAGTAAATGTATTCTTAGCTCCACAGTCAGGGCAGTCACATCTTACTGTGTCACCATCTGAAAGATCTAAGTCATCTATGTATTGCTGTATCATATTAAGTCATCCTCTCGTTTTGACTGTGCCTCAGTAGAGCCAGCCAGTGTGTTGACCAAGTAAGGCTTGACGCTTTGAGGGTTAGCGTGACCACTAACTTGCATAATACCTACCACATCAACACCACGCTCAACCATCTGTGTAATAGCTGTACGCCTTAAATCCATTGCTGTCAAGTTCTTTGGTAGTCCAGCCTTTTCTTTTACTTGATTAACTAAGCCACATATCTCTTGATCATCGTAAGGTGAGTACGCACCTGTTCTAGGTAGAACTCTAGGTGCAACATAAGGCTGGAACCCAAAGTCTTTCTGTTGTTGAGCAAGCATATTAATTAGGCCACCCTGTATAGGTATAAAGACATCTGCACCTCGTTTGCTCTGCTCTAGCTCTAGCTTATTGTTTACTAGGTCTATGCTACTCCACTCCAAAGTACGCATGTCACCTACACGTTGCGCCCAGTGAAATGCCATATGTACTATTAGTCCTATGCTACGCCAGCGCCACTCACCATAAGCTGTATCAAGAAACAGTTTGACTTGTGGTGTAGTCCACTTGACCTTTCTAGGTTTAGTTTTCTTGCGGTCTATAAGCGACACTGGATTAGTCACCAATGCCTCATGCCTGATACACATGTTCATTACAATACTCAGGCAGGTAGCCATGTAGTTAGCACTCCTGATACCGTGAGCCACAACCCAATAGTCATACGCTATAGTAATGTGCTTGAACCTCAAGTCCTTTAGCTTTGTATTACCTAGTATGCGTCCACTCTGTACTGAGGACAGACATACAGCATCTAGCTTTCTTTCATAGTCTTTCTGAGACTTGCCACTTATAGCTGCGAAAGAAGGTGTACGCATATAGAAATCGCAAGCTTTGCGTAGTGTGTGTGTACTCTTCAATTCGTCAACTATATTTCGCATGCCTTGTCTCCTTTTAAAAACCGCCTGTACCGCACATTATAAAGACTATAGTTATAAGCGTGTATACTAACCAGTAGGAACACTGACTAAAAAAGTGGAGCATACAAATCTCCCTTAGCTATACAGCTATTGATATACTCTAGCTCAATCTTTAGTTGATCGTCCCTCTCCCAATCATCCTGCCACTGTGCCTCCTCTACTGCGTCTACTACTCGCCGCCTCTCATCTGAAAGAGAGACAAGATTATCTAAGTTATAAGATACCTTACCCTTACTCATTGTGTTCACCCTTCTTCTTATGTTTTTGTTTATCTGTTGCCTTGCCACCCTTCTTAGGTGGAATTACCTGTGGGGGCTTGCGCTCTTGCAGCATAGCCTTTGCCACAGGATTTACAACCCCCACAGAATTAATCTTCATCAGTTATCAAAATTTCTTTTGCCTTCACCATCTTGTTTAGCAGTGTAATCACATGGACAAGGTACTGCGTAGTGTCTGATGAAAGACCATCATCAACTGTATAAGCATCAAAGTAATCATCAAACACTAAACTCTTTTTACACTCGTCTATAATGAAGTCTACTTGTCCTTTGGACAACATACCTTCCCAGAAATCTGATCCAGCCATATTAATCTCCCATTCTTTCATTGTGTACATTCTCATGTAGTTCAGGAAATGCTATGCGTAATCTCCATTCTGATCTGTCGATAGCTTTCATTTCTTCTGTGTTTAGCTCATAAGCTTCGTGAAGCATAAAGTCTGCGTCTTGTATAGTCTTCATAACGAACTTTAGTGTTTCTATTTGTTCAGCCTTCAAGAAGTGTGCCGCATTGTTATAGTCCAACTCTCTTTTCTCACGGTCAATCTCCCACTGTGGGCGTTTATCTTCTAGTAGTGCATCCTCTGCTGCTTCTAAAGCTTCTACCATGTTCTTGTTACCTGTACTCTTTGTCATTTCTTTTTCCTTTGAATATAATTAGCGTATGCAATACACACCCTTTTGTCAGAGCATATGATGATAACATGACCGTCACCATCATACACTATGTATTTCCTATTTCTGTATAGGATCTCCATTAGCCAGCAAAGTGCCGCAGTCTACGACTGCTTGACTTGTTAGCCTTCTTCTCAAAGTATATAGAACGCTTACCAAAATGCAAATGATTGAAGCAAGCACCTCTACCAATCTTAAGGCCACGACTTTTATACTTCCGTTTGTTGTACTTGAATTTTACCAAGCCAAATAGATTGCAGCGGAAACCTGCCAAGTCATCTATGTCGTTAGGCTTAATTGCAAGGCAAGTAAAGAAACCATTGCTGTTTTTACTGGCTACGCCAAAAGTAATATTTTTCATTGTGTGATCCTTTCATGATCCATAGTTTAAGAATTTGTGTGACCCAAATGTCACAGTAGTTTCAAGTGCCGCACTCCATTGCGGATTAACGTATAGAGCGTGGTAGTGTGTTGCACCCTTAGTAACATCAGCAACCCGTCCTGTCAACACGTTGTCAGCTACTACTAATGCTTTAGCCCATGCAAGCTCTTCATAAGTTTTGTCAGACTTGCCGTCACAGTACCAGCTAAACTGACACTTGGTATTGCCTCTGATGTACCCCTGTTTAACTACAGAGCATACATCATCAGGCCAACGGCTACTCTGTACCCTATTGATTACAACGTGTGCTACAGCGTACTGCCCTACTATAGGTTCACTACGGGCCTCATGATATACATTTAATGCGAGGCACATAAGGGTAGCACCAATCATTGCTCTGCTACCCCTAGTACTCCAGAATTACACCACTCAGCAAACAAACCCTGCTTCTCAAGCACAGTATTGATTGCGTTGTTGACACCAAAGTCATCCAGCCCAGCAGTCCCACCTTGATAGTAGTCTGCCCAGACAGTAGGGTGGTTATCCTCACCTGATATACGGAAGCCCTCGCCGCCATTGTAGTCACCCTCATAGAGGGTAACGCCCATTTTCTTTAGCTGATCAAAAGCTGTTCTGTAGCTACGTTTCATTGCATTGCCTCATCTACTATTATCTGTAGGTCAGAGATAGCTAAATCAATCTGAGTCCTCTTGTATTTATTACCTGTAATGGCTGTTGCCCTAGCCATGAGCTTAGTCTTAGTTAAGCCCCTGCTAGGCATTAGGCCCACCTTAGATAACTTAAGTGCTGACTTAATGAAGGCAGCTTGTATTTCATCGCGTCCGGGGTTCAATATCATAGTCATTTTGTTTCTCCTTGGTTGGTGTATCTTTGTTATAACAGAACATAACGTACCTGTCAAATGGATCGAATTGTTTAGGCAATAACATATGTCTTAGCCATTTGCTACGCCAGACTTTATCTGGACGCCTAGCGTAGCGATCACGTTTTTCTATGCCTAGACACATATGGATGCACCATACACATAGCCAAACATAGCCATCACAGCCCATGAGCAAACTAATGCAAGCATCAGCATAGCCCCACTAAGTTTAGCGTTACGTTGTAAAGCAATTGAGTGGCGGGTTTGATAAGTTCTCATTTTAATTCTCCAATTTTATGTAGCACTTAGCTACTTCATTTACGTGTAATGCACAATTAAAACCATTGTCCTCGTACAGGGCGCTGATCATATCCCCCTGCCAATACACCTTGTAACCATCGTTAGACCACCTCACGTTTTTTCCTGCAGCCAAGGCCTGTGTCAACTCTCTTAATTCCATTGTCTACTCTCCTTTTAAATTAGTCTAGCACCATGCTAGGTTAAGTCATTTAATAGCTCATACTGTTGTTTATACGCATCACTAGCATATGTCAAGTTTAGACCACGTACAGCATCTTTGATGTAGCTGTCACCCATATCATAAGAGCCATGCGTCATGTCAGACTTAACAGCAACAAACCATTTAGCATAAGGGTTTTCATTCTCCTTAGATGGTATCTGATATGCCTTAAGTAAAAGCATTTCAGTATTACCGAATGGCCCCATGCCCTTATAGATTGCATACGGAGTATCTTTAGTGCGGGACTTACCCATTAAATTTTTAGCCATTATACTTCTCCTATTTCTAAATTAAAGTCATTAGCACAGCTAAGTATTTCTGGCTTGATGTACTCATACCACGACATGCTATCTCTCTCTTCACGCCAATCTTCAGCGTTTGTATCGTGTGTCTTCTGTAGTTTAGCCAGCAATATATACTGATCATCAGTCAATACCTTCTGCCCAAAAGCTACGGCTAACGCCTCTGTTATTCTGGTATTATGAAACTTAGGTAGGGGATGTGGATACTCTGGATTTAAGCACAACGAATCACCTTCCAAGCTATCCTTGTATAGCTCGTCAGGTATGAACGCACCTACGATACATT
>Ga0208814_1001110_pt1 | contig 13262 bp, 24 predicted proteins | sample MalvirAntarct_55_FD_184253 | JGI IMG/M metagenome (GOLD analysis project Ga0208814, IMG submission 184253) | Marine viral communities from the Global Malaspina Expedition - Malaspina viral metaG Antarct_55 (SPAdes) (version 2) | ecosystem: Environmental > Aquatic > Marine > Oceanic | place...
CATTAAAGAACTTTGAACACGAGGTAAAGTTTGACCCCGACTTCAGAAGCAGATACAACGCAGTAAAAGATATACTAGGTAACTTAGACGTCAAAGAGTGTGAGAACGCCACAGACACGCTCCTAGAAGCTTATGAGCTACGTAACGCTAACTTAATAGAAGAGAACGCACAGCTTAGAACTAATGTGGCTAGATTAATGACACAAGACACTATAGATAAGTTATTAGTAGGAATACCTGAAGATAGAATACAATACTTTATAGACAACCAATTAAAATCATTTGTAAACATAGAACAGGCTATAATAAGAAGAGAAGCAGATAAGAGACAGGCAGATATAAAGGATAAGAGCGAATTTAAAAGGTTAGCTATGCACGAAGAGGGCGGAAAGACCACAGATGGTAAAAAATATTACTACGCAAGTATCTAGTAATCAGCACAAAAGAAATTAATTTAAAAATAATTGCAAAAAAGTTTTTTTTAACTAAAAAGAGTCTGTATCTTTGCACAGGCAATGACGCCAAAACAAAAACCAATATTATGAGTAAAAGACAAAAAGTAAAAGTTAGAAAGGCACTTAGAAAGACTAAGGCTGTATTAAATAATTTATCATCAGGGGCAGGTCACGCTCTAAGAAACTAAAAAACTATGTTAAACAAAACAATCACATTACAACTATTAAGGAGTATCGCTTACGTAGATTACAGATACGGTAGAGTAACTCTAGGAGAACTAGACCAAGCTGAAACCAATTTAGCATTACACCTAAACAAAAACTAATTATGAACTTCTCAAACATATACAACCAACTAGATACACAAGACGATTTTATTAACTGTGATAGATTCCTAGATATAGAAGCTGACCTTAATACGTCACTAGAAGAGCTAGACCTATACAATAACCAACTACAATAATATGAAAGTAACACTATTAAATCACGAACAGGTAGACCTACAGGAGACGCTAGACAATATGGTAGGAGACGAATTTTACTATAAGCATTTAAACTTAGACAGAGTATTAAGCTACTCCACAATGAAGTGGTTACTTAAATCACCGAAGTGGTTTGCTCACATGAAGAAGAAGGGAATGACAGAGACTCAGGCCCTAAGAGATGGTAAGTTAGTACATACTGAAATATTAGAGCCCGAGAAGTACGGACAATTTACCTTTGTAGATACATCTAGTAAGAATACTACTAAGTGGAAACTAGCTAAAGAGCAAAACGGAGCTGAGACTACCTACACGCTTAAGGAGAAGTATATGGCCTCTAGAATATCAGCAGCCTTCTTACAGAATGACGCTTGTGTATCTTTTATGAAAGGAGCTAAAACAGAAGAGCCTGCTCTAGTAGAGATTGAAGGGTTAGCTATAAGAGGTAAAGCCGATATATTAAAAGTAGGTGAATACGTAGCAGACGTTAAAACTACCAATGATGGTCTAAAGGATGTAGAGCTTAAGAACGGACAGAGCGTAAATCAGTTTAAGTTTACTATCTCTAAGTATGACTATGACCTACAGGCTTACCTATATACTCAGCTATACGATGTACCTGACTTCTATTGGTTAGTAATAGATAAGACTACAACAGATATAGGAGTGTTTAAAGCCTCTAAAGAAACCCTAGCAATGGGTAAGCTAAAACTAGACGCAGCTATAGGCATATACAAAGCCTTTTTTGTTGACGAACTGATTGATTTATCGCAATACCATAAAGAAGGTACACTATAATGCTAGACAAAGAATTAGTAACTATAAACTATGAGGGTGCGCTTTATGCTTTAGGTATGAGCGTACCTGTGGATAGAGTAAAAGAAGTAGAGCTAGAGGCTGCAGAAGAGAACGACTTTAACGCAGCCGAAGGGATAAGACAAGCCATAGAGATGTGGAATAATACAGATAAGAATTTTAATTGTAAAGCAATACCTACCTATGATGACACTACCGACGATTGAATTTTTACAGAAGGGAGCTGATACTACGTTAATATGTGACGTATTAGGTAAGTGGCTAGATGCTAAGCCTGATAACAAAGAGCTAGGAGCTATGTATAACGCCTTCTTAAGAGTGTTTGTTTATACTAATAACCTAGAGCTTAGAGACTATGGCTTTAATAGATTAATCTCAGAAGCACGTAACAGCCGAAATAACGCTGTTTTAAGAGCACGTAAAGCAGAAGAGGCCCTAGAGGCAGCAGAAGCAAAAGTTAAGGACTTAGAGGCTAAATTAAAGATATTCGGTATATAAACTAAAAAAAGATAAAATTATGATGCAACTAATAAAAGGAGATTGCTTGATTGAAAGCGACAAGATAGAAAGTGGAAGTGTTGATTTGATATTGACAGATTTACCTTATGGTACAGTAAAAGACTTAGGTAATAGTGATACTATACAACACGGAATGAAGGGTAAAACAGAATGGGATAATGTTATTGATACTTACAAAATAATGCAGATTGCAAACCGAATACTTAGAAAGAATGGTAAAATGATATTAACAGCTCAGCAACCTTTTACAAATGAATTGATTAACAAAGCTTTGCCAAACTTACCATTTAATTATTCTATGATATGGGTGAAAGACCACTTTGCAAATGCTTTAACCGCCAAAAAAGCACCTTTAAATTATTATGAAGACGTTTTGGTTTTTAGCAAAGGCTCTCATGGTACTTATGGGGCAGATGATAGTTATAGAGAATACTTAAATATAGAGCGTAAAAAAGCAAAATTAACACTTGATGAGATGTGTGGTGTTTGTGGTTTAAACACAAAAGGGCACGGAGGTGCGGCTTACCATTGGTGTAGTTCTTTACAGCCGTCAATGATACCTGAAAAGCACTACTTGAAACTACGAGAAGTGACAGGTTTTTTTAATAGAGAATATAAAGAACTTAAAGAAATACATTTTAATTGTTTTAAACGATTTGCAAGCACCTTTAACCTTTGGGAAGGAAACAAATACAAAAGCAATATCTTAAAATATAAAAAAGACTATACAGGACATCACCCAACGCAAAAACCTATTTTATTGTTAGAGGATTTAATAAAGACTTTTAGCAATGAGAATGATTTGGTTGTAGATTTAACAATGGGCTCAGGTAGTACTGCGATAGCGGCAAAGAACACTAATAGGGATTTTATAGGTATTGAGTTAGACGATAAGTATTTCGAAATAGCAAAAGATAGAATCAATGAGATTTGAGACACAAAAAGATAAAATTATGATACAATTAATAAAAGGAGAATGTATAGAGCAGATGAAGTTAATACCAACAGGCTCAGTAGATGCGATAATAACAGACCCTCCATACGGAACGACAGCCTGTAAGTGGGATAGCGTAATAGATTTTAAATTGATGTGGGAGCAACTAAACAGAATTATAAAACCTAATGGTGCAATAGTATTATTTGGTGCAGAGCCGTTTAGTAGTGCTTTACGTATGAGTAATATTAAGAATTATAAGTATGATTGGATTTGGAAGAAAAATAAATCTACAGGTTTTTTAAACTCAAAAAGACAGCCTTTAAGAAGTACAGAGAATATACACGTATTCTATAAAAAACAATGTACATACAACCCTCAAAAAACTCAAGGTCACAAACCTGTAAATTTGTTTACTAAAAACACATCTGATGGTGAAACGATGGGGAAGACTAAAAAAGGCGTGAAAGGTGGAGGTCAAACAGATAGATTTCCTATTAATGTAATTGAAATAAAAGTCATAAACAATGACAATAAAAATAAGACACACCCGACTCAGAAACCCGTTGCATTAATGGAGTATTTAATAAAGACTTACACAAAAGAAGGAGAGACTGTTCTAGACTTCACAATGGGCTCAGGTAGTACAGGAGTAGCAGCTAAGAATTTAAACAGGAACTTTATAGGCATTGAGCTAGATGATAAATACTTTAACACAGCAAAAGATAGAATCAATGAGATTTGAGACACAAAAAGACGTAGACAGAGAGAACAAAGCTATGAGAACTATAGCTAATAGGTACGGGTGGGAATACCAAAAGCTAGGAGCTCACGATGTAGACTTTTACATTAGAGATGTTGGCTACTTAGAAGTGAAGGGAAGGAATAGATACATAGGTGATGCCTTCCCGTTGCCCTTAGCAGAACGTAAATATAAAAAGCTAATGGATAAGCCATTAAATAGTATAATCGTTTGGAGCTGTTTTGATGGCCTCATTTATGCTGACCTAAGCAAGATTACCTTTACAAAGAGAACAGGCGGGAGAACGCCTAGGAATGGCTCTAGTAATGATATAGAGATGATGTACTACATAGATGAACAACCTAACTTGAGATATAGTTTTGATGTTTTAACAAAGCCTTGGTAACGCCCTGTTAATTAGGCTGTTTTTAAATAAAGGCCTAGAAATCAAATGTTTTCAAATAGGTTGCAAAAGAGTACTAAAATGGCAGGAGTAAAAGGTAAATCAGGGGGCAAAAGAGAAGGCGCAGGCAGGCCCTCTAATGGGGAAGTAATAAACATAAGACAAATCCTAGACGATAACATAGACGTTGACGTAGTAATACAAAAGCTACTAGAACGCATTGAGTCAGGAGACCAAAGAGCTATAGAGCTGTTCTTAAAGTATAGAGCGGGATTACCTAAGCAAGAAATTGATATACACACCACAGGAGAAGTAGACCACAATATAACATTGAAAGGTTTAATCTCATTTGACGAAGATTAATGATTAAATTAAGCCCTAAATATAAGCCCTTATTCCTTAACGACTCACGCTACTATATAGTAACAGGAGGGCGTGGCTCTAGTAAGTCTTTTAGTATATCTACTATGATACTATTGCTTACTTATGAGAAGGGCCACAACGTGCTCTTTACTCGTTATACGATGACATCTGCAAGTACATCTATTATACCTGAGATGACAGAGAAGATTGATATGCTAGGGCTAGGAGATGACTTCTTAGTTAATAAGACAGATATCACTAATAAGGTTACAGGCAATAAGATATACTTCAGGGGGCTAAAGACAGGGAGTGGAAATCAAACGGCTGCGCTTAAGTCTTTAAATGGCATAACCACGTGGATACTCGACGAGGCAGAAGAAATGCCTGACCCTCTTTTATTTGATAAAATAGACCTCTCAGTGCGTTCTAAGGACGCACAGAATAGGGTTATAATGGTTATGAATCCTGCCACAAAAGCTCATTGGATATACAAAAGATTCTTTGAGAGTAGAGACCTACAGGGAGGGGAAAATACTACATTAGAAGATACTACATATATACATACTTCATATAAGGACAATGAGAAGCATTTAGATAGCACATTCTTAGCTAACGTCAATAGAATGAAAGAGGAAAGACCTGAGGAATATAAGGCTCAGATTCTCGGGGGGTGGCGTTCTGTCGCAGAAGGGGTTATTTTTAGCAATTGGCAAGTTAAGGACTTTAACCCTAATGGAGACTTCTATGGTATAGGAATGGACTTTGGTTTTAGTAAAGACCCTACAGGAGCTTGTCTTATATCTATTAATAAGAAATCTAAGGAGATATACATTAAGGAGATAGTATACGCTCAAGGATTAACTACATCCGATATAGCTGCTAGGTTATTAAAACAAGGTAGAGACACACTTACTATAGGAGACTCAGCAGAGCCTAGACTATTGCACGAGCTTAAGCAGAACTATGGCCTTAACATAAAGCCTAGCATTAAAGGACAGGGCTCTATTAACTTAGGTATTGCATTAATGCAGGAGTATAAGCTATATATCCACAAAGGCTCTAGGAACTTAATTACAGAGCTTAATAACTATACGTGGAAAGAGGGCAAAGAGATAGCTGTAGATGATTACAATCACTTATTAGATGGCTGTCGTTATTACATATCTTACTGTCTAAGCAATCCAAACGCAGGAAAGTACTTTTTATCTTAAAAAAGATTACCTCTTAAGTCACTACATCTCAGCACGTTACAAATTAGTTTGCATTTATTTTAAAAATAGTTGCTAAAATGTTTGGTAGTTACGTTATGTTATGCGTATCTTTACAAAAAACAAATCATATGAGCGAACAAACTGAATTACTACTAGACTATCAAGAAATGGCTATAGTAGCCCTCAGAGAAGAGGTAGAGAGATTGACAATGGAGAATAGATTACTAACCCTTAAATTACAAAAGAATGATTAAACTTTACAACAGATTACTAATAGGACTATCTATAAGACCATATAAGGTAGTTAAACTTAAAACACAGCTTTTAGTTAAGCATTATAAGAACGGACGTATAGAGGCCACTAGATTAAGCCAAAAGTAATGGAGTGCTTAGAAGCAATGTCATGGGCCTTGAAAGGGGAGCACCTCAGGGTGTACCCTGTCCTGACAAATGAGAACTATACCCATAAGGTAGGTAAGAAAACTAGAAACCTGCCTAAGGTACGCTTAGTTATCGAGATAGGTAACGCTAAGCATCAGGGTAAGGAAGTTTACAAACAGCACGAGTTTTCAGAGAAGGTCTGTGAAATATATATGCACTACTATAATAAGAGAACTATATGACAAAAGAACAATATATAGCAAAGAAAAGAAAATGGTATCTAGAAGGCAACAGATTAACCTATATAACTGATGGGCTTAACAATAAGACAATACTAAGCACAAAAAAGATACCTGAGGGATGGACTGAGGGGTGGAATTTTAAAAAAGACAACGATATATAATGACAGATAAAGACCTCAACAGATGTACTACTATGGAGCTAGAACATATTCTATTGCATTTCACTTGGTTTAACAATAAGCACCTACAGAGGGCAAAAAGAATACTAGACCAAAGATATAGGCAAAGAAAACTTAGACGTTAGCACCCTAGTTGTTAAGTAGTTACAAATTAATTTAAAAAAAGATTAAAAAAGCTCAGGTTTAACTAATAAAGGTTTGTATCTTTGTAGTGTAAATAATAACAACCACTAAAACAAACATTATGACATTCTTACAAATCGCAAAAGCATTAAACTTCACACAATCAGTATTAAAAAATATGTTAGCTCAGGGCTTAGCTGAGGACAGATTCACATTTGCACTATGTGGAACTATTCAGGAAAAATTCGGAGCTACACAAGAGGACGCCTTAACGATTATAGAGGCATCTTTAAAAAACATCTAATAACTAACCAATAAAAACCTAAACTATGAATAACACAGACAACCTAGAGAAACTATACAAAGCCCGTGAGATGGCTTCAAATGTAAAAGAGCACACAGAAGGGTACTTACACGCCTTAAATCACTTAGAGACTATCTTTAAGGACACAGAGGGGCTTACAGATAAAGAGTTAGTAGACCACATTTGGCAATGGCTATGTGATAAGCAGGGCTTTGGAGTTCAGCAGATGACCTATCAACTCTTAAAGTAGCTCTAAAGCATTAAAGATAAGGACAGGAGTTATCCACTTAATTATATACTTGGTCGTTGACGGTTATCACGGAGGCTACCTGTCTTTTTAATATTTGTTTTGTTTTTGTTTGAAGGGGGTTGCCGTAGTGGTGACCTCTTTTTTTATGCCCTGTTTTGCCGTTGACTTTATTGCACCGTGACAAAGATACATATAAATATATATACACTCCAAACTTATTTTAATTTATTTTCTGTTTACTTCATTTTAACCTCTACAATGTTTTTAAATAAAGAGACCTTATGAAGATTTCAGTACCTACACATATTAATGACATTACACTAGAGCAATACCAAAGATTTGCTAAGATAAACACAGAAGAGCAAGACAAAGAGTTCTTTATGTTTAAGACTATAGAGATATTTTGTGGTGTAGACATAGCCAAAGTATCTAAGATGCGCTTAAAGGATGCTGAGAGCATCTCTAACGAGGTTATAGAGGTTTTGAATGGTAACATACCCTTTACTAATAGATTCGAGCTAGAAGGCGTTAAATACGGTTTTATACCTGACCTACAGGCTATATCTCTAGGAGAGTTTATAGACTTAGAAGAGGGCCTTGCAGATAGTAAGAGCTTTCACAAGGCTGCGGCTGTTATGTTTAGACCTGTTGTTAAGGAGTTTGGGGAGCTATACACTATAGACGGCTATGAGGCCTCTACAGATATGCACCACTTAATGAAGGGAGCGCCCTTAGGAGTTATTTCAGCGGCCATTGTTTTTTTTTACAATATCGTGAAAGAGTTACAAACGGATTTAAAGGGTTATTCACAGGAGAAGGCTCAGGAGACGAAGATTATAGTAGAGAAGCTCAATTCTCAAAAAAATACGGGTGGTTTAACTCTCTCTATGCTTTATGCTCAGGTGATGCAACAAAGTTTAGAACAGTAACAGAACTCAACCATTTAGAAGCTTTACTCTTCTTAGAATTCGAGAAGGAAAAATCAGAAATAGAAAGAGCACAATATAGAAAAAATAGATAATGAATAATATATTTAAATTAACAGACGCAATCAAAGAAGAGCTACAGAGTAACGCTCTAATTAATCAGGTAACCTTTGGAGACTTGTTTGAAGTAGATTTACTTAAGAAAAACATCTTCCCTTTAGCTCACGTAGGTATGGCCTCAGCTAGAATAGGAGAGGGTGTAGCTTATGTAGACCTCAGCATCTTATTCTTAGATATTGTAGACGAACAAAAGCAAGAACAGACAGACCAATTCTATGGTAATGACAATGAGCACTTTGTGTTAAATTCTATGTTTGCTGCAGCTACTAAAACAGTACAAGAACTTATGAGAGGAGACTTATATTCAGATGGCTTTCAATTAGAGCAAGATGATGTGAGCCTAGAGTTCTTTAGTGAGCGATTTGAAGACAAGTTGGCAGGTGTTGGCTTAGATATGACTATAGCAATTAGAAATACATTAGACCTTTGTTAAACCTTAAAAATACATCTACATACCCTAAGGCTAGGCGAGTACTTGAGCGTTACAAGAAATACGTTGTATCTCAATCTAAGCGCAATATATCTAAGGGTAGAATGGTTAGAGGTAAGAAGCAATCTTATAAGTCTAGCGGTAAGCTACACGGCTCTATTAAAGGGTATGTAACCGCCAAGATGAATAGAAGTATTAAAGGACGCTTCACAGGGGGGTCTGTAATGCCTTCTTTGACATTTGAGATGGCTCAACACGGTAAGTTTATAGATGAAGGTGTAAGAGGCTCTAAGAGTAACTATCTAGAAAATAGGAATAGCCCTAATAAGTTCAGGAATGGTAAAAAGAGTGTACCTGTAGGGCCTATTAAGAAGTGGTGTAAAAAGAAGGGTATATCTGATAGATTAGCTTTCATTATAGCTAGGTCAATATACGAGAAGGGTATTAAGGCATCTCACTTCTTTAGTAAGCCTTTACAGAAAAGAAATAAGAGTATGTGGATGGAATACCACAAAGCAATAGCAGACGATATAGCAACTAATTTCGCTAACAAAATAGAAAAACAATTAAAGAAGGCTCAAAAGGCTAAACAAATAAGAAAATAATGGCATATAGACAAATTAACGTAAGAAGCCCTTTTTATGTAGAGCACGACACAACAGAGAAGGTGATACAACTTAATGTAAGAGTTTGGAGAGGCAGCCCTACGTCTAACAGACCTAACGCAGCTACATATACTCTAGAAAAGGAAGCTGTGGACGGAAAGGCTATCTTTGAGATTTCAGAACTTGTCAGAGACTACTGTGAGCAAGGGGATTCTATATATGCTTTAAACACTGCTTGGGTAGAGACTAGCATAGGGGACTATACAGGTAGTCCTAGGATAGATGTAACTTATCTAGCTGCAGAAGGCTACACTATTCACACAGAATTAGCTCAGACGTCAAAGGATGCGTTTATAGATAGCTTTGTGATGCTACCTAAAGACATGTACGGAAACTATAGGCTAACAGGAGCGGCAGGAGAGACCTCAATAGCTCAGGTTATGACTAACGCAACTAATTTTACGGATTGGATAGTAACAGAGAACTACAAAGACGGCACAAGCTCAACCTATCAATATACACCTGTTTTAGTTGGTAGCTCTAACACTATTATACAGACAATATTACTAACAGAGGACACGGTATCTGTAGACTTTGATTTGGACGGGGAAACCTCAACATTATACCACGACCTTTTTGATTGCAATAAGTACAATACGCCTTTGCCTGAAGATACGTTTACGTATACAAGACCTCAGTATTATAATGCTGAATTAAGTAGACCTGTTATGTTAAATTATGTTAATAAGTACGGAGCAAAGAATTCATTTGCTTTTACTCTAAAACATACAGAAGATATAACATCTACATCTGAATCATTTAAAAGAAATGTACTAAATTACGGCTCACTGAGTAATATCAACGTACAACACGCCTCTAGGAAGATTGTAAAGGCTTCTAAGCAATCTTTTACTATTAATACTGATTATATTAATGAGTACTATGTTAAGCAGTTAGAAGAGCTTATGTTGAGTGAGTATGTTTGGGCCTCGATTCCTCACATATCTAGCAGCTTAGTTCCTGTCACTATATTAGACAAGAAAATAGCTAAAAAGAATCACTTAAATGACAGGTTGATACAATACACTTTTAAATTAGAAGTAGCTAGAGATTATATTAATACTATACGATAATGAATATACCAATTAAGATAGTAGTAGGAGACAACTTAGACTTATTAGATATGTTTTCAGATGAAGGCATTTCTATAAAGTCTGTAGTTAAGGATATGAATGACCCTAAGAAGTTATTTACGGACTTTTCTAGGAGCTTTACGCTTCCCGCTAGTAAGCAGAATAACAAGGTTTTTAAGCACTACTATAACGTGGATATACAAAATAGTGTAGATTCTAGAGAGCTTATACCTGCTAAAATCTTAATGAATAACAGAACTTACAAGGTAGGTAATGTAAGAGTAGATGGAGCACGTATTGAGAACGGAATCGCTATACACTACAAGGTAACTTTTATAGGTAAACTATCAGAGCTATCTAGACAGATTGGTAAAGACAAAATTAATGAGTTAGATTTCACTAGCTTATACAATGGCAGCTTTGACTTTAAGGCTGAGGTACAAAACACTACTAAAAGAAGTTTAATGTTTCCTATAGCGAGCAGAAAAGAGAGGTTATTAGCAGATAGTGGCACAGCTAGTTTAGGCGTAGAGAACGCTAGAAATATAGCCTTTTCTACAGGTAGCTCATTTGTAGATTATGGCCTTAGAGAAGAGGACTTAGTAGGTGCTTTATCTGTAGGTGCTATTCTAGATAAAATAGAATCAAAATACAGCTTTAATTTTACAGGAATACTGCAAGCTGACTATGTAAGGGACTTATACCTTTGGCTACATCAAACAGATAAACAACGCTCAGGAGAACTACTGAAGGCCACAGCAACAGGGTACGCATACACAGGCACAGCTAGTGCTGACTTTTTACCTGTTACTAATGGTTTTATATACGACCCTACAGCCGAAAGCGTTAACCTAGGGGTAGAGAGGAGATTCTATGTAACTATTAAGGGTACGTTCTCAGGTAACGCTAACATAAAGCTTATAATGGGTGGTAATGTAGTAAGAGAAGTAAGTACTACAGGAGATTTTACAGACCCTATTGTTGTTTACGGAAGTCAAGCATCTAGAATATTTCAAGTAGAGGTAGAGAATGACACATCTAACACAGTAGATATTCAAGTAAGAATAGTTCAATTTGATAGAGAGTATACTACAATTGGCTCACTAAGGTTTAAGACTTGGGTAGTTAAACCTGCAAGGACTATGACAGCATCGGCTTCTATTGGTACAGCAGGAACTTACAATGCACAAGGAAATATACCTGATATGGGTGTAATGGAGTTTTTAAGCTCTATTTTCAAGATGTTCAATATAATCGCTGAGGTTGACGCTGACTTAAATGTATCTACTAAACACTATGACCACTTTATGAGTGAAGGGGAAGTTAAGGACGTTACAGAGTATGTAGATGTAAGCGCATACGATGTGAACAGGCCCAACTTATTCTCTAGTTTATTAATGCAGTTTGAAGAGCCACAATTAGCTCTAGAGCAAGGATATAAGGCTGTAAATGGTAGAAACTATGGGTCTATTAAATATGACTTAGTAGGTAGGACAGGAGTTAAGCTATCAGGTAGCACATATAAGCTAGATATCAAAAACCAAAGGTCACCTTTAGAGCCTATAGATGATTTAGATGATGGCTCTGACTTTAGAGTATGTTATGCCTTATTTAGTGATGTAGGAGGCACAGAGCAATCTATCAAGCCTATGTTTACTTATATATGTACACCTGACACTACGACAGGGAGTATATCTAGTATTGCTTTTTATGGTAACCTATCAGCTAGTGGTAGCGCATCTTATACAATGCCGTCTAATGTGCATCAAAGAGCGCAGGGTAGCCCCGTAGGTTTCTTTGGTGACGTAGGACTATATTTTGGAGAAGAGCTCTCAGAGTATCGCTATGGCTTTGATATGAATGGCAATGGTCTATGGAATAGTTTTTATAGAGGTACTACAGCCTTAATGTTTGACGAAGATAAGCGTAAGGTTAAGTTTAAGACTCGTATTCCACAATCTAAGCTTTTACTACTCAAGCTATCGGACACTTTAAGGATAAGTAATAAGTTCTATAATATTAATGCTATAGAGACCAATTACCTATCAGGAGTTACTGAGCTAGATTTAATCTTAGTAGGAAACTCTAAACTAGAGCAATTTACTACAGACACAAGAAGCTTAGAAAATGAAAGTAATACTGACACAGTTTATCTTACTTATGTAGATGCGACCTCAGGAGAGATTTCTCATACGTCAATAGCTCCTAATAGTACGATTACTTTAGATATGGTAGGTAGCCTTATCGGAAGTAGTGGAGATGTTGTAGAAACCTTTTCTTAGTATCTGAAACAGTAATGAAGTTACAAGGTAGTTAATCCAAAATTAAAAACCTAAGAAGTTACCTCTAGTTATCAACAATTATACTATATCCTCTTTTGTAGGTATTTCAAAGTGAATATCTGCGTCAGAGGGGTAGTCTTGTAAGATAGTCTCACAGGCTTTGTCTTGTGATAGGTCGCATACCATTGTGTTAATTAGGTATCTGTCGTTATTTACTACTAGGGTTGTGTACATAGTCTTTATATTTAGTTGTTATATCCAATTCATTTCATTAAAATAGTCATAAGCTAAGCTGAAGGAGTTAAACATATTAACGTCATCGACTCTATTCATAGTGAAGGTCATACCGTGGTCTCTGTCTC
>Ga0208814_1001111_pt1 | contig 13261 bp, 6 predicted proteins | sample MalvirAntarct_55_FD_184253 | JGI IMG/M metagenome (GOLD analysis project Ga0208814, IMG submission 184253) | Marine viral communities from the Global Malaspina Expedition - Malaspina viral metaG Antarct_55 (SPAdes) (version 2) | ecosystem: Environmental > Aquatic > Marine > Oceanic | place: South...
GTGCTATAATTCTAACGCCAACGTCTGAAGCTAAGGCAACAATAGTTTGGTTAACATCAAATGTTATGTTACCTGCCACGACTTGTGTTACTCCGTTTCTATCTATACCGCTAGCGGCTGGCAAGTTACCAGACCGATCAACGCCTGGAATAAAAAGATTTACCACGTCGTAATCAACAGTTGACTGGCTATATCTTGATTTTTCAATTCTTTGTAATGTTGTGTATCTTGTAAAGTCCGAAATTGTTGCAGGTATTGTGTTAATACCCGTGCCACTTCTACCAGGATCTAAAAGCATACCATTAGATAGACCAGCTACATTATCAACCGACCACCTAAGGTATCTATTTCCAGTTACATATGATTCAAACTCTACTGCATTTCCAATAGTAACTAAATTCACGCAACATAAATCTTCGGCTGTTGGTATTCTATTTACAGCAAAAGATCTACCCGCTTGAGCAGTTAAAGTTATAGCAAAGTTTTTAACTACGCTTGACATTCCTGTTATAATCAATCTATCTATACCGCTTGCGCTTTCTGTATAATGCGGTGTCATACCATTAAAAGCTGGCGTGAAAGTTATTGCAACACCATCACCAATGCTATCAGCAACAGAAATTTCAATTTCATTCTCATTATCGTTATCAGGGTTTATCTTAGTAACCAAAGCGTGTACAGAAGCTGCTATACCAGTGCCAGTAACTTTATCGCCAACTTGTACTACATTAGGGTTAGTTGCGTCTCCATCTATAACTATTCTATTAGAACTACTAACAGCGCCATCAACAGTGTTAGCACTAGCCAAATAAAGCGAAGGTGCTATCGCTGAGAGAACTACCTCACTCTCTGCGATTTGGTATATTTTTCTTGTTAAAATATTTGAATCAGAACCCGTTGAAGCGTTAAAAATTATGTTTCCTAGCTCGTCTTCAACTAAAGCGCTAGTAGCATGTTTTGTTTTTATGTTTTCTACTGTTTCAGCATAAACGTTAAGGGTGTATATTTTTATTGAACTATTAGTTTCAAAATTTATGTTTGCCTTGTAACTACCGTTGTCAGCTTGAATATTGGTTAGCCTATAACTACTAGCGCTCCAAGTATTTTTTTCAAAATTATAATAACTTGCGCCTTTAGCAGGTAATCCTTCATAAAGCTCTATACTAAAAACAATGCCTGGATCTCCTTCTATTAATATTGTTTTAGAACTACCTTGAAGCGCTATATCTTTATAGTCAGTAGAAACATTTTTTATAACTCTTTCAACGTAACCAAACTTTGCTATATGATCCGCGTCATTCATCAGCGCGCCATTAGGCATGTAATGAAAACCAAAAGGCGCTTCAACACCTTCTCTTACCTTGTTAAATCCACCACTAAAACTTCCTCCTTCAGAGTATGACCCCGAGGAGCTTAAACGGCTTGAAGAGCCTGAAGAGCCTGAAGAGCCTGAAGAACCTCCGTATCCATTTGACATAATTATTTACTGTTTATTATTACTTCACTACCCACGCTAAAAATCTCTGCTTTCTCTTTAGAATCATTTACAAACTTTGCTTGCGCATAATAACCTATGACGTCGCCTGTTGATTGGTCATGCTTGGAAAACATAATGAAATCATTGTCTTTAACAATGTACGAGCTCAAAGCATCATCAATTGTAAGTTGAATTAAATTACCTTGTTTTGTTATTTTTCTTAACAACCCAACCATATTCACCCCGCTAGTAGGCGGAACTGAAGCCTGTATATTACTACCAACTGATGTTTGCTGCGCGTCTTTGGCTCCAGTTTGAAAGGCAGTGCCTCTAGCGTAGACAGTGTCTCCGACTTGAAGCGAGACATTTAAGTAACTTGCGTTTATTTGGATTACTATCATATTAGTATGTATTTGGTGGTGGTGGTGGTGGTGGTGGTGGTTGTGTATCAGATGGTGGCGATGCTGGTGGAGGAAGCGGTGCATTGCTTGATTGATACACGCATGATCCATCGTCGGAAGTCGCTGTAGAATCATAGTTAGTAGCATAAGGATCCATGCAACCAGGAGCTGCGGGTAAGATATTAACAGAATCCGCATTTCCAATGCCTTGAAACGTAAAGTCACCGGAATCAACTTCTATATCTACATCTGTGTCTACAACTTTGTTTATACCGTTAAACCATTTTCCTTCTTTTTCAAGAAACTCATTTATATTACCTTCTTCTTTGTTTGTTATAATAGATTCTACACTCCAACCTTCTTTATCGTAAAGATTGTAATACTCTTGATCGTTGTAAGTTGTGTTTGGTTGAAACGCTATTACCTTTTGTTCACTTTTAAATCTGTTAACTTTAGCTTGACTTCCTTCGTAGTTTAAAGTGTTAAACACTTTGACTGATCCAGGATCATCATTTAAAATAACATCAAACGTTGAGGGTGCAAATACACCGTAAAAAGTATTTCTATCTTGATTTTCAGAGTAATGCAAGTATAATTTTCCTTTATGAAAAGTGTAATAGTTATTAGCTAAGCTAATACCGTATTGCATTTTAGTAAAAGACTTAAAGCTAACCCAACCCCCAACTTTTTCGCTAAAACTTAATACGTGATTATTTGAATTACCAACACGTAGGTTGTACTCATTATTTCTATCGTCAAAACTACCTATTAAACTAGTAGCGTCTCTTAGATTGTCTCTAAACCAATCTTTCATTCCAGCATCAGATATAGGAGTCAAACCATCTTTAGAGAGCCTAACAACAGCTCCTCTTACTCTATCCGTAAAGTATGCTCTATAGCTTTCTGATGCAAATGATTCTGGATTTTTAGATATACCAAATTCACCAGAAAAAGGAATAGTTTGCCCTAAAACATTTGAGCTCGCTACAACGTTGGAGCTTCCGTCAGCATTAAATAGAGCATCTTTGTTAGCTTGTATTCTTAATATTTTATCTTCACACAAAGCCACTAAATCAGAATCTCTAGAATATAGCTTTTGAATACTACCATATATTGGATTTATATCTTTAGTTATTTTTTCAGCAGCAATAAATTGATTTAAATTATTAACACCAGACGTAGAGTTGTATATGCCAGAATATATTAAACCGTATTTTCTATTTTCTTCTTTATACTCTTGCTCTAGAGTTGCAGACGCTTTAACGCCATTTGATACAAACGGTAGGTTAAAGTTGTCTCTAATTCTATTAGACTCAACTCCATTTCCAAAAGAATAACAGTTGTGCCAAGGTAAAAGAAACTTGTTATCCGTTAAGTTTGGCTCGAAGGTTACTAACCACTCTGTTGCTGAGATTCCAGTTACGCTACTAATTTGACTTTTAATAACTAAATCATCTGGCCTGTATAAACTTACAGGACTACCATTTGAAGGAGGCGTAGGCACCAGGGCATTATTTCTTAAAATAGCACCATCACCTTGATAACCAACAACAAAAAAAGTACTTATGGTGAAAGATACAAGGCTAAAGCATATAGTTCCAATTGGAAAGGCGTCACCAATAGTTTCTTCATTTATAATCGTGGGTATAGCTCCAGAAGCTTCGTAATATATCTCTAAATCAGTTGCTTCTTTTGGCTCTGTTTCCCATATAGCTGGATTTTCAGACAATATTTCAACTGGAGGTATTTCTTCTATAAACTCTAAAGTGTAACCAACAGCCCCAATTCGACCCTGAAAAAGTCCAGACTGAAGATGCGCAAGTGTGTTTATGTTGAACTCAGAGTTAGGGCTATAGCCGTTCATGCCAACTTGTTTGAATGTTAAATTTGAAGGAAAGTCAGGTAGATTACCTAAAGTTAAATGATCAAATGTGCTAAGAGGTTCTGTATAGCCACCGAGCCATAGTTCGTAATGAGAAATATCATTATTTGAATCTAAGATTGGATTTATGTGCCTAATTACTAAACCGCCCACAGTTGCGCTAGTGTAGTTTGCTATAACACTAACCGGATCTCCATCATGTACGTAGTCTGTTAACGCCATACCTGTTGTTATAACATCATCACCAATAATAAGCGTCTCAACAAATACCATTATATCTGACGATAAAGCAGGTGGAGCATATCCAGTCGCAAGTCCAAGAATAGTATTAGCTTTAAAAGTAGGGGCGATAATTGTAGTACCTGCTGAAATTACACCTAGCGCAGTTGGATCCCAACCTCCTTGTAGGGTTGGTTCAATTCCTTGAATTTGCCAATTTCTAGTAAAATTAAAACTTAAATTTTCAGCCATTGAATCAAGGTCAAAAGCTCGCTGTACAGGGTAACCGATGTTTCCTGCACCTGGTGCTAGATTTCTAGATCTAAAAGGATCGTATTGGGCGATTGTATTTGGAGTATTAAAGTCATTTCTATGAGTACCACCCCAACTGTGCCTTAGGTACTTATCATTTGTAACGGAACCACCTACTGTGTATTCTGTTTGAGTTGGATCTTCTTTCCACCTAAACTTAGAACCCGTTCCAAGTTTACTAACAAAATTGTTAGTATCTGTGTAGTTTGTGTTCTCTGGATCTCCACCTGAGTTGTTCCAGTTGCCTACTTCCCAAAACCCCTCAACAAGTGCTCTAGGTGGTCCTGTGGCTTGTGGGTTACTACCTGTGATCCCTCCAAAAGCAAGTTCCATCCGCCAAGAATTGCTATATACGTTTGCTCCTTTTCTAAATTTGTCAGGAAGAGAAAAGTAATTATTTATATTTCCAGTTTGAACAGATCCAGCCCCGCGGACTCCATTGTGAAAATTAAGATCTTGTACGCCTTGTTTTTCAAAGCCATCCACTGGCCCAGCATCTATAAACCAAACTTCATTGTCTCTAGCAGAATCTCTATCAGAATTATAGTAAGATATGCCATTATGTTTATAGTACCACCAATCAAGTACGTTTGTTTGGAATGGGGTGATTTCTTTCCTCATTCTCCAGCCCGCAGTAACGCCTTTACGACCATCAAGGTTGTCTGTATTATAGTAATCGTTGTCTGTTCTATAACCAAACTCTTTATGCCAATCGGTGGTATCTTTATAGAAATTACCTTGGTATTCAAGAGCACTTGAGCCATCAACGGCATTATTGTCACTAGGATCACCGTTCTGCAAGTGTATTAAAGCTCTGTACCCGTTATTGTTTAATTGATTGGCTTTACTAGCTGCTGATATATTTGGTCCTGTGGGTGTAACGCTTGGAGAATCTTGGTTAACACCTATTTGACCGGCAGCAGCACTATGTAATACAGTTCTGTATTTTCTAAAGTAAGTAGCCGCGGCTGCAAATTCATCAACTTTGTAGAAGCCGTAGTACCAATCATCTTCATCTGAATTAAAAGCATTAAGCCATTGCAGTTGGGGAATACCATATTTTGAGCCAAAAGATTGGTTTAATGTTAAAAAGTTTTTTACACTTGTAGTGTGCTTTACAATAAAATCGTTACCCATTGAGTACACCTTCCTTTTACTTGAGGCTCTAAGTTCACCACCAATTGTAGTTAGCTCTATGTTTTTTCTAAAAACTTCATCAAAGTAAATTTTAACAAAAAACCTACCGTCAAACTTATCAAGATTTTCTACTTTGTACTTGTAAACATTAACCGTGGCCCCATCTTTAATTTTAGTTTGATTTAAGCCGTTTGGATCGTCTGTTATAAAATTAACATCATCACCTAGTCGTTTTGCTATTTTAAAGCTGTATTTACTATCCTGCATGGTTGTTTCACCATCTTTAAAATTATTAGTTACAGATGTAATTTTGTATCTTTCAGAAACTTCATCTGATCCAGTCCTTGCAAATTCTATCCAAAGCTCTTCCGTAGCTGTATCTAAATCTCTTCCAGCAGAGTTATTAAATGGAGCAAAGTTCATTTGAAACTCATCTCTTCCTTCAAAAGGAGCTTGATTATCAAAAGTGCCAAAAATATTGTTGCTACCTGCAGCGGCGTGAAAAAGTGACACTGCTTTATTTTTTTGTGTTTTTATAAAATCAGGAGCTTCGTTTTCAATAGCTAAAACTTTATACCTAGCAGCTTCAAGTACTAAATCATCTTTGTCAGAGCCTTTTTTAAGAATTAAAAATGTGTCAATATCTATTTTATTTCTATCACTTGACGGAAAGGCCAACCAAATGTTTCCATCCCCAGCGCTATACCAGCGATCCATAGCCATGTTATAGTATTCGGTGCTTGTTTCTTTAATAAAAAACTTAAAATAATCTAAAGATTGTGGATAATCATCTGAGCTAAACTGAACGCCTATTCTATTTGCTTTATCACCATCTTCTTTTTCAAACTTTATAGTACCAGAAGTGTTGGATACAACTGGAGTTTCTCTTCCGTGTTCATCTAAAAAAACAACTCCTAATTGATACTCTCTTAGTGATTTTATAGATTTAAAAGTGTTAGTTGCTAAAGAGGTTGATTCATTAAGAATTAGCGAAAAGTCATTAAACGATTCTTTAGTTGGTATAAAGTTTGGCACATACTTTTTGTCGTCAGTAGAAATTAAATCATAACCCTGTGTATAATTAGCGTATACTATTCTGTTGCCAGTGATATCTTGTGCTAAGGCTTTTTTTGGAACATTATCCCATGGTCTTAGTAGTTGGTTTGAAGGTACTATACTGCTTATTGCTTCTTTTGTTATAGTTAAACCTTGATCTAAAGAAGGTGTTAAACTTGCGGCTAACAATGTATTCCACACATTAAGCCCTGTTGTAGGATCATTATAGTCATCCGGCCTTATAGTGTCTACAACATAAATACTTGGAGAAGCATCATCTTTAAATAATACATCTATTGAAACAACGTCGTCAGGCGTTTCTTTAGTAACAAGGTTTATTAAAGTAACTTCAGTCAACCTATTGGTCATGCCTATATTATAACCTTTTCTAGGATGATAATCAAAAGAACCAGGAGAAAAAGCTACTTGTGTAAACGGAGCAAAAGGAGAATACTCTCCATCTTCAAATTTATATCTATAAGAAAATCTTGGGTATTTAAATTCAAATAACTTTTTTGATTCGTCATAAAAATCCATAACGTATTTTAAGTTACCTGTGCCAGCAGGGGGTACATCTGGAAAACCATCTATAGAGGTTATTTTTATCACTAGCTCATCATAATTTCCGCCAAGTGTTGGCGCTACTAAAATGGTTCCTTTTATAACATAATCTGTGAGTGGTAAACCTGGGGCATTTCCACTATCATCATAAGCTTGAAAAACAACAGACTTACCCTGTAAGCTAGCTGCTACGCCTAGGCTTGTATCTATACCAGTAAAACCCGCTGCCACAGCGCCAGAGCTATTGGGCACAAGTGGAGTTAATGCACCATTTTGGTTTAAGCTATCAACAAGTTTTATTCTAAACTCATTTTCACCATCTTCAGTTGAAAGACTAGAAAAATTAAATGGGGTTAAACCTTGGTGGGTAACAAAAGAACTTGTACCATCATCTATTGCTGACACCTCTATAACAGCAGTGTATATTTTGTCAAAATCTCTAGCTGTTATTAATTTTATTCGCGGAGCTACTTGTGGGGCTTTTTTAATAACAGTTATGTGCTTTTCTTTTATTATTGATAAAACACCAGTCGAGTCGTTTAATAACTGTGTTTGCGTGTTTGCGTTTAAAGTTCCATCAATACAACGTTGTATATTTATTTTTTTAGGCTCATTAATATTATCTGTCCAAAACAAAAGGCCATCTATAATATTTATACCGGTTATAATGTTTGTTGGGTCAAACTTTAAAACATTACTTGCTGCTTTATCAACAAATACAGCCTTATGCTCTTCACCGTCAAATGAAAATATATAATCAATGTTTGCTGTCCAAACTAAAGAATACATAGTATCATTTTTTTCATCTGAAATCGCACCAACAACAACAGCGTCAGTTGGTAATTGAAAGGTGATATTCTTGAAATCAAATGGTATTAGCTTGTTACCTAATATATTTTGAATAGTACCAACGTCAGACGCCTCTGAAGTTGCCACCTGTACATTCATTGCATCTCTATACTCTCCATTGGGAACAAGTCTCTCATCGAGATCTTTATTCATTTTCCCACCGGTAAACTGATGTTTAATTTCTGGCATGTACTAGTGTTTTATTTGTTTCGATTTACCTCTTAAAATTTGAGTAAGTTCTTCTAATTTTAGATTTGATAATCTTAATTTCGCAGTTCTAATAGCGGCAAATCTTTCTTTTTTAAACCTAAGAACTTGATACTCTGGAATGTTAGCTTTTCCAGATAATATAGCGTGTGATATCCACTTGTACATTGCTTCTTCAGCAAACTTATGAACCTGCATTTCTCCGTCTGTACCTAGGCTATCACTTATATAATCTAAGATCACAGTTTTTCCAGCAATGTTAGAGCTAAAGTGTATTTTTCCTAAAATTTGATCTATGTAAAAAGAACCATTAACCTGCGCATGCTGAGGATCTAAGCCGTATCTTTCCCCACCAATTGGCCAGTAAGTATCGTCTATATAATCGTGTTGTTGATTTTCATTCGGTGTTGAAGATTTGTAGCTTGACCAAGTGTCAGACGTAGATTCTTGAGAAGTAAAGGTTACACTCCCATTTATTATGGCTGGAGCTGTGTGTGGACTTGAAATAAAAATCATGTTTTCGCCAATGTAGTTTCCCTGTGGTATGCTTTCAACAACCGTTCCAATTGGTACGTGTTCGCTAGAAACTAACATACCAACTTTAATTTTATCTTTGTCCGCAAAAGGAACTAGTATTTGATTTGTTGTAAATGTACTAAACCCTGCAGACTCTACCACGACTTGCTCTTCAGGTGCAAAGCTTAAATCACCGTCAGCTTTGATTGCTTCTAACTCAACGCCATAGTAAAAAGGAAGCGTTGAAGTAGCCAAAGTGTCAAGCCTTATAGTTGTTACAGAGTTAGCGTGGGTAACAGCTAGTATAATAGCGTTGTTAAGCCCGGTTTCAGTTCCAAGCTTAACTTTCATTCCCACTAAAATGCCGTCATATTGAGCGTCTAAAACAATGACATTAGAACCAGTATTTATAGCTGCTTTTGCTAAAATTCCTCTAAATTTTCCGTTAACATCTTGAGTTGGGTTAGAGGGATTTGAAGTTTTTGAAGCTGGATATAGAAGGTGTTTTATACCAGCTGAATCTACTGTGCTAATTTTAGTGTAATTAACATAGTCGTGGGGTAATATCATTTGTAGCGACGCTGGCACTGCTATCTCTTGTGCTTTTACAGATTTTAATGTATCAAACGATAATTCAGCTAATGCTCTTTGAGCGTGAAACGCAACATCTAACCTTTTTGCTTTTGGTATAATTTTATCTTCACCAACATAAATTACCATAAATTGATTTATAATATCTTTTAGGGAAACAAACTGATAATTTCCAAAATCATTACCATCATAATACTCTTGTGGAGTGCTGTTTAATAACGCCATTTATTTTATTGTTTTTCTTGTTGTATTTGTGTTTGCTCTAGAGTTTGGCCAACCTGCACTATTTCTTGTGATTTTAAATTTACACCTGCAAGTTTTAATATTTTATAAACCAACTCAGTTTCTTCTGACGCGTGTAATCTAAAGTTTATAGCTATATTATCATTATACAAAGGTTTATCATTAATAATAACATAAGCCCATTGAACGGTTGGCGGTCTCATCACATAATTAATAGTCATGTTAGGATGTAAGTTTGCAATTGCATTTGCTGGCGTAGCGAACAAAGGCACAGTATCTCCTGATATAGCAATTTTAATTCCTGAGTTTGTTATTTGAGCTATTGGCCTGTGTAGGCTTGGAGAAGTTAATGGAGATCTAATAGCAGCGCTAAAATCTTTTCTATTTAACATTTCAACAGCGTGTGAGCCTACTTCAATTTCGCCTACTCTATATATTTCATTAGGTATACTTATAGAGTCTGCAATAACAATAGGCATGTTTGTATTCATCCAAACGTTATCACGAACCATTTCAAACTCTCCAACTTTTTCATATAAAATAGTTAGCATGTCTGAGTATTCCTGCGTGTTACCTGGAGCTCTGTTAAACTGATTTATATCATAAAAATATTGTTCAAATATTTCCATTTGTGCTTGGTTGGCAAGTAAGTTGAATTCTTGAGGAGTTATATAACCTCTCTGCTCTTTATTAGCTAAAACTAATACTCTCTGATATACTGTATCTATACTTACCATAATTTCTTTTTTTGTAGTTTACGATCGCTCCGTAGAGCGACCGCATCTACAGTTAGATTAATTTAATCTTTTTTCAATATTGGAGTAAATCTCCATACCTTCGTCAGTTTTAAACCAATGCGCTAAAGCAGTGTAAGGGTGCTCGTCAAATGGTATAACCATTAACTTTCTTCCGTTACTACCCCATATAAAGTTTCTTTGATCAGAAGATAATCTTAGTATCCCAGCCTCAACAGCTTTAATACCAAAGTTTCTTAGCATTACGTTTTCATCGTCCGCTAACTCTAAGAAGAGTTTAGGATTGTTACGAGCAAATACTAACAAATCTCTTTTAAGCTCTTTAGAACTCAAGTTAGATACCTCAGATCCCTTTTCAACACGCATAATAGCTTCTGCCATATCTATATCTATGTTTCTAGCCGCGATTAATGCGTCAACTTGCATATCTAAAATTTCTATTTCATCAGCAGCAATTCCTTCTGGTTTGTACTCTTCGTATAAATTATCTTTGTGCGGATGGTATAAAGATAATAATTTTTGCAATACAGTTTGTTCTCTTGATACAAACAAAGAACCAGATCTAAATATAATATGTTCTAATCTTTGATCACCTTTCATTTCATCAACAAAAGGTGTTTTTTGGTTTTGGCAATATTTTAACTCTCTTTCATATCCTTTTTCTTCATCAAAATAATAAATGTTAGCTGATTTCATTGATCTTGATAAAGGTTTTTTACCGCCTTTTAAAAGATATATTCTATCTTTAATTTCCCATTCATCTTTGGGTTTTAAACGTTCTCTTGATTTTGGCTCTGCAACTACAGTTTCTTTAATAAATTCTGTAACCACTTCTTCCGTTGTTTCAATTTGAGGTTCTACCTCAACTTTCTTTGTGTTAGCTTTTTTAGCCATAATATAATATAATATAAGTTAATAAAAAGAAAAGGACCGAGGCCGAAGCCCCGGTTCTTTAATAAATTGTGCTTATTTCAATAACATGAAATTATTAGCACCTTGTGTAATTAAACATCTTTCAGTTAAAAAGTGGATTTGCATTGCATCTAAAGCAGATGTAGCAGCTCCAACAGAACCAGTAGTCCAAGACTTCATTCTTCTGTCATCAGTTTGTGAAGCTCTGTAACGAACATGTAAGAAAGGACGCTTAATATTCTTTCCTAATTGTTGGTCATAAACTGTAGAAGTTCCAGCAGGAACCATGATACCTCTAATTGCATTTGCACCAGCAGCAGCGTTTATACCACCTCTTGTAGCCTTGTCGTTTAAGTATCTAAAATCAGATTTGTAAAAGTCATAAGAACCTCTCCTGAAACCAGAGAAACCTAAGTTTAATGCCATATCTTCAGAATTGTCAAATACTCCGTAAGAAGTACCACCAGCTCCGTAAGAGTTCATAGAAGCTAACATGTCATCCATTGCTAACGAAGTAGCTCTGTTTACAAACATCATGTTTTCTTCAATAGCACCTTGAGAATCAAACTCAGCTAAAATAGCGTCAAACTCAGCTAAATCAGTTGCAGCATTAACCCCAGTAATACCAGAAGTAATATTACCTCTCGCCTCAATAGCTTCAAATAAACCTTCAGTACCTACTCCAGCTGCAGCAGCAACAGATCCAGGTAAGATCTTAGATCCATCAATAATACTAGTTCCATCAACATTTTTTTCAGACTCTAACATAGCCATTTCAATATAATCGTTGAAACGAGATCTAGTATCAGATTCAGCTTTTAAATACCATAAGTATCCAGAAGCACCATCTTCAGAAGTAATCTCAACCCATCCAATTTTAGAAACATCAGATCCAGACACTTCGTAGTAGTCTTTCATGATAATCGGCTTGTTAGAGAAAGTTTTGAAAACTGGCTCGTTTGCACCTCTTGAATCAGACTGAGTTTCAGCAGTACCACCATCCATGTATCTTGTAGCTTTTGAGTATTCAGAACCGTAAACTAATATAGTTGTTCCAGTAGTGTCAGTTGTATCCGTTAGACCACCAGCGCCTAAGTCATAAGCTAATACTTCGAAAGCTAAAGCCCCAGTAACAGATGTCACTATACATTTGTGAACACCATTAGAATTTGCTATAATAACTTGATCATTAGTTCTAACACCATGCGAAGCGGGTGTAAGTCCATCTATATCAGTAGTAACAGTTATAGTGTTTGTTGCACCAGTACCATTGTTAGCACCAGTAGAGTCAGTTACTAATCCTTTGTAGGATAAATGTAATCTACCTTGCTCAGACCAAATTACTTGATCAGCAGTCATAGATTCTTCAGCTCCTACTTGTGAAAGAAATCCTGAGATAGTTCTCGGTCCGAAAACTTCAGCTTCTTTTTCCATAAGATCTGGTACGTATTGTTGTGCCCAACCCGTTGAAGAGTTTAGGTCTAGGTAGTTTGTAGATAATGTTTGCTTTTGTGGAGCAGGTACACTATTTAACAAGCCACCAGGATTTGATATTGCCATAATTTTGTTTTTTTAATTTTTAAATTTATTGTTTTTAATTTTAAACTTAAAATCAGAAGTTGTATCACCTAGCACTTTGTACGTTACTCCACCTGTTTTAATTTCACCATGACTTTGTCTTGGATTCATATCAACGTTTTTGGCTTTAGCAATACTATTTTTCATAGCATCAGCTTTGCCTTGTTCGTAAAAGTGATTAGCAACAGCATCAGCGTTCATTGCTGTATATAGAGATTTATGATAACCTTTAGCATCTGACATTTCATTATCTTTATTCAAGAACTTCTTGACAAAATTATTGATGTCGCTTTGGTTGTTTTTAACCTCTCCAGCATTGTTTACATTAAACCTATATTTCTTGTCTCCGACATTGTATTCAAAACCTTTGAATTTATCGTTAAAAACTTGTTCAGTTTTATTTAAGAAAGTAGATTTTTGTGCTTCTGCTACTTTTTTAGTCTCTCCTGACTCCTTGTTGTATCTATCAAAGAAGTTAACTGCTTTCTGTTGCTCTTCTGTGAGCTTTGATCCAGCTTTAATATCTTGATAGTATTTAGACTTTTGCCCGTCTAGGTGGCTTTTA
>Ga0208814_1001114_pt1 | contig 13222 bp, 29 predicted proteins | sample MalvirAntarct_55_FD_184253 | JGI IMG/M metagenome (GOLD analysis project Ga0208814, IMG submission 184253) | Marine viral communities from the Global Malaspina Expedition - Malaspina viral metaG Antarct_55 (SPAdes) (version 2) | ecosystem: Environmental > Aquatic > Marine > Oceanic | place...
GAATTGTACCATCCGTATCGCTCTGAGAAGTTAGATGCTGCGCTAAAGTCTCCTGATTCTCTTTGTCCAAAGAGTTCATCATAACTAGAGATAAGTCCTTCCCTAAACCGTAAAAAAAAACAATCGCACCTAATACAGCATCTAATGGAAACTCTTTAGCTATCTCGTTTGTATCTGGATTATATTCTTTTAGTGTGTATCTGTTGCCTTGTTTTAATTCAATAGGTCTGTATAAAACATTCATCGCTCTGTGTAAGTTTTCAGTCTCTCCTATAAAAGTGTCTAGGTCGATGTACTCACCAAAGCTCATTTCGTCTAAATTGGGAATAAACGCATACTCTTGACCCCCTAACTTAAAGCTGTCTATTAGTTGATGCTTGGTGTCAAACATGTTATTAATAATATCACATATTTCAGTTACATCCATAGCGTTTATGTTTCTAACAACAAGCTCAGGCACTTTACAGAATATTTCAATCATCTTTAAATGAACCTTAGAATCATTATTTAAATCTAATTTTTCAAACTCTTGATATTGTCCTAGTGTTATCTCATTGAGACTGTTGGGTATGTTTAGTTTAAGTTCCATATTTATATATAAACTTTTTATGTTTTTTTTAGTAAATTATTTTTATGAATTGTATAGTCTGTCTATGTCAGCTATCCACATTTTAAGTTCAGAGGGTTTGCATGAACATGGTTCATGATAGCGATGATTATAATAGCGAGCGTGTAGCGTACACAACAGCTTATATTGTTCATCTGTTAGTTCTTTGATTACATTTGCTTTAAAGCCTTCCCAAGCCTCATTGTCTTCTATTGTCATAGGTCTAATTTTATATTGTTCCACTTATCTCGGCGTTTATCACAACCGCAGTCTTTTCCTAATGCTTTGCTTATTTTTTTAACTAGCCAATGGATGCCAGTGTAGTAAGTCATGTAATAAAATATATCTCCTAGTCTCATTAGTCTTGTAGTTTTTCAAACTCTGCTGTTTGGGTTTTTACTAGCTCATCTTTGTTTTCAAAGTAGTTATCTACTAAAGCATCAATCATAACTAGCTCATCAATAGAAGCTGTTTTAATCTTGTGAATTAAGCTATCGATCTTGTTAAGTACATTAGTACACATTTCAGGGTTATTATGATAAACTACATTATAGCCTTCTTTATAAACGCTTTCAAGGATTGTACTTGTTTTGTTTACTTGCAGCTTTACATTTTGTTTAAAGGCATTAGAGCCTATTAATTCATCGTTAGCCTCTAGTAGTAATTGGCTAAGCATAACACTCTTTAGATAGTTTAAATGTCTATCGTTAATATCAATTTGGGGTTCATTATTCATACGTTGTTTTTTATGTGTTTTTTAGCTTTTGTATATGTGTTGTAAAGTGAGTAGTAAGAGATGCCAGTTTCTCTGCTGAGTTTAGCTATGCTTTTACCAGAAGCAACAATCTCAAAGACTTTCTTGTTATACCAAAACATTTGATCTAGCACGTTGTCTACTTGATCTTTATTTTTAGCATACTTAACTTCGTCAACTGGTGGGGGTATGTTTTGTTTTGGCTCGCTTCTCATTTCTTCTAAATATATTTTTTTAACCTTTCGCTGTTTTTTGCATATTGTTAGAAACAACCCTCGTAAAACCTTATAGCAATAGAAATAGTTTACATCGTCTTTGAATGTAAAATCAATGCCTTTGTTTAAATCTTGTGAAAGCTGTATGTAAAGTTCTTGAACCACGTCCTCAGCCATTGAAGGATTACACCCAAAAGAAATTACTGTCTTAATCCAGATGTCATGTTTGTCGTATGCAATTTCAAGGAGTGTTTTCATTTATTTAGTTGGTTATTGTACAAAGTATCTGCCTCTGTTTGGGTTTACTAATTGATAAGCCACAGCATATCTCAAGGCATCTAAGAGATGATCGTAACCAGCGCATGGCGTTTGAGATTTCTTTTCTAGCCAGACGTAGTTTTTAAGCTCGTTTATTAGTTCTAGGCTATTAGGATCGACTATTAGATCATAGTCTTGTAAAAGGCTAATACCAAAGATTACGCTCCCTTGACCTTTTATAGTGGGAACTATATTACAGCCTTGAGCTGATAAAGAAGAAATTAGTCTAGGGTCTGCTGAGTCAGCTACTATTAAATTGTTTCCAGCAAACTTTTTATTTAAGATGTATATTTCACTAGCAGTTAATGATTTCTTATAGAAGCATTCTTGTAAATAGATTATCTTGTTGTCTCTATCAATACACGTTTTTATTAGTGTTGTAGGATCATTGCTAAAACCAAAATCTTGTCCGTAGATTGGCTTAGATACTTCTTTGAAGTTTCCTACTTTCCAGTTGGTATATACAGCTCCTTGTAATATCCCTGTTAAACCTTCTCCATAGACACGATACCAATTAGCCCAATATTCATTTCCTTTGTCAGCTTTAGCTTTAGCCTTTAGTATTTCGCTTACAGCAGCTTCTGGAGCTGCTTCATTGTCTTTGTAAGTAAGAATTAACCACTCGGCTTCTAAGTCGTTTTTAAGCTCTGTATGTGCCCAGAACTCTGCACTTGGGTTAAAGTCTATATAGATATGTTTTAAAGTCCTTACAGCTAACTGTAGGTAGGAATCAAAGCCTCCAGCAATATTGTTTGCTTCATTGATATAACAGATGTCACGTCTAGCACCTCTTAGCTTAGCTTCTGAGTCAGCACTAAAAAATTCTATTGTTGAGCCATTGCCAAAGGTATATGTGAGTAGGGTTCTATTAAATCGCTCTGAATACCAGCGACCAGTCATCTGCATAATCTTTCTAAAGTCTCTTATAGCCCCACGTCTTAAATGTGGTATAGACTCAGCTACTACTGAGGTTTCTGTCTTAGGGTGTTTAATAGAGTAGTCTATAAGCATGGCTAATATGCCAAAGGTCTTAGATGCTGAAGTTCCTCCTTGAACTACTCTAATCCGTTTGGATAGCTTCTGTATCTTCTGTATAGCTGTCGTCTTCTGAAACATCTAAGAATAAGGGTTGTTCTATAAATTGAGTTATATCTACAGTTTCTTTAGGCTTACCGAATCGGTAGTTTAAATACAGCTGTAAGGATCTTACATCCCCACCATAGGCTAGTTCTTTAAGAACTTCTATGATGCGGTTAATGTCAATTCCTTTGTCTAAAGATTCAATTAGGGTTTGCTCTTGTTCTTTAGGCTTACGCCCAGCCCCTTGTCTTGATCCTCCGTTATTTTTCCTATTGTCCATAATTGAAATAAATTGATTAATCAATCTTTTATTATATAAACATTATCATATTTTATTGTCTATTGTTTCTATTAAATGTCTTAGTTCGCTTCGTTCCCATTCCCCTAGCTTGACCCCATTAATTAAGAAATTATAGTAGTCTTTTCTTTCAGCTCGTTTTAGTTCTATATTTATATACATCTTAATCGAATTTTATATTCTCATTAGGTAATGGGATATCCACATTAAAATACTCTTTGATAAAATCTCTGCATTGTTTATGGAAGACCTCTTGATCGTGTGTGTTGTTTTCTGTGGTAGACTTTGGGGCTTTAATTATTTTATTGTCGTTTGTTACAATCTCGTATTGTAGGAAGTGCATTTTATAAAAGTCGTGTGCTTTCTCTCTATCCCAATGCTCTCCCCATTCGTCTGCTATGGCTTGGATTGTTACTGGTATAATTACAGCCCAGTAATAAGAGTTCTGGCTTATCGATCTATTCTTTTTTTTAAGCCTTATAACTATCTCGATAATTTTACCCTCAAAGTTCTTAAGAGCTTTAACAACGCTTTGGTTTTCGTTAAGCCTTCCGTTCTTGACTTTGTTAGTTAACGTTACAGACTTCATGCGCATAAAGTATTTAGGCGATAGAAATATCCGTCACGCCTTTTTTTCCATAATTTAATTTCGTTAAGTATTTTATTCGTCTTTATATTTGTTAATTTAACTTCGATTATATATTCGTATAACGATTGAATAATCTTATCGCAATATGATATTTCATATTCATAATTAATTATTCTTCTGTTAGCTTTTTCTAACGTAATTATGCGCTTTTTACTAGATTTAATCATTGTACTAATAATCGTCTGTAAATGATTTATAAAGTGAGTATCCAAGCAATGCTATTGCTAAAGAAAAAATCAATAAGTCTGTTAGTGTCATGTCGATAGTTGTCAGTTGTTCTTTTGTCATTTTACTAGTACTAGTTTAGCATTAGGTTCTAGTTCTTCCAGTAATGCTTCGGTTAATTTCCATTTAAGTCTCCAGACATCTGTCTCAAACCCCTTGACTTCTATAAGCTCGACACTTCCATCGGCTAAGGTTATCTTAAAATCCATGAAGTAATTGCAGATTTTTTTCCCGTTTACATATAATCGGAGAGGGTACTGAGGAATAATTTCTGTAATTTCGCCAGCAAGCTCTCGCATGTGTAACTCCATGGCGTAGGCAGCTTCTTTCTTGCTGTGATATGATCTGCCATTGTAAGTTTGCTTGACAGCTCCGTACTTATTTTGATATCTTTTCTTAAACAAAATTTGATTGTTTGCATAAACCTACACAATTTATTACACAAATACAACAATTTGTATCACAATTTAATAGAAAACCTTTGATTTAATTTAATTTAATTTGTACCTTTACAGTCTATGACGTTCAAATTATAGACTAAGGGTGTAATGGGTTTCCAAAGCACTCTTTTTTATTTGGGTGCAAGTAGAAATAAAAAAAGGAACTACATTTCTGCATTTCCCTTCTTAAAAAATATTAGCAACCTCTTGACTATTTTTTTATGTAATGCTTACGCCTCATGTTGTTGCTGAAGTTGAACGTGTCATCGCTCTGTCGGTCGTTGTGTACTTGCTGAGACATTCTAGAAGCTTCGTCATAGCGTTCTTCTAAGTACGACCTAAAGAACTTTAGTATCTTATCAATGCCTAAGCGTTCGTAGAACTCTCCGTAAGAGCCTGAAATGATGCGCTTAAACAAAAGGGTCAGGTCTGATATTTTAAGCATGTAGAACTCCTCTACAATCATCCCAGCGCATAGTCTGACTTGTTCTTCGCTCATTGGCTTGTTAAGGTTTAAAATGTTGTTTAAATAAACCAGCCAAACCATTACAAAATTTACTGTAAAATCTTTGCTTTGATCTCTTTTAAAACTCGCTAGGCTTGGAGCTTTAGAGTTTATGGCGTCTGCGACAGTTATCATCTTACCAGCGTGGCTCATGCAGTTAGAAGGGTTGTAATCCTGTAACAACTTCTTGGAGGAAGTCTTCTGAATACTGCTGTCCATTTTTACTATTTTTCTTGCTTCCATTTGTCATCTGTTTTTCTGGGTAGATTCCTTTCCACCCCTTTGCCATTGCGTTGTTAATTGAGTCTATTGCGTGTTGTTCGCTAGTGGTCTTGTTTCCTAGTTGTGTAAGAGCTGCTTGTTCGCTATGAATAGTTTTATAATTAAAGCCAAGCTCTAAGCGTTTATACTCTTTCCAATTAGCCCAAGCGAGATCAAAGTTTTCAGTTTGATAAGGCTTTATAGCTTCTGCTTTAACTTCTACTTCTATCTTCTTTTTTCTATCTTCTATCTTCATACTTCTATCTTCAATCTTCAATGAAGACCTTTTTTTGGTTATCGTTTGGGTTTTAGGTCGTCCTCCTTTTTGTCCATTAAGTCGTTGTTTTTCTTTATAACACTTAAGTTGTTTAAAAGACTCCATTAAACGAGAATTAAAGAAGTAGTCACCATTATCATCAAACTTTTCCTTTACCATTTCTGGAAGGTTATCCCACTCAAAACCCACCAATAAGGCTAGCCTTTTTTTGGGTATTCCTTTTTCATCAAAAATCGCCCATTGTCTAGCTAAAAGGGTTATGTACAAGCCACGTTCATCCATAGTTAAATCCATAACCCCAGTTAAAAAATCTTGTGCGTAAAATTGAAATGCTGGAGCTTTAGGCATAAGATTCTTTTTTTAATAAAATTTCATTGTTGGTATTTAAAAAATCAATCATTTGATCCTTTATTTCTGATTGTTGTTTATTAGTGATTTTTGTCCAATTTAAAAAGACAAAGTCTCTAGGGTCTTTAGCAATCTTATCTAATAGGTTACTACTCTTATACAGAGCAAATCTAGTCGCATCCCTAAATTTTTGATCAGATGCCATTAAGATGTGAAACATCTTGTGTCCATGTACTGAAGTCGCATGATCTCGATTTAAAAACCCTCCTATTACTTCATGTGAATGATTAGTTAATTTTCTTGCAATACCATAAAACACATTCCTAGCATCTACATAATTTCGTTTTCTTGTTTTTTCTCTTATATCAACATTACTCATTTGACATACTACACTATAAATTTCCGTTAAATCTGTTGGATGATTTTTTAAGTTAATATCTATTTTCATGTTGAAATATTTCTTTCTTTATGCTTTCCTTAGTACATTCTTTGTAAAATGCCACAATATGTCTTAAACTCTTATAGAGTTCAATGTTGTTTTTCTCTAGGTGTTTATCTAGTAGTATGTTTACATTCGCGAATCTCTCCCAATGTTGTACGTATTTTTTGTCAATTTGTGCTTCCATAATTAAAAGGGCATATCGTTAGGATCGTTAGTTTCAGATATTACCTTTTCAAGTAGGTTACTATCTAGTAGTTCATTTTGCTTTTTTTCCCATTCTGGAGTTTCTTTAATCATGTCCTGAAAGAAAGGATGGAACTCGTTAAAGGCTTCCATATTAAAGTTAGTGTCGTAATCCCATATAAAGCTTTCATTGATTTGCTCTGGTGCTTCTATGCCTTTAGGCATTGCCGAGACTCCTGTGATGTTAGCGTAGGTTTTACCGTTCTTAGGAGATACGTTGTGTATAACTGAAAGCATACAAGGCTTTCCGATTAAAGAATCAATTTCAAAGTCGTCAATTTCTTGCGGGGTTAATGTTTTACCTCTCCATGTGTTTACGTGCTGAAACAATTTAGCAGCCTCATAAAAAGTAAGGTTATACTCTATATTAATTGATAAGGGTTGCTCTCCTATTTCTTTGTCGAATGTTCTCATTTCTGTAGGTAATTCGAAATAAAACCAAATAGAGTTTTTAGTCTTTGGGTCTCCGTTGTACTCATAGTTTCGAGTGCCTACATGGATCATCTTGTAACACCTAGCGATGTGCGTTCCAGCTGGTGCTAAGTAATCTGTTTTTGTTTGATTGTTTTTTTGTTCAAATTTAATTGCCATTTTTTCTCTTTTTTTATAGTTATTATTTATTTATTGTTTTACATCATGTCAGCCTCAAAACAAGTATTTGAGCAAACGCTTCTGTTAGTTGTTGGTGTGCCACATACTGGACACTCGTTATAATCGTCATCGTCATCGTAAGCTGGATTTCCGTAGTCGTTTGTTTCCATTACCAATCAATTATTATAGAGCTATCTTTATAGTCAATAGAGCATTGAGTAGGTCGTATAGAGTTATTGTAGTTTATGCCCTCATCTTCTACAGTCCAACCGTCAAGCTCGTAAGTGTCAATTATATCAACAACCTCTCCCGTGTTCATATTTGTAATAGTAGACTGTGCTTGTAATGTGTATGCGTTTATAGACTTAACGCCATAGTCTCTAAGCTCTGTGTTAAATGCCCATTTAACAGAAACACTAGCTTGAAGATTACAGTCATAATTGTTTTTACAGAAAACGTGAACTGTGTCTAATTCTGTAACGAACTCATCAACTCCATTACCTAACATTTTTTTTAACTCTTTAGCTTCTTGTATCATTATATAAATTGGTTTTTAGGAATTAGATATTTGTTACCTACACGGTTAGCTTTAATTTTGCCATTTTGTATATGATTGTAAGTAGTCAATGGGGTTTGGTTTAAATACTCGCTACATTCTTTTACGCTCATATTAACGTTACTTTGTGAAGCGTTTACAGCCTTTTCTATTTGCTCTTGTATGTTTATAGCGTACACATCTGCAAACTCTTTAAACAGCTCTCGCATTTGATCCTTACTAGCTATAAGCATGGCACTTGTTTTAAAAGGTTTTGTTTGATAATAGAATTTTGTAATAAATCAACGACACGCTTTAGGTGTTTGTCTGGGATAGCCCAGTAACCACCAAACCAGTTATTTCTAATTGATAGAGGTTTAATTTCAAACTCAGTAGAGCAAAGCATGATAAAAGACTGTTTGTCTTTTAGTTGTGTAAATAAATTCTTTGTGTTTTCTAACATAGTTAAGTATTAATTGATTACTTTTATTGTGGAAGAATTTTCACAATTCCACTAATTCTTCCACAAATATCATAATTATTATTATAATAACCAAATTGTGGAAGAATAAATCTAATAAATTTCACTAATTATGGACAACTACTCAAGTAGACTAAAAAAAATACTTAATGACAAAAATCTTTCTGTAAGTGATTTTTGTAAATTATTAGGATTAAATTCTTCTTCTACAATTCATTATATTATTAATGATAATAGAAAGCCAAGCTCTAAAACAGTAAAAAGAATAATAGAAACATTTCCAAACTATACTGAAGATTGGCTTCTGTATGGAATTGAAGCTAAAAAAGAAAACACTAGTGATAATATTACTGTAACAGCACAGCAAGTAATAAATTACTTTGAGAAAAAACAGAAAGAAGTAGAGAATAAATTTTATGAGCAAGGTCTTGAAGCGTTGCACGTATTAAGCAACAAAATAGATGAAGAGTCATTAATCGTTAAAGATGGTGAAGAAGAAGTAAAATTATCTATAAATCGTTTACATGAACGTTTGGAAGAAATGGAGCGCTATATGTTTCTCATAGAAAAGGATGCTAAACAATTTGTTGTAAAAATAGACAACTGTTTAGATTCAATAAAATAACATTTAAAACAATAAACTAACTTTTATTATAAAAAGATTACGCATGACTTTATCGGAATACAACAAACTTTATCAAGAGAATTATAATCTCTATAATACAAAAGAACAAAAAAAGCTAGATGAAATATATAAAAAATTATACATTGACAAACTAGGTAAAAAATTTAACTCCAAAGAGATTCCGAAATTGTAAACAGATTTTTTTTGTTTAGCTTTTTATATTTACTTAATGTCTTGACGTCTTTAATGCCAGTCACAGCCATTATGAAATGATCTGCCATTCCTTTCTCCGCCATTAAAGTAATATAAGTTCTTCTAGCGGTGTGTGAAGCTACCATCTTCCACAAAGGCAATAGTTCAATAGTCTTCTGACTTCCCCTATAGGTGGTTTTCTTTATTTCATTATCAAACCCTAAGTCTTTACATACAGACTGCATCTTAACATTAAACTTTTGAGAGCTTATTTTTGGTAGTCTCCAATCATATTTGTCTAATAGGTTTTTGAGTTTGTCATGTAATGGTATAATACTATGATTTTCTGTTTTCTCAGATCTCTTTATTATAAAGTCTCCTTGTATATCGGCACGCTCAAAAACTGAGTAATCTGAAAACCTTTGCCCAGAGTAGACACCAATTAAAAACAAGTCTCTAGCCTTTTCATCAGCTCCGTTTAAATCTGCATTCTCTAATATTTTAACCTCTTTTGAATTTAAAGCCACGTCATCGGATTGGTACTTTTTAACTGACACATTAGTATAGTCATTATTAACGTTAAACCCCTTACGATTACACCATATAACAAAGGTTTTAAAGAAGGTTAAGTATCTTGCAAGTGTATTGTCGTTTAATTTATCTTTGTGTCTTAAATAGGCTAAAAACGCTACATAAAAATCATCGTTTAATTCTTTTATTTTATGTGTTTTAGATTGTTTGCTACAAAAGGCTTTATATTTTGAAAACACTACATTATATTTTTGCAATGTTCTAGCTGTAACTGTCCCTTGTTCTTTTTTCTCTTTTAAAAACTCGCTGTATAATTCAACGACATTATCAGCTATATTTTTTTTAGGCTTGAAGACTTCGGTTAAATGCTCCTTAATTAAATAAGCTCCATGTTTATTAATAGTGCTTTGTAAAAGTTCATCTAATTTGTTAAGCTGGTGGGTTAATTGCCTAGATTCTACACTTGCAAGCCCTCTTTTTATTATTGGACTTCTACTTTTAAAATTCCAGTTGTTAGGATTTATACTTAACTTTGTTGATATTTGAAAATACTTTTTACTATTAGACACATAGTACTTTAATAGTATTATAGTCTCTTTGTCTGAATTTGGCTCTTTTAAATAAAAATACATACTGCAAATATAGGCAGTAGAATAGATAGTAGAATATATAAGTTGTTTTAATTTATATTAAACGTATAAATTAGTATAAGCTTTTATAGTTATAAACTGATTAATATATGTGTATTTATAGAGTTTATATATAAATAGTATAAATTTGTTCGAGTCTCGGCGACTCCACTATTAACAGTGTAGATTGTCTTATTGTAGAATAGATAGTAGAATAAACTACTAATATTTAGAGATCCATAAGGCAGTTTATCGCTGTATGACCACCAATTACAACACCGCAGCCAATCGCTTGTTTTTTAAAGTTCTTAGCGTAAGCAGCAGCATAAGAGCCACCATCCACACCGCAGCCTACTTGCATACCAAATACTTTAAAGTTTCTACCTACTGACCATTCAACATAAGCCTGTGTATGTATATGGCCTTGGACTGTGCTCATGAAGTCATTTTTTGACTTAGTTCTAGCAGTGCCACCTTCACCATGCACATACTGAACGTCATCATATACAATGCGCTCTACCCAGTTCCAATCAGTACCTAATACATCGTTATAAGACTTTATCCAACGTTTAGGGATTTGTGAGTCAAAAGCCTTCCTCATTATAATACGATCATGGTTTCCAATGCACACATCAGCGTGAGGAAACGCTTTAATCCATTTTTGAACATCATTAATAGCGTAGTCTAATTCATCACCACCACCCATGCCATCGGGATCGCTTACATGAAATGAGCTGTAATGATTATCTATAATATCTCCAATAAAAATAACTTGGTTGCAGTTGTATTTTGCATAGGTTTCTTGACAAAACTCAAAATAACCATCTAACTCGAAAGGAGCGTGTATGTCTCCTATTACTAAAATTCTTCTTTCTTCTTTAATTAAATTTTCGTAAGCTTTTAAAACTTTTCCGTTTAATCTTGGTCGCATATATTAGTTTTTGTTAATAGTAACGCTTTTAGCTATTTTCTCAGCAGAACGTCCTACAACGTAACCACCTATTCCTAGCTGTAATAAGTTCCAGAACTCATTTTCTAATGGAGGTATAGTAAAACCAAACAAAGGAGCTAAGAATTTTACATAAATAACTATAAACCCAAAAGCAAGCATTAGAATAGGTCTCCAGCTTCTTTGAAGCCAGTTCCCCTTAGCTTCTGCTATAATTATATCAGTCTGCATTTTTTGCAGCTCTAGCTCTTTCTCTTGTATTACTTGAAATATCTTGTTTTTAGCTTCTAAGCGTTCTTCATCATTAGTAAATAGGTTATCGATAACCCTACCTATTTCTTTTATTACTGAACCACTTAAAAAATCAAGTATCTTTTTCATTGTTTAAAAAACTATATAGTAATTTACTGTAAAGGTTTATAAAGGTTTATAGTAACTAACTATCTACCATCTTGTTTTTTTACCTCTAAAATCATAATGAACAAAAGAACTGTAAAGACCAAGACCGCCCTGTAGCATATCTCCTTTACTAATAAGCTCTTCAATAATACTATGCACTTCTTTAGGCTTCATTCCTTCAATTCTAATATCAGCTGCTTTACCTAATAGGTGCTGTGAGTTTTTAACTCCTCCTATTTTAGCATTATATTTTGGGCTTCTATATCCACTATTTATTTTTATAGCTTTACCAGTATAATCTCGTAAGAACTGTAATTGTCCTGCAAGTTTTACAATGTTTAAATAAACATCTGAAGGCATTTTACTTCCATCATTACACTCAAATTCTTTTAAAGTAAAGTTATTTGTCATTTTTTTTTATTGTGTGTTTCGTATATCTTTTGAGCTGTATATCCAATAGATAAAAGCAATAGAATAACCTTTAAACTATTTTCGACGTGTGTAAAGCTAATCCCTAAAGTGATAGCGTTAAATATTCCTAATTTCAAATCTTCTATGCTCATAATTTAATACTCTCTAAAAAGCGATTCCATTTAACTATACAGAAAAATTGTAACGCTTCTATTTTGTCGGCTAAATATCTTAATACTCTAACCATTAGAATTTATGTGTTAAGTAGTCAACTCCATAAAAAGAGTGTACTCCGTTACTGTCTAGGTCTACATTAGCCGACTTCCAGCCATAAGGATGGTCTGCTTTTATTAGCTCACCGTCTTCGCTATAAGTGTCCTCTAACTGCCAAGCAACGTCTAAATGATATTTACTACTTAGTACTGGTGGTTTAGTTTCATTGCCTTCGTCGTCGTATTCTCCACTCTCTAGAACGATATTACCTAGTTTAACGATACTATGCTTGTGCGTTGGGTATTCGTTATCGTCTTCGTCAGTTGCTACGCCTAATGCCTTTATTTTAGCTTCTGCGGTTTTTTGGTCTTTATACTCGTATTTGCCTATTTTCATAATTAAAATTTAAATTGTTGTTAATGCTTGTAATTCTGCGTCTGTTAATGCTTCGTTATATACTCTTATGTCTTTGCAGTTTCCATAAAAGACATTATTCCCTGATGTTAAGTTAAATGAAAGTTGACTTAACCCTGTTAAAGATAAAGTTGCTGTTCTTGTACCTACCTCTATCCCGTTTACCCAGAAAGCAATATCCCCACTTTTATATTTGAAAGCGCATTTGTTAGTTCCCTGAATAGCAACACCACCAGATATAGAGGAAATTCCATTCACAAAACCTCTTAAATTGTTACTTGCATCGAAAAATATATTTACTCTATTAGATATTGCTGAATCTGACAATGTAATATACCTATTTGTTCCAGAAAGTTCTCCACTTATCTCCGCATACAAAACACCTTCTGTTGAATTTATTACTTGAGCATTACCTCCGTTATTACAAACATCTCCCAACCTCGTTTGGGCAGTACCTTCGGTTTTTATGTACGAAGTAGGGTAACTTGCTTCTTCTAATTGTGCTCCGAATATGTAGATACCACTTGTTCCGTCTCCCGTATATGAATTAGTTAATCCATCTGCTGAAACACCAATAGAAGGAACTTGTA
>Ga0208814_1001116_pt1 | contig 13211 bp, 9 predicted proteins | sample MalvirAntarct_55_FD_184253 | JGI IMG/M metagenome (GOLD analysis project Ga0208814, IMG submission 184253) | Marine viral communities from the Global Malaspina Expedition - Malaspina viral metaG Antarct_55 (SPAdes) (version 2) | ecosystem: Environmental > Aquatic > Marine > Oceanic | place: South...
TTTGATGTTAATAATTTTTCTACCCCAACATCTTTATTTGGTCCAAATACCCCAGGTAATGGTAGTCCTTTATCACCCGTTAATCAAATAGGAAGTGGGGGTAAAACTTCTTATACTATAGGAGACATAAACATTAGCCCTACAGTAAATGATGAAAATTTAAGTAATGCTATAACTAATGATCAATTCCTTAGAGTAGGAGCTAGTGCGGCATATTTAGGAAATAATTTTATTTTACAAAACGCAAATACTTCTATTAAAGATGCTTTCTTAGGAAATGGAAAAGTACAAACTTTTAGTATTTACGAACAAAATGATGATCCTTTTTCATTGTCAACTAAAAATAATGGAGAGGCATTTAATAGTGGTATAGGAAACAGAACCCCACAACTACAACTATCACAAGAACAAATATCAAGTAAAGATCCAGTTAGTAAGGGAGGAAAGATTGGAAATTTTTCAAAACCTTTTGTAGGACCATATGTACCCTCATCTTTAGATTATACAGGAGTAGATAGACAAAATTTAGAACAAAGAGTTAATTTAGGTGATCCAGGTAAAAGAGCAAATAGAATAAGTTATACTATTGGTAGTCAGGAATTAGGTTCAAAAGAATCCGTTTCATCAAATTCTAGTTATAAAAAGGCATTAGACCAAATTAATGCTTTACCCATATATCAGTCAAAGGCACCCACTTCAGACACAGTTAAAAATGATTTAGTAAAATTTAGAATTGGAGTAATAGATAACAAAGATCCTAATTTAAAAACATATATCCATTTTAGAGCTTTTATCGATAGTATGAGTGATAATTTTACTGCAGATTGGCAAAGTCAAAATTATATGGGTAGGGGCGAAAAATTTTATAAGTACCAAGGATTTGATAGACAAATATCTTTATCTTGGACTGTAGCAGCTCAATCAAAACAAGAATTAATACCAATGCATCAAAAGTTAAATTACTTAGCTTCAGTATGTGCTCCTGATTATTCACCAGAAGGTTATATGGGTGGAAACTTAGTATCATTAACAATAGGAGGTTGGTGTTATGAACAAGTTGGTATAATGACAGGATTAAATTTAGAAATTCCAACAGAATCACCTTGGGAAATAGCTCTCCCTGATAATGATAATAAATCCTTTGCAAAAGATGGTTCAAGTATATTAAGTGATCCCTCAGTTAAGGAATTACCTATGATAATTAGAGTTACAGGGTTTAACTTTATACCAATCCATAATTTTGTACCTAAAGTACAACAAAATGACTTCCTACCTAATAGTAGATCTAAATTAAAAGGAGGTGGAACATTCATTGGAAAATACGGACCAGAACATTATATTGGATTAACCACAACAGATGGTAGTAATAATTATTCAAGTGGTACTGGTAACTTTAATTATATTCCTAGTCAAGTAAAGGTTTCACCAGTAAGTACATTAATACCTGAAGATATAAAGTTATCAACTTTTGAAACACCTAATTTAATTATATAATGGGAAGATATACAAGAGATAAAATATTAACAAAAACAGATCCGAATGGGACTAGAGGTATAAGATTTTATAGAGGTGTAAAATACCCTGAAATTGCTCTATCTCCGGATGACATATATGTTTATGCTGAAGAGGGAGATAGGTTTGATATTTTAGCTAATGAGTATTATAATGATTCTTCTTTATGGTGGATAATATCAACAGCGAATGGTTCATTACGACAAGATTCATATTATTTACCATTAGGAATACAAATTAGAATACCAAATAACATTGGTGTTATACAAAGTGCATATAATAAACTAAATAAGTTTTAAAGATGAGTATAATAGGTCAACAAATTGATGGTTCTGTTGCAACCCAAATTCAAGTACGACAAAAGTTACGTGGAAAGCAAGAAAGAAATAATACTGATCTTAATTCATTATATAATACTAATGCTTGGTTAAAACTTTCTTCATCAGTAAGAGTTATAAGCCAAACAGATACGGAAATTAGTTCCTCTACTGCTGAAAATAAAATAGAATCTATCCCTACTTACAATTCAACTACAGGAGAATATGAAGAAGAAGATTCAAATATCAGCTCAGGAGAAAAAAGATTAAGAGACATAGGATTAGACAATACAGGTGAATTTACAGGGAACCAATTAGCAAAAAAAGCAATTTTATTTAATACTCTATCAGAATTAGATTCATCTGGTAATACTTATACTTCTAGATCTGGGGTATCTAAAACCAATAGTTTATGGAATAATAGCAGTTATGGTTTAGGAGGAACAAGTTTTGGTCTTTCCCCTTCCCCTGGTTTAATATCAGCTAAAATTGACTGTAAAAACAGAGGTTCAATCCGAGAAGCAACAGTAGAATTAAAAGCTTACAATTTATTTCAATTTGAACTAATAGAACTTTTATACTTAAGATTGGGGTATAGTATGTTATTAGAATGGGGATGGGACAAGTATTTAGATAAAGATTCTAAATTACAATCTATGGGAAATACTTTAACCGAAGATAAATGGTTTAAAGATTCACCCGATGGTAATTATCGAGCAGTTATAAAAGATATTGCGGCATATAGGAAAATATATAATAACAATTACGATGGGTTTTTAGGGAAAGTAGTTAACTTTGACTGGAGCTTCCAACCAGATGGTACCTATAATATAATATTAAAATTAATTACGATAGGCGATGTTATTGAATCTCTAAAAGTAAATTTACCTTCAGAATTAACAACAGCAGCAAAGCTAGACTCAGCAATCAATCAAGGTAATAGTCTTTCAAATGCTTTGTTAGACTTAAAAAGTCCTCTTGTTACTAATGCGGGGTCATCTACATTATCCCTTGATTTATTTAATGATATATCTACAGGTGATACTAGTAAATGGACTGCTTACAAAGGGGATTATTTTTCATGGTTTAAAGCTACAGGGGATGTAAATGAATTTAAAGTCAGTGAAATTACAAAAGAAGATGAGAACAAAGAAGAACAATATCCACCTACGGGAATGGATGCAAACAAATATACTTATTTTTTAACTTTTAGTGCATTATTAAATAAATTACAAAAATTATGTGTTCCCTCGATTAATGATAAGAAGATAATAGAATTTGATTTGTCCGGAGATAACATATGTTCAGCTTTTTCAAATCAAATTTCTTTTAACCCTAAAATATGTTTAATAAAGCCCCAATTTACGGAAACTATCAGTTTAGGTAATTTACAAGATTATAAAACTAAACCCACTGCAGTTAAAAATGATCATGGCTCTTTTAGTATACTAAAAAACTTTTTTGAAGTTGAAACAGATACAAATGTAGTATATGGTAATATTATGAATATCTATTTAAATTACGATTTTATTTCTAGTATGCTTGAAAAAAATACAAATGAGGATGGGGAAATAAGTATTTACAAATTTTTAGAAGGTGTATGTAATAATGTAAATTCTGCTCTAGGGGGTTTTAATAAACTTGAACCTATTCTAGAAGATGATAACATAATAAAAATAATAGACCAAAATCCTATCCCAGGAATAGAAAAATCTACAACATTTGGGTGTAGATTTAGTCAAACTGTTCCTTTTGAAATTTATGGATTTTCCCCTTCAGGTTCAACTTCAAATTTTGTAAGAGACTTTGGTTTTAAAACTAAGATAGGCCCTGAGTTAGCTAGTATGATTACTATTGGGGCAACAGCCCAAAATAAGACAACTAAAAACTATGATGGTACAGCTTTTTCTAAATGGAATGATGGGTTAGAAGATGCATATGCTATAAATTACGATGACCCTGAGGATGTTATTTCAGAAGCGAGTAAGGAAAACCCCTCATCACCTTTATCAAACCAAGACTTAGTAAAAATGTCTGCTCATTGGAAGACTGATAAATGTGTTATAGATAAAAGAAACTGGATTGGATGGGTAAGAGATGGATTCGATGAACCAACAGAAATATATGGAATAGAGAATACATCGATAAAAGATGTAGAAGAATGTCCTATTACTTTTTTAGACTATGAAAATGTAACTTGGGCAGAATATGTAAGAGAAGCTCAATCTAATTTAGAAACAAAGAATATAAAAAAAATCATAAAAACTGTAGCACCAAACCCACTTACTAATTATTTAGGGTGGTTACTTAAGGCTTTTGGAGGAAATGTAGAGGGGGATTTTACTTATAGTACTTTATATTACCACTTAAATGATGATTTTTATAAAATAGGAAAAGAATTATTTAAAGGTTTTATCAATGGTATTAATAATCAAGTTTATGAAGATTCCCGAACCCCATCAAATACTGTAGGTTTTATCCCTGCGGATTTAAGCTTAACTGTAGATGGATTAGCTGGGGTTAAAATATATAATGCTTTATCAATTAATCAAAGATTTTTACCAAAACAATATCCCCTTGCTTTAAATTTTATAATTACAAAAGTAAACCATAATATATCTAGTAATGACTGGGATACATCATTTAGTACAATATCTGTCCCTAAAACACGAGCATTCAATTCCTCTATCTTAAAAGTTTCTATAAATACTATTTTAAGAACAGATATAGGGGTAGTAGAAGCATACAAACCAATAACAAATGAAGAACAAAAGAATAATATTGAAATAGTTGCCACATATCTTAAATCAATAGGAATATCACAAGCAGGTGCTACTGGTATTATAGGTAATATGTTAGCTGAATCAGGAGTCAACCCATCACGATTAGAAAGAGTAAGAGCGGATGCGGGATATACAACTTCTAGTGAAATAGGTGGAAAAGGAGGTTTTGGTTTAGTTCAATGGACAGGTCAAGGAACTAGAAGAAGAGGCAAACTAGAAACAGCAGCAAACTTAGATAAGACAAAAAGAAATGATATAAACTTTCAATTAGGATACCTTAAAGGTGAGTTAGAAAGTGGAGCTTTTGCCTCTAAACCTGAAGATAGAGATCTACTACAAATTTTAAAATCAACAGATTCAATCCCAGATGCAACCAAGGCGTTTTTAGAAAAATTTGAAAGACCAGCTAGTTATGTAAATAGGAATGATTCCACAGCGGCTATGCAAAACTATGATCTTAAGTTAAAGAATAGAGAAGGAAGGTCATATAACGCAGCACCTATTGTAGCTAAAATTTACGAAGGTCCTGTTTATAATCCGGGGGCATCAACATCAGGACCTAAAATATAAAAATATATGTATTTTCCAAAATCTCAAATTACAACTAATTTATCCACTAATGGGAAAGAATTCCAAGTAGTAGGAAAAATTGAATATTATGTTGGGTCTTATTTTAAAACTTCTGATGGTAGGTTCTATACTGGAAAAACACCTCAAGATGGAATAAATCAATTATTAACTAAAAAACCTATTGTTAATGATAAAAATCTTGAAAATAGTGTATTAATTGACTCTAATATAAATACAACTATAAATAATTTACCTCTATCTTATTTAAACTCATCTAACTCCCCAGCAATAGTTGTTGCACCACCTCAAGGAAATATAGTTTTCCCAACTGAGGGGGAATATGATACTGGAGAATATCAACGATTTTTCCTAAAACACAAGATCAATAATATTTACTTAGAAGTAAATTTACAAACATATACTAACTTTTCTACTTTTAACCCATCAGTTCAGTTTCAACTATATACTGCTATTAAAATAGATTGGGTATTGGTAGGGAAACCACTAAAAGTTTATGATATTAATAGGAATATAGTTTTACTATATGAAAAAGAAAATAATATTAAAGGGTTTTTAAGTTTATTTAAAGGTAGGTATTTAAAATATTACCGCCCATTAAAAAATGAATATTATACAACTAAAGGGGGAGAATTAAAGGTCCAAGATACAAATGAAAATTATGTTGGTAATTATCACATACATTTACCTAGAGGAATAATTATGGAAGGTAGATTTCATTCTGCTTCCCCACATAGAGTTTTGACCCCGTTTGAAGGTGAAGAAATTATTAAAGAAATAACACCACCTACTATAAATAGGGAGGTAGGTACTTCAATAAGAAAAAACATTTCAAGAAATAGTGGCTACTAGATAAATCTTTCGTATATTCGCCTATAAATAAAGGTATATGTACTGGTTGATAGAAAATGAGGAGCAATTAACGGTTTTACTAAATAGTGGTTTTAAAGAGGCATTTGTCGAAATAATTCCCTATAATGATACAATACACCCAACTTTAAACAAGGTTAGCCTTGTGTATATTAGACCGATTAACGCACATAAAGGATTTATGGTATGCGTTACGCACAATGAAAGTTTAAATGCGTTAGATACGGATGTATACACGTTATTAAATAAATTTGATGTGTTGTATTGCCGTGATAAAAAAGAGATATTACATTATTACCCTCTAAAAACTCTTTATGACATAACCGCGCCTCCTCATACATATATACGCCCAACTACCAAAGCACACGAGATATTCTATAACCAACATAAGGATGAAATTTGCGTAAACGCTATTATCCCGATTGTTAAACATTATGAATTGTGTGAACACATTTTTGAAGATCTAAAAACGAATATTAACAGACCTAAAACTAAATATGATGAATTCTTTAATACTAAAGTATCCTTGGTATTCAACTACCTCGAACGAAGTGGAATACAAATACACAAACCAACCTTCGAAGAACACTTCCATAAAATTGATGGTGAACGAGCATACACTCAGTACAACCTTCGGACAACCACAACACGACCTTCAAACAAATTTAAAAACGTAAATTATGCAGCTCTCTCACATAAAAACGGGTGTAGAAAAAGTTTTATACCGAACAATGGAAAATTTATTGACATTGATATTAGTGCCTACCATCCTAGCCTGTCTTGTCGCCTCATTGATTATGATTTCCCCTCTGTTGATATTCATAGCCACCTACAAGCTTTATATAAGGTTGATTACGCCAAATCCAAGGAATTAACTTTTAAACAACTATACGGAGGAGTATTTAAGGAATACAAACATCTGGAATTTTTTAAGAAAATTGATATATACGTAAAAGATCTCTGGAGTAAATTTGAAAGCGAAGGGGAGATAACGTGTCCAATTTCTAGTTTTGTATATAAAAAAGAAAACTTGGAGGAAATGAATCCACAAAAACTTTTTAATTATTTGCTACAAAATTTGGAGACGTCAATGAACGTTCGTATATTATGGGATATGATAACAATATTGAGAAATAAAAAATCTCAATTGGTATTATATACTTACGATTCGTTCTTAATTGACTGGGATGAAAGTGAAAAGGAAGTAATAGAAGATATAAAAAATATATTTACTAAATATAAACTGAATACAAAAACAAAAGAAGGTTATGACTATGATTTTAAATAATTCTCCGAATACGTATAACACGAACTATGATGTTATAACGTCATTCCAAAACATAGGAGATTTGAACAATAAGTTATTTTGTACCTTCACAAATTTAGAGAATTTAGATTCTTTATTAGAAGAGATTACAAGCAGATACACCATTATATACAATAAAATGTTTGTCCTCGAGATCGTGGGTAAAGATGAATACGTTGTAACTTATAATGTAGACCAAGGAAATGTACAAACAATTCCAGACAATACTATATTGGTACATAGAAAGAAAGAATCTAACACTTTATACACTATAAATGCTCTTAATGAGTTAATTAAAAAATTAAATGGAGGTGTAGTAGATACTAAATTCCAGATAGATTGGCAACATTATAGAAATTGTGTTTTACTTACTCAACACAATGATTTAAGTCAATTAAATACAAAAATATATAAAATAATCGAAGTATAATTTGGTTCCCCAAAATATAGTTCGTATATTGGTTACATATAAACAGTTATAATTAAAATAAAGTTACATTATGGATTTAAATGCATTAAAAGCAAAATTGGATACGCTCCAATCGAAACCACAGCAAGGTGGTGGTAAAATTGATTACACAACAATTTTTTGGAGACCAACAGTTGGTAAACAACAAATTAGAATTGTACCCTCAACGTATGATACCTCAAACCCCTTTACGGAATTAAAGTTTTATTATGGTATTACTAATAAAGTAATGATCTCACCAACTAATTTTGGTGATAAAGATCCAATTGCTCTATTCGCAGCAAAACTTAGAGAGGAGTATACTAAAGAAAACTATGTATTAGCTAAAAAATTAGATGCTAAAAACCGTATTTTTGTTCCTGTAGTAGTACGTGGAGAAGAAGATAAAGGTGTTAGATTATGGCAATTTGGTAAGCAAGTATATGAAGAATTATTGGCACTAGCTGTTGATGATGAGATTGGTGATTACACAGATATTGCTGGAGGTAGAGATTTAACTATAGAAACAGTAGGACCTGAATCTACAGGAACACCTTACAATAAATCATCAGTACGTGTTCGTTTAAAAACATCACCATTAAGTGAAGATGCTAAACAAGTAGAGACTTGGACAGCAGAACAACCAAATCCTAAAGAAGGATTATTTAAGATATATTCATTTGATGAAATGAAATCGGCACTAGAAAAGTGGTTAGCACCTGAAGAGGATTCAGTAAGCGAAAACGCATTCCCAGCTACGGCAACAACATCAGAACAAGCAAAACCTAGTAACTTTAGTTTAGATACTAGTAATGTTAAGAAAAATAAAGCAGATCAATTTGACGCTTTATTTCCTGAAGATTCAACAACTGCAAAAAATGATCTTCCTTTCTAAATATGGCGAAAAAAATATCAAAGTCTCTCTCGGCAGCAGTGTCTGCCGAGATTAAGAGCAAATTTGATCTAAATAAATTTAAATCATCTAAAGGTTTAGATAAAAACGTCAAATTTAAGGAACAAAAATGGATACCACTATCCCCTGCTTTTCAAGAAATAGCAGGTGTACCAGGAATTCCAATGGGACATATCTCATTACTTAGAGGACATTCTGATACAGGTAAAACAACAGCTTTATTAGAAGCAGCAGTTGAAGCTCAAAAAATGGGTATATTACCTGTTTTTATCATTACAGAGATGAAATGGAACTGGGAACATGCAGCTCAAATGGGATTACAAGTTAATCTTATTAAAGACAAAGATACTGGTGAAGTTCTAGATTACGATGGTAATTTTATCTATGTGGATAGAGAAACAGTACATACAATTGAAGATGTAGCTGCCTTTATTATGGATTTACAAAATGAACAGAAAAAAGGTAACTTACCTTATGATTTATGTTTCTTTTGGGATTCAATTGGTTCAATTCCTTGTGCAATGTCAGTTGAAAAACTGAAAAATAACAATGAATGGAATGCTGGAGCAATGTCAACACAATTTGGTAATACAGTAAACCAAAGTATTGTAATGTCTCGTAAAGAATCTGCACCTTATACTAATACATTAGTTGCAATAAACAAAGTATGGACTGCTAAAGCTGAATCACCTATGGGTCAACCAAAGATGATGAACAAAGGTGGAATGGCTATGTGGTATGATGCAACATTTGTAGTTACATTTGGTAATGTTTCTAATGCTGGTACATCTAAAATTAAAGCAATTAAAGGTGGTAAGCAAGTAGAATGGGGTAAACGTACAAATTTACAAATTGATAAAAACCACGTTAATGGTATTCAGTCAAGAGGTAAAATTGTTATGACAACTCATGGTTTTATTGAAGACACAGATAAAGACAAAAACAACTATAAGAAGGCACATGCCGACGAATGGTCTAAAATCCTAGGAGGAGGAACTTTCGAGATTGTAGAAGATGATGATGATGTAACACCTGTTCTGTTCGACCAAGCAGACATTTAAAAACCAAACATGAAGCACAAAGATTTATTTAAACTCCTGGACACAGTTCAGGAGCAAGGGGAAGAGCCTGTTTTAAAACGACACGATAGAGTACTAATTTTAGATGGTTTAAATCTATTTTTTAGGAATTTCGCAATGATGAATATGGTAAATCCCGATGGGGTTCATATTGGAGGATTAGGAGGGTTTTTCCGTTCTTTAGGTGCTATGATTAGACAAACAAATCCAACATCTGTTTATGTAGTATTCGATGGGGCAGGTTCTACTATTAATAGAAAGAACTTGCTCTCCGAGTACAAAGGAACAAGGAATTTAGCAAGAATTACTAATTGGGAAGCGTTTGATAATATTGAGGAAGAACATGACTCAAAAATCGACCAAATTGTACGTATAATACAGTATTTAAAGCTGTTACCTGTTAAAACCACCATACTCGATAAAGTCGAAGCTGATGATGTTATAGCCGTGTTAGCTGAAAAACTAGTAGAAAGACACAATTCAACTTGTTTTATAGTATCTAGTGATAAGGATTTCTTACAACTAGTAACTGATAAGATTATAGTATATAGACCAATGGAGAAAGAATATTATACTCCACAAGTAGTAGAACAAAAGTTTGGTTTATTACCTTCAAATTTTATTTTATACAAAACCTTATTAGGAGATAGTTCGGATAATGTTAAGGGTATTAAGGGTTTAGGTGAAAAAGGTATCTTTAAAAAGTTCCCTGAGTTAAAAACACACGAATTAACTTTAGATGACATTTTCGATATATGTGCTAGGAAATTTAAGGACCATGTTGTATATTCACGTATATTACAGGATAAAGCTCGAATAGAAACCAATTATAAGGTTATGGATTTAAGCATTCCGTTAATAGACGAAAGAGGTAAAAAACACGTTAGTGATTTAATTGATGATGAGTTGCCTGATTTAAACTCTGAAATGTTTATTTCATTGTATAATGAAGACAAATTAGGAGGAATGATAAGGAATTTAGATATGTGGATTAAAGACATATTCTCAAAACTCCCAGTATACAAACAATAATAAAATAAAAAGGTTATATGACACTGCACACGCTTAATCAATATGGAACAGATTTTCAAATAAAAGCGATTTCATCACTTTTAACTCATAAGGAGTTTTTAATTAACATACATGATATTATTAGTGAAGAGTATTTTGAAAATAGTGCCCATAAATGGATTATTAAAGAGATTCTAAAATACTATGATAAGTATCATACTACTCCTAATTTAGAAACTTTAAAAATTGAATTAAAAAAAATAGATAATGACGTACTCCAAATATCATTAAAGGAACAATTAAAACAAGCTTATGTAGCTTCAGATGAAGATTTAGAGTATGTACAAGAAGAATTTACTAATTTTTGTAAAAACCAACAATTAAAAAGAGCTTTAATGACCTCTGTTGATTTACTAAAGGCAGGTGATTTTGAAGCAATAAGAGGGTTAGTTGATAATGCCCTAAAAGCAGGACAAGATAAAAACTTAGGACATGAATATTTTAAAGACATTGAAGACCGTTATAGAGAAAATACAAGAAAAACTATACCAACTCCATGGGATTTGGTCAATAATATACTACAAGGTGGACTTGGAAGTGGAGATTTTGGTCTTATATTTGGTAACCCAGGAGGTGGTAAATCTTGGTCATTAGTAGCATTAGGAGGACATGCTGTAAGATGTGGCTACACAGTCTTACATTATACTCTTGAACTAGGTGAAGATTATGTTGGAAAAAGATATGATGCCTTCTTTACAGGTATAGATGTTAGTAATAGTGCAAAATTAAAACCTAAAGCAATGGAATTAATTCCTGACTTACCAGGTAAACTGATAATTAAAGAATTCCCTACAGGACGCGCCACAGTATCCACAATTGAATCACATATTAAAAAATGTGAAGGTATGGGAATGAAAGCTGACTTAGTAATAATTGATTATGTTGACTTACTTTCATCAAAAAAGCAGAATCGTGAACGAAAAGATGAAATTGATGATATTTATGTCAGCACGAAGGGATTAGCTAGAACACTTGATATACCAATTTGGTCTGTATCTCAAGTTAATAGGGCAGGTGCAAATGATGATATTATAGAGGGAGACAAAGCAGCTGGTTCTTATGACAAGCTGATGATTACTGACTTCTGTATGTCTTTATCTCGTAAAAAGGAAGATAAAGTAAATGGAACTGGAAGGTTCCATATTATGAAAAACCGTTACGGTCAAGATGGTATTACTTATGGTGTTGAAGCAGATACAAGTACAGGTCATTTTAAAGTAACACAAAATTACTCAAACTCGGGAGACGAAGAGGATAAAACATGGTCACCTAGTACTAAATCGAATAGTCTAGATGATACCGATTTTCAAACAAAAAAGAAATTAGCAGAGAAATACAATTCTGCTTTTTTTGACTTAAAAACTTAAATTAAACAAAAACAATTAAAAATGGCAAAGACATCACTATTAGAAGAACGTATTGTTTATAAACCGTTCGAATACCAAGAGGCATCAGATTTTTGGTTGCAACAACAACAGGCACATTGGTTACACACAGAAGTACCAATGATGAGTGATGTTAATGATTGGAAACAAAATTTAACCGAAAATGAAAAAAACATTATTGGTACTATATTAAAGGGTTTTGCTCAAACTGAAACTGTAGTAAATGATTATTGGTCAACTTTAGTTACAAAGTGGTTTAGAAAACCTGAGGTAATTAAAATGGCTGTTACATTTGCTGCGTTTGAAACCATTCACGCCGAAGCCTATTCTTTGTTAAATGAAGAATTGGGGTTAGATAATTTTAGTGAGTTTCTAGAAGATGAAGCTACAATGGCTAAAATATCAGCACTAACGGAAGTTAGAGATTCTCATAATGGCGAAGCTAATTGGCATGAGAGAGCTAAATCTTTAGCTATATTTTCGGCATTTACAGAAGGAGTTAATTTATTTTCATCTTTTGCTGTTTTATTATCATTTAAGTTAGATAACAAGCTTAAAGGTGTAGGTCAAATAGTTGAGTGGAGTATTAGAGATGAATCACTACACTCAAATGCAGGATGTTGGTTATTTAGAACTTTACTATCAGAACACCCAGAATTTGATACACCTGAATTAAAGGCAGATATTGAAGAAGCAGCACAATTATCTTTAAAATTAGAATTAGATTTTATTGATAAAGTATATGAAATGGGGGATTTAAAAGGATGTCCAAAATATGATTTAGTATCATTTATTAAACATAGAGTAAATACTAAAATGGGTGATTTAGGATATGGTGCTATTGTTAATGGTATAGATAAAGATGCAGTAAAAAGAATGAAATGGTTTGATAGCTTATCAGCAGGTAAACAACATACAGATTTCTTTGCAAACCGAGTT
>Ga0208814_1001117_pt1 | contig 13208 bp, 12 predicted proteins | sample MalvirAntarct_55_FD_184253 | JGI IMG/M metagenome (GOLD analysis project Ga0208814, IMG submission 184253) | Marine viral communities from the Global Malaspina Expedition - Malaspina viral metaG Antarct_55 (SPAdes) (version 2) | ecosystem: Environmental > Aquatic > Marine > Oceanic | place...
GGCTTAAGCCACCGAGATCCCAGCGCACTTCCATGCCAACTTTAACAAAAATGGTAACGATGCCGGTGTCTTGGCAAATAGGCCGATGGCCCTCGGCGCACAGACGCGAGTTAATCAAAATTTGCGCCATCGCGTCTTTTGCCGCTTGGCTCTCTTCACGCTCATACGCCGCGTTCACCGCCTGAATAAAATCCAGCGGGTGGTAATACGAGATGAATTGCAGAGCATCGGCGACGCTTTGAATCAGGTCGTCGTGTTTGATCACGGTCATGCGCAAACTCCAATCGAGTATGAGGGCAGTAAAAAGGCTAAGGCGCGCTTAACCTGTAAAAATGTGTGGCTATGATACCTCAACCGCAAGCAGCTGGCCGAGAGGCTGCACTAGCGATTCGTCCATTGTTTTTTCCACTGGGGCAATGATCGCTTGCACGCCCGCCAGCCATGGCTCCGATGGATAACTGGCGAAGTCAGCGGCTAATGGCATTTGCCATGGTAGCTGCTTCAGTAAGTCTAAAAGGTTGATGTCGGACAAATCGCGTGCCAACACCAAATCGCCCTCACGCGTAGTTCGTGCCAATTTATGTTGATCTAACAGCTTAGCAAAACTAGACCAGTCGGCCTGATGCTGTCTGCCAACCACTCGCATCACTTCAACTTCTTTCACGCCTTCGCCATTACGATGACGGCCGTGCAATAAGGCCAAGACACTAAGCATGGTCAACACAGGATGGCGCTGGCCCTCACTGAAGGTTTCTTGCAGCGCCACACCGCGCGACAACTCCACGCCATAAAGGATGATCATCCACGAGATATAAATCCACAATAGGAAGACCGGGAGAGCCGCGAATGCGCCATACACCAACTGGTATGAGCTGAAGCTGGTGATAAATAAACCAAAGCCTTTTTTCGCCAACTCAAACAATACCGCTGCGGCAAAACCGCTAATAATGCCGGCACGCCACGGTACTCGGCAGTTCGGCACCGTGGTGTAGAGCAGTGTGAATCCGAGCGTGGTGAAAAATACCGGAATCAGGCCAATGCCCGGCAGAACCGTGCCAACCACGCCAGCCGTGTCGCTAAACACTTTCAGCGACATTAAGTACGACGACAGTAAAAAGCCGGCACCCAATAGAAATGGCCCAAGACTCAACACTGCCCAGTAGCGCAAAAATGCCACTAAGCCATTGCGCGCTGATTGCACCTGCCAAATTTCATTAAAAGCCTTCTCAATAGTCACCAACATCATCACCGCAGTGACAAACAACATGATGATGCCGACGATGGTGAGCTGGCCTGCCTGCTGCGAAAAACTCGTGAGCTGATCGCGCACGACGGCACCTGAGGTTGGTGCCAAATTATCGAAAATAAAGCCTTGAATATCGCCGCTGACATGCTGCAAAGACGGAATGGCGGCGAGCGCGGTGAACACCACGGTCATCATTGGCACCACGGCAAACAATGTGGTGAAGGTCAACGCCGCCGCGTGACGACGACAGTCATCCTGCAGAAAGTGCTCAAATGTTGAGCGTAAAATAGACGCCATTTGCTTTAGTCGCTGTGTCATTAGTCTTGTTATGTCCTATCTCGGGCGGCATCGGCTAGTATTCCCTGACCCGCTCTTGCTGTCGAGGCACGCATGTCCAATCCCTATATCTTAGTTTTGTATTACAGCCGGCATGGTGCCACTCGTGAACTGGCCAAACTCATTGCGCGTGGTGTTGAAAGTGCCGGCATAGAAGCTCGTCTCCGCACCGTGCCCAGCGTGTCAACCGACTGCGAAGCAGTAGCACCAGACATTCCAGAAAGCGGCGACTTATATGCCGATCTCGATGACTTGGCGGGATGCGCCGGACTCATTGTTGGCAGCCCAACCCGCTTTGGCAATATGGCCTCCGCGATGAAATATTTCTTTGATGGCACCACAGCGCTCTGGCTCAATGGCGCGCTCATCGATAAGCCGGCGGCCGTGTTTACCTCCACCGGTTCACTGCATGGCGGCCAAGAAAGCACACTGCTATCGATGATGTTACCGCTGATGCATCACGGTATGGTTATAGTTGGCCTACCCTATGCAGAACCAGCGCTACTGGCGACCGAAAGCGGCGGCACGCCCTATGGCGCCTCGCATTGGGCGGGTGGCGATAGCAAGCGCGCCATCACTACACATGAAGCTAGCTTGGCTCAGGCCCTAGGCAAACGCGTGGCGCGCTGGGCTCATGCCGGCCTGGCCTTGCGCTAGATAGCTGTGCATTTTGCACATAAGTAGCGCCGTATAACCCCACACCTAATTTCGCAATACTGACTTGGACACGATTATGGCTAAACCCAACCCCGACCTACTGCTCAGCGCCAGCGAACGCGCCGCCATGGCCGATGTCGCCACGCGCCGCTTGAATTGGTGTCGTGGACTTTATGTCTTGCTACTGATTTGGATACCACTAAGCGGTGCCCTCAATGCACCAAGCAATGTCTCGGCCTTAACTGTAGCGCTGGTCTACACCGCCATCACTATCCCACTGCTATTTTTCATTGGCACCATGCGCAGTGGCGATGCTCGAAAAATGGTTTGGCTAGGCTTTGTGCTGCTGTTTTACGCCATCTTTGCTTCAGTCGATACGTTTCGCCCAGGCCTTGATGGTCAAATGGCAATGGCCAAACTGGCTATCGAAATGAGTTTATTTGCTATGAGCCTGCGCTATGTGAAAGCCAAGCGCGCCAGCCAAGGTGGTGAGTTTTAAGCGGCGTTCATGCACTCTCGTATCAGTGGGATGGTCAGTGGCCTTTTTTGCTGCAGCGTAAATTTATCGAGCTGCTCAATAAGCGCCCAAAACTGACCTAGGCGGCGCGGGCCGCGACTGAGCAAATAAGCAACGGTGTCGTCGCCCAAGTTCCACGAGCGGCGCGCACCGGCAACTGCTAGTAACTCACTGCGCACCTCATCACTACAGGCCGGCAAAGCGTAAACGCTGGACGCTGCCATGCGCGAACGCAAATCGGCCAGCCCTAAAGGTAGGTCAGCCGGCGGTTGCGCACCGGTGACTAGCAAGCGCCCGCCAACGGCTTTCATACGATTGTAGAAATGAAATACCGCTTCCTGCCACTCAGGCCATTGCCGCAAGGCATCGATGTCATCGAGCACGACCAAGGGGCATTGCTCCAGACCATCGAGCATTTCCACCGGCATAAACACTACTTGCTTGAGCGGCAGCATCACTGCGTGCGACGCGTTAGATTGGCTGGCCATTAGCGCCGACAGTAGCAGTGAGCGCCCTGAGCCGGGCTCGCCCCAGATATAGACTTGCGACAGCTGACCTTGCATCAGCTGCGTCAATGCCGACAGCACTGAGGCAAAAGCCTGCGGTGGAATATCCGCCAAACTTAAATCGTGACGAGCCTGCAGTGGCAACAATAGCTGCTCCTGCGGCATGAATAAATCATCAGTCACGCGGCTGCTCTTCCAAGGTGCGCGTGCCCTGCCAGTACAGCTCACTGTTCATGTATTTGGTGTGCGCATGCCGCATCAGTACGACAATAATGGCGGCAATTGGCAGCGCTAATAACATGCCGACAAAGCCAAATAGTTGGCCGCCAGCCATGATGGCGAAAATTACGCCTACGGGTGGCAGGCCGATTCTGTCGCCAACCAACCAAGGTTGTAAGACCCAGCTCTCAATCAACTGACCAACACCGAAGACCAACCAAACCATCAGTACCGGCTCCCACTCATAGCCAAACTGAAACAGAGCCACGATGGTGGCAGTGACAATACCAACGCCAAAACCAACATAGGGAATGATGCTCGCTAGGCCAGCAACGAGGCCAATCACCATGGCTAATTTAATGCCCGCAAGCTGCAGGCCAACGCCATAGATTAGGCCCAGAGCTACCATCACCATCAGCTGCCCGCGTAAGAATGCGGCGAGCACGGTGTCGCACTCCTGCACGACATTCACCAGCCATGGTTCGTAGCGACGCGGCAATAGGTTGCGCGATTTATTAACAATCGCTGACCAGTCTAAGAGCAGATAAAACGTCACTACTGGAATCAGTGCGACCAAACCAATAAATGCGGCGACATGCAGGCCGGAGCTGGCAATTTGCGAGATAACATCGGTCGTGGTGCCATCGCTAGATTGCCAAAGTTTGGCCATCCAGGTGGAAATCAGGTCCATATCTAAGCGGTTGATATTGATATTGAGCTTATCTTCCAACCACGGAATGCCGTGGCGATTCATCCAGCGCAAGACCGAAGGAATGCGTGATTGCAGATAAGTCAGCTGCACCCAGAGCTTGGGTAATAGCAGCACCATGGCTAAAGTGCCGGCCAAACATAGTGATAAAAAAGCTGCCGATACGGCAGTGACGCGACGCCAGCCAAAACGCATCAAACGCTCAACAATGGGGTTACCTAAGTAGGCAAATAAAGCCCCCACTAAAAATGGCATGAGGATAGGCTGCAAGGCATAAATCAGCCCCGCCAAGGCCAAAACACCCGCTACTACCATCCAGCGCACACGATTTTCCATGCCACACCCCAGCTGTGCTGAGCACCAATTTGCCAGCGCCAATTATCGACGGCATAGGCTAACACTAAATGCCTGCTGCCAATCACTGCTCGCTGCTCAGTCGGCGATGACTAGCCCTCGCCTTGCTGATAGAATGCGCGCCTATTAAATCCTTACCGTCGAGCCTTGCCATGACCGATTCCAAGCCTTCCCTCAGCTACAAAGACGCTGGCGTTGATATTGAAGCGGGTGATCTTTTAGTTGAGCGCATTAAAGGCGTGGCAAAACGCAGCCGCCGCCCCGAAGTATTGGGCGGCCTTGGCGGCTTTGGCGCACTCTGCGAAATTCCTGCCGGCTACAAACAGCCGATCTTGGTCTCTGGCACCGATGGTGTTGGCACCAAGCTGCGCTTAGCCTTGCAGCTCAATCGTCATGAACATATCGGCATCGACTTAGTTGCTATGTGCGTGAATGACCTTGTGGTTTGCGGTGCAGAGTCACTATTTTTCTTAGATTATTACGCCACTGGCCATCTCAATATCGACACAGCTGCCACTGTTGTTACTGGCATTGGCGAAGGCTGTATCCAAGCTGGCTGCGCTTTAGTCGGCGGCGAAACTGCTGAAATGCCCGGCATGTATGAAGGTGACGATTATGACCTCGCCGGCTTTGCCGTTGGTGTGGTAGAAAAAGCCGATATCATCGATGGTAAAAAAGTCGGTGCTGGCGATGTACTGATCGGCGTTGCCTCTAGCGGCGCGCACTCCAATGGTTATTCCTTACTGCGGAAAATCTTGGAAGTCTCTAAGGCCGACTTAAATAGCGAGCTTGATGGTCGCAGCCTCGCCGATGTGGTGATGACACCAACACGTATCTATGTGAAATCGATGCTAGCACTGGTAAAAGCCCTGCCCGTACATGCCATGGCGCACATCACTGGCGGCGGTTTGCCTGGCAACCTGCCACGCGTGCTGCCTAAAGGCTGCGATGCCATTGTTGATGAGTCGTCGTGGAACTGGCCGCCATTATTCCAATGGCTGCAAGCCGAAGGCAATGTTGAGCGCTTCGAGATGTATCGCACCTTTAACTGCGGTGTTGGCATGGTTGTGGTTGTTCCCGCCGAGCACGCCGATGCGGCGATTGCGCAACTTGAAAGCACTGGCGAGAAAGCGTGGAAAATGGGCAAAATCGCCACCTCTACGCACAGCGAATCTACTGTGGTGTTTGCCTAAACTGTGAGCTATCGCGTCGTTGTTTTAGTCTCGGGAAGTGGCTCCAACTTGCAAGCATTGCTTGATGTTTGTGGCCAAGGAGCCAATGCCTCAGCGACGCCAATCGACGCTAAAATTGTCGGCGTACTGAGCAATCGTGAAGAAGCTTTGGCGCTGCCACGCGCCACTCGTGCCGGTGTCGCAACCGCTGTGGTCAAGCATCGTGACTATGCTGAGCGGATAGATTTCGATGCGGAAATGATCAAGCATATCGATGCATGGGCACCAGACATGGTCATATTGGCCGGCTTTATGCGCATACTCACGCCCGACTTTGTCAGTCATTACAGTGGCCGTCTGATCAATATTCACCCGTCATTGCTACCGAAATACAAAGGCTTGCACACGCACCAACGCGCGCTCGACGCTGGTGATACAGAGCATGGCTGCTCGGTGCATTTCGTTACGCCCGAGCTCGACGGTGGCCCGGTCATCGCTCAACATCGTGTCAGCGTGCATCAGCACGACAACGTTGATTCACTGGCACAACGCGTGCATCAAGCCGAACACCAGCTCTATCCGCGTGTACTAGGCTGGCTCGCGAGTGGTCGCTTACGTTGGCAAGATGGCCAAATAGCACTCGATAACAAACCGTTATTAGAGCCACTACAAGCGCACAAATAGTCGCCGACACCCCTTCATTAGCTAAGAGCAATTTATGCGTACAAATCCACGTCTTAGACTGGCAATAAATGTCATCGTTGGCATTTTATTAGGTATTTTCATTAGCCAAATGCTGAGTGGTTGCAGCGATGAGTTGCCGCTCGCTCCAGCTCCGAGCGCAGGTATTGCCGGCGAAGCCGAAACTATCACTGAGGTCGGTGCTGCCCATAACAGTAAAATTGCAGCAAACACTAAATCAACGCAGCCCAAGATAGTTGCTTCTGCTACTACTTCGCCTACATCTGCTGCTGATACCTCTGCTGTCGTAGCTGCGCCTGTTGTCTCCGACACCATGCCATTGCCGCAAACAAAGGAGCGCTACCACTTAAGCTGGGATGGCAAGCTTGAAGGCGATGCGACGCGCAGCCTAAGTTGCAAGGCAACACAATGCCGTTACGAAACCCACGCCAGCGTTGTCGGCTTGGCATCATTCAGTGAGATTAGTGACTTCCAATGGGCGCATGGCCAAGTCGAATTTCAGCGCTACGAGCGCACATTACAGCTGCTTTTTAAGCAGGTCGCACGCATTGAAAAGCAAGCCGACGGCAGCATTCGCTCAGAACGACGCGGCAAGGTCTATCAATACGCGGGTAAGGCCGGCTTGGTGGATATTCTCAATATTGAAGTCCAGCTGCGCGCCGATCGCCTAGCTAATCGGGCGCCGAAAGCGAGCTATCCACTCGCCGACAGCAAAGGCATTAGCGCCATTAGCCTACATCGAGAAGCCGATGAAACCCTGACTGTCGCCGGCAAAGCTCGTCACAGCGAGGTGTATGTACGCCAAGATGGCAAGCGCAAAACCACACTATGGCTAGATCCGGCGCAGGCATTTTTACCACTGCAAATCATCCATCAAGATGGTGCCGAGACCTATCGCATGATTTGGCTTGGCGACGCGGCTAAATAGCCAACCACGATACCTGTTGCTAAAACATCGCCGCGCTGGCCTGTGCACAGGTCATGTCGCGGCGCGCTGCAACACCTAGCCATGCGCCAATTTTTGGCAGCTCATAATTGAAAAAATAGTCGCAGGCAGCACGTTTACCAGCTCGAAAGTCTGCCGGTAAGTGCTCACTGCGCTCTGCGGAAATCGCCAACTCCAGCCACATCCACGCCAATACACCATGACCAAAACCTTGCATATAGGCGGTGGCATTGGCGAGCGCCTCCTCGGGCTTAGCCGTCGACCATGCGGCTTGCGCTGCTGCAGCAATTTCTTGCCACGCACTTTGCAAAGCTTCTGCATGCTCACTTAATGTGCTTTTCGACTTATCCTGATTTGCATCCTGAGCAAACGCCTGCTGTGCTGTGGCATGTACTCGAGCCATCAGCAGCTTCAATGCAGCACCTTGATTCATAAGAACTTTACGACCCAATAAATCTAAGCCCTGAATACCATGCGTGCCTTCATGAATCATGTTCAAACGGTTATCGCGCCAATATTGCTCCACCGGAAAATCTCGTGTGTAGCCATAGCCGCCAAACACTTGAATTGCCAAGCTATTAGCCTCCTGAGCCCACTCACTAGGCCAGCTTTTCGCAATCGGCGTGAGCAGCTCTAAGAGTTGGCGAGCTTCATGTGCTTGCGCCTCAGTCCCTGTGCTTTCCTCATCGACTAAACGCGCGCAATACAAACCCAACGCCAAGCCGCCTTCGGCGATGGCTTTCTGCGCCATCAGCATGCGCTTCACATCGGTGTGCTCAATGATCGGCACTTGTGGGCTGCTCGGATCTTTACCAGCAGGGCTGGCATGGCGACCTTGTGGTCGCTGCTTGGCGTAGTCTAGAGAGGCCTCAAAGCCGGCATAAGCAAGCATGGTCGCGCCTAAGCCAACCGCAATGCGCGCTTCATTCATCAGCGTAAACATGCAGCTTAAGCCTTTGCCCTCGCCTCCAATCAGGTAGCCAACAGCGCCGGACTGGCCATTGACGAGGTATTTACCCTCGCCAAAATTCAACAGCGTATTCACCGTGCCGCGATAGCCGCACTTGTGATTTAAGCCCGCCAGCGCAACGTCATTGCGAATATCGCTAATTTCACCCTCAGCACTGACTAATTTGCGTGGCACGATAAACAAAGAAATGCCGCGCACGCCGGATACTAGCTGGCCAGTCGCATCGGGAATTTTTGCCAACACCAAATGCACGATGTTATCGCCCATCTCATGCTCGCCACCGGAGATCCACATCTTATTACCGCTCAAGCGATAGCGCGGGCCCAGCGGGTCATTGGCCCAATCGCCACAACCAGTGTCGGGTACAGCTTTAGTACGGATATCGGACAAACTTGAGCCAGCTTGCGGCTCACTCAAACACATGGTGCCGAAGCTCGTGCCAGCAAAGCCTGGCTTAGCAAACACGTCAATTTGAGTGGGAGTGCCATGCGCAAAAATGGTGTTGGCATTGCCGCGAGTGAGCATGGGATAGGCCGCTAGCGCGACACTGGCCTTGTAGAAAAAACTCATCGAGGCCATTTCAACGACTGTCGGCAGCTGCATGCCGCCAACCGCTTCGGGTTTGCTAGCAGCCATCAGGCCGGCCTCACTAAAGCAGTTCAGCGCGGCCTCTGTCTGTTTTGGTAGCAGCACACGCTCGCCATCAAACTCAGGCTCTTCGATATCCACGAGACGATTAATTGGTGCGAATTGCTCAGTGGCTACTTGCTCACTTAAGTCGAGTACAGCAGCAAAGGTATCAGCGCTGTGATCAGCATGAAAAGGTCGCTGGCATAGCGCTGGCGCATCAAGCCAATCGTTTAAGAGAAAATCTAACGTGGCGCGATGAGTCATGGCGTTGTGCTCTAGTAAGTGAGTGCTCTTTAAGGAAAGGCGCCTTATGAGGCGCTCTTTTAAATACTATCTTGCATATTTAAGTGCGCGGCAAAGTCACTCCGCGCTGACCTTGGTATTTACCGCCACGATCTTTATACGACGTGCCACAAATCTCATCGGACTCGAAAAATAGCATCTGTGCCACGCCTTCATTGGCATAGATTTTTGCCGGCAGGTTAGTGGTGTTGGAAAACTCCAAAGTCACATGACCTTCCCATTCTGGCTCTAGCGGTGTCACGTTCACGATGATGCCGCAACGGGCATAGGTCGACTTACCCAAACACACCACTAAAGTGCTGCGCGGGATGCGGAAATACTCAACGGTGCGCGCCAAGGCAAAGCTATTCGGCGGAATGATGCAGACATCGGAAACGACATCGACAAAGTTTTTTTCGTCGAAGTTTTTCGGGTCAACAATAGTCGAGTTGATATTGGTAAAAATCTTGAATTCATTGGCGCAACGAACATCGTAGCCGTAGCTTGAAGTGCCGTAAGAAATAATGCGCTGCTCATCTTGATGACGAACTTGGCCAGGCTCAAAAGGCTCAATCATGCCTTGTTGCTCGGCCATACGGCGGATCCAATGATCTGATTTGATGCTCATGCCTAACTCACTACTTCGATGATGGGTTTAAAGGAATTCGAGTGTCGGCCACACGTTGACCAAGGGCCAAGCGCGCGGAGACGCGACGCGCTAGCTCAGTGTATTGCTGCGCTAAACTGCCGTCTGGATCAGCCGCAACGGTTGGGCAACCGGCATCAGTCTGCTCACGAATACGTTTATCTAAGGGCAGCTGCGCGAGCAGCGCAACGTCGTATTGCTCGGCCATTTGCACACCACCGCCAGAGCCGAAAATCGCCTCGGTATGGCCGCAGTTAGTGCAAATATGTTGTGACATATTCTCAACAATGCCGAGCACATTGATATCGACTTTACGGAACATCTCGATGCCTTTTTTCGCATCTAATGTCGCGATATCTTGCGGCGTTGTCACTACTACTGCGCCAGCGACTGGCACTCGTTGCGCGAGTGTTAGCTGGATATCGCCCGTGCCCGGCGGCATATCGACAATCAAATAATCTAAGCTCGACCAACGTGTTTGTGAGACTAGCTGAATCAGTGCGCCAGTAGCTTTCGGGCCACGCCAAACCACGGGGCTATCGCCTTGCAATAAGAAGCCGATGGACATGACATCTACGCCATGGGCGTGATGCGGGACAAACCAAGCATCATCGACGGTATCGGGATATTTACCGATGCCAATGCCGAGCATGGTGGGCAAGCTAGGGCCGTAAATATCGGCATCGAGCAGGCCGACCTTTGCACCTTCGCGCGCCAAAGCTAAGGCCAAATTCACCGCAGTGGTGGACTTACCAACGCCGCCTTTGCCAGAAGCCACGGCAATCACATTACGCGCCAAAGTCAGTGGCGCAACCTCGCCCTGTGGCTTGATACGTGGAATCTCGTGTGACCAACGAATATGAACATCACGCGCGCCGGCAACGTGCAACGCGGCTTCCAGCGGCGCCGCAAAAGCACCAGCAGGATCACGATGTGGGTACGGCAAAACGATGTGTACAAATACACGACCATCGTCGGTGACTTGCGTATCTGAAGCGCGCGCCAATAAAGCGTAGCTCGCGGCGCCCCCTAAATAGGGATCGCTGTGAGCAGCAAGTACGGCTTCAACTGCCGCTAGGGTAATGGGCATGGGTATTGCCCCTCAATGGCAAAAAACAAGGGGCTTATGCTAGCTCACCAAGCTACTCCTTGCACGGCCAATCACCGCCGCCGCTGCGCGCTCGCCCGAACGCACCGCCCCTTCCATATAGCCAGTCCAGTACCCCGGCAACTCAGTGCCGGCCCAAATAATGGAATGATGTGGCGTCGATAACGCATCGCGATAGCGCATCAATGCACCAGGGGCTAAATAGCCAGTCGGCGCGCCGCCACTCCACGGCTCATCAACCCAATTTTGCGAAATGAGCTCGCGCGGCGTACGTGCCTGCTCACCGAAAGCACGGACTAATGTTGAGAGCACTTGTTCGCGTTGCTCGGCCTCGCTGAGCTGCGAAAACACATCTAAATGCTCACCGCCAATAAACGCTAAAATACCTGCGCCGTGCGGCGTCGAGACATCAAATAACAAATTAATCGGGCCGTCAGCCAAGATGGTATTGCCCGACAAGCCCGCCTGCTGCCAAAACGCTCGCTCATAACGCACCACCACTTTCATTAAGCGCCCCATGCGATACACATCGCAAAGCTGGCGTTGCTCAAGTGGCAATGGCGGCTCGATAGCAAAATTTAGGCGCTGCGGCGGCGGCACTGCGACGATGACATCGGCTGCACGCCATACGCCCTGCTTTGTCGTTATTTCGGTATAGGCCCCGTGCATATCAATTTTTTCTACTGCGGCATCGAAATACACACGCTCGCCAAGTGCGGCGGCCAGCGCATTCGACACCGACTGACTGCCTTCGGCAAAACGACAGTCTTGCGCGCCATCGATGCTCGCTGTTAAGCGCTCAAAGTTACCCGGCGTATACTCGTCGCCAGCGCAGGCGATGTAATGCAGCACGAATAAAAACGACAGCTCCTGCGCATTCGCTCCCCATAAGGTTTCAAATGATGCCTCGGCGATGGCGCGAATCGTTGGCGATAAAAACAGCTGCTTATCGAGCCAATCGCCCAAGCTCATAGCATCCCACTTAGCCGCTTTTGCAGCCTGCCAGGGTGCGCCAACAGGCACCGTAGCGGCGAGCCGATTGAGCTGCCAGCTAATGCGCAACAATGCGGGAATCAAGCGCCAATCATGCGGCGCACCGCTACTAGTGATCAGCCCAAAGACCTTATCGCCATGAATTTTGTGCGAGCCACCGGAGCAATACACCTGCTTCAAGGTGCGACTGGTGGGCAATAACTGCAGATTAAATTCTTTTGCCAAGGCCAGCATGCGTAACTGCGTTGGCCCGACCCATGCTCCACCACGATCTATCGGCATACCCTCATGCCATTCGCTCCAACTGCGGCCACCGACACGCTCACGGGCCTCCAGCACGGCCACTGTTAAACCAGTACCGACTAATTGCCGAGCCGCCGTTAGTCCTGCTAAACCGGCACCTACAATCACCACATCGACTTGATTCATCTGCTGCTGACTCCGTGTTGGCGCTCACACAGTGCTATCATGCGCGACCTATTTATTTTGTGAATTAGTGTGCCATGACTCGTCGCTTACTGGTAACCAGTGCCCTGCCTTATGCCAACGGCCCTATCCATTTAGGCCATTTGGTGGAATACATTCAGACCGATATTTGGGTGCGTTTCCAGCGCTCGCGCGGTCACGACTGCCGCTATGTCTGTGCTGACGATGCCCATGGCACAGCGATTATGCTGAAAGCCGAGCAAAATGGCCTGTCTCCTGAAGCGCAAATCGCCAACATCAAAGCCGATCATGAGCGCGACTTTGCGGGCTTTAATATCGAGTTCGATAATTACCACTCCACGCACTCGCCCGAAAACGAAGCATTTTCACGCACCATCTACACCAATCTCCGCGATGGCGTCGCCGGCAGCTCAGCCCCGTTGCAACAAGGCCAGCACATTGCCAACCGCTCAATCAGCCAACTGTTTGATCCTGAAAAAAAGCTATTTTTAGCCGACCGATTCATTAAAGGCGACTGCCCAAAATGTGGCGCGCTGGACCAGTACGGCGATGCCTGCGAAGTCTGCAGCGCGACTTACTCGCCAACTGAGTTGATAAACCCACGCTCCACTATTTCGGGCGCCACGCCGATTGAAAAAGAGTCGCTGCACTACTTTTTCCAATTACCACATTTCGAAGCCATGCTGCGCGAGTGGACACGTAGCGGCAGCTTACAAAATGAAGTCGCCAACAAGCTCGCCGAATGGTTCGAGTCCGGCCTTGCCGACT
>Ga0208814_1001119_pt1 | contig 13185 bp, 11 predicted proteins | sample MalvirAntarct_55_FD_184253 | JGI IMG/M metagenome (GOLD analysis project Ga0208814, IMG submission 184253) | Marine viral communities from the Global Malaspina Expedition - Malaspina viral metaG Antarct_55 (SPAdes) (version 2) | ecosystem: Environmental > Aquatic > Marine > Oceanic | place...
ATCCACGGATATGATGTCTCAAGGAATAAATCAGATCACTGGTGGTAAAGGGCTTATTCCAATGATGCTAGAATCGGTCATGGGCGGTAATAAAGAAAGGAAATTGCAAAAAGTTCTAAATACCCAGAATGCGTATCAGCGTAGTCGAGATCGTGGTGGATCTTGGAAGCGAATCTATTGCAAGGATAAATCGATACCGCCAATCATAACCGCTCACGAGGCTAATCATTGTCCAGTGGGAAGCAGTCCGCATTAGATATGCTTTTGCCTACCTGACAAACCGCCTGCCCATCCCAACCTAAGTTGCATAGCCTTCGCTGCTGTGGGATAGTTTTATTATCAATCTATTAGGCTGCTCACCATGAAATACATTCTGCTGCTTACTGCGCTGTTAGCAACCACTACTTTTGCTGCTCCAGACTTTGATGAAACTATGGCAGCAGCTAAGCAAGGTGATGGTTACGCTCAGTACAACCTAGGCGTGATGTATGACAAAGGCGTGGGTGTGCCAGAGAATAATACTGAGGCAGTTAAGTGGTATAGGAAGGCCGCTGACCAAGGGCTAGCAATGGCTCTACCAGTACCCAGGGGTCTTAAAATATTTCATGCTTGCCTGTTAATATCTCAACATACATTTTATGATCACCTATAAAACTGTATAACGGATATTTAAATGCCGCAGGCTTGTTATGTTCTACAAAAAAATGAGCGACCCAAGAAAACCCATACCCAGATAGTAATGAGTAAATCAGGTAGAAAAAGTCGAAGGTTATGAAAAATCTTACGTAAAAATATATAGCGACCGTTGTACCGATAAAATGAAGCAGCTTTGTATACTTTTTATCATGCTCACTTAAGTAATACGGATAAAAGTCTTTAAAGCTTGTACATCTTTCCATATTAATTACCCTTGGCTACCATTAATTATATAACTCAAATATTACACGCCGAACACTTAACGTGCTTCTTTAGCCCTTGTAACTCTTGCATTAGTGTAATCATCTTCTACCCTTTCTGGGTTATTTTTTAATTTCTACTGTTATTTACTAACAAGTTTCTTGGCAACACGAGCGTTTAATTTCCGAAAGGGAGAGATTCCGCTTCCAAATGCCATAACGTTATTCTTAAAACCATATATGGAAGAAAGCTTCCCCTTAAACATTTTTTCTACCGCGCCTTGCGCGACATCTTTAGGTGAAACCCGAGTTTTTAGTCCGTAAAACTTATTGTCTTTACTTATCTCAGCGCGATTCCAAAATTCGGTGTCTGTATGCCCAGGGGAATAACATGATACTGAAACCCCATCGTCTTCTAGCTCCATTGCAATCGCGTCCGAAAAATTTAAAACGTAGCTCTTAGATGCCGAATAAGCTGCTAGATACGGTACTGGTTGATACCCAGCAAGGGACGCAATATTTAGTATTTTTCCTGATTTTCGTGCTTTCATTTGAGGCGAAAAATATTTGCATAGAGCCGTCAATGAGAACATATTCAATAAGATCATCTTCAATAATGCTTCTTCAGAGTACTCGTCGATCGCACCAGATATACCGACGCCCGCATTGTTTACGAGAATCTCGACTGAAATATTCTTTTCATTAGTAAAATCAAAAATCATCTTCGGCGCCCCAATCTGAGACAGGTCGGCTTGAAGCACCGCAACATCCCGTGCGCCTGCAATCGTTTTAAATTCCGCCTGAATCGCCTCAAGCTTGTCTAAAGAACGTGCAACGAGTAGTAAGTCATATCCTTTAACTAGAAGTATCTTCGCGATCTCACGACCTATGCCGCCAGACGCCCCCGTAACCAAGGCTAGTTTTCTGGTTTTCTTATCAATCATATCTGTACACCCAATTTTAATAAATTTTCAAACAGACTCCACACCTGATTTCTCCGTTATTCTGCATGAGCCCATAGGAAAGGGCATTAGGAATGAGCTGGAGAGAAGCCTGGATAAGTAGTAATCGATCAGTCACCGAATGTTGCCTGTTCCGCTGTTACTTGATCAGTTCTAAGCCAGGTTTGCGTTCGATAAAAGAAACCGATATATCCACGCATCATTAAATTACCATCCTCCACCCAAAGCTGGGCTTTGTATTTTTTACCTTCGCCAGAATCAATGATATAGCCATCTTTCCAGACCCCATCTTTATTTTTCCTGAGGTTTATCCAGGCGGTACCTTGGATCGGCTTTTCATAGAATTCTTTTAACTTGCCCGTGCATACGATACAAGTATTATCTGGCTTGATATCTGGATAGTTAACCAGGTAACCTAACAGACGATTATCTTTAACCTCAAGTTTCCAATATCCACTAGCCTTGCTTGTTTGCTCATCAATACTTTTCCAATAGCCCTCTATCGATGACTCTGCAGAAGCAGGAGTCACTAAAATCAAAAGAACATAAAGAAGAACACTTTTGATTCCGTATATTTTTAACTCTCTGGCAAGCATGCTTTCTTTTTGGTTAGCTGCTACTAAATTTTTTTCATTACTTGTAAGAGTATGCTTCATCATCTAAGACCTTATAATATGACTTTTGGGCGATGGTACAGGGATATGTTGACACTGTAAACATTAATGTATTTAAGAAAGGGCGGTTTAGATGATGTCACATAAATAACTTATAAAGGTCACGCCAATCGCCACTATTCCTAGATAACTCAAGGGATAGCGGCGTATTGACTCAAAACTAAAGCTTGCTATACCTGCTCCTACAGTACCAATATACGCACTCTCTTTCGTAAGCTACTGATTTATATAGCTTTTTATTCATGCTAAAGTTCATCCAGAGGCCATCCTTCAATGGCTTTCTTGTACACTGATTGCCTATAACCTTTGTCTTCCTTGAGGTTTAAGGTTAGCCCTGTTGTCTTGCAGGTGAGCGTAGGAGCTACTCCGTTTTTACTATTGAGCGTCCACCCGCTGCGTATCCAGAATGCTCTTCTCTTGTTTTCATAAGCTTTATGCTGGGTAGGTGTAAGACCTGCTTCCTGTAGTCTATATTTGTGTTGGTTCCTTGGAGTTTCATCCAACACGCTGCTGAACATATCTGCGTCAAAGCAGTTAACTTCTGGGTGGTCTTCCATCTGGGCTTTAATCTCAGCCACTGCGGGATCAGCCATTAGCGTGGTTACTTGCTCCTTTTCTTCAGTCATCATTGCAGGGGCGCTAAGCTGAACCTTGCTAATATCTCTTGTATTTAGCAGGTGAGCTATTGCCGCATAACCATGTTCTCTTTCCAACCACCGTACATAGTTTGTGAAATAGTCTTCCTTGCTTTCTTCGCCTTCAGTGAAAGTGGTTTCCCATTTAGAGATAAAGAATCTCCTATCGTCAGGCTCAATAAAGTTGGGTGCATGGTTAGAGTTCATGATCAATTGAGCAGGGATTTCGTGAGACTTAAAATGTTCACCTTTCCGTTCAGCGTCAAAGGTGCTACCACCAACCATTGTCTTGATCCTGTTGTAATCCGTGCTACCTGCTTTGACATCTACCTCGTCAACAATAGTCCAAGTCCTTTTCCACACATCAATACTGCTTATGCTCTTCAGTGCGTTTTGATCTATTACTTTCCTGACTGCCGATTCACCAAAGACTTTTTCAAGCGTAGTGCTGAAGATGCCTTTACCAAAACCCTGGCCGCCATAAAAGTAAAAGGCAACGTGGGGCTTCGTGTTGTCTTCGCTCTGGTAGCGATAGGCTAGCATATCAATGAGGTAGTCAGCCTTGGGCTTGTTGCCTAGCATCCTAGTCAGATGGTCAACAAAGGGTTTAGAGTCCGCCTGCGGGTCTGGTTTAAGCTCTGGTTCTCTCCAATCGTTGGGATGCCAGTGATCATGCTGCTGCACCACACGAGCCTGCTTAGGTTTGTATATGGACTCTAGGATGATAGGTTTGAAGGTAGTCATCTCTACAATGCGCTGCGCCCGTTTGACTAGGTCGTTCTCACCAAAGTCTGTATAAGCGTAAAGTGACTGATGAAGATGCTTGCTAGTTAGATTTGAATGACCTGTCTTGCTATCCCAGTAAAGCGTATTGCCGCCTGTCTGTTTAACGAAGAAATATCTATGAGCTAATCTCTCCCCTAGTTCACGGTTGCAAGGTGCTTCGTGTTGCTTAGTTGCTTTGTTCTTGTGTGATGCAGTCATCATTAAACACCTTGGCCGACATCGCGGCTTGTTTAGTTTGAATCGCCATTGTTAATAGAGCTTTGACGCTTTGCGTAACGTTCAGTGGGACACCCTGCTGTCTCAGTAAGTCTTGAGCTTGGAGTGCTAACTCTTTGTCTACAACTATCCTGACTGCTGTTCTATCTAGCTTGCTCATGGCTGCTTCTCCCTTGCTGTCTGTTTTTCAATATCGCGGCTTGTAGTACGTCTTTAGCCTGTAGCACCTGCCAGAGATGTTCATGGTTTTCTTTTGCAGAACACCACTCTAGGTTGCTGACCGCATTATTTTGTCTGTTACCGTCTATGTGGTTGACTTGATCTCGTAACGTCTCAAAGCGGTCTTCATCAGGCTTTTCAAAGAATGTTGCGGCAACCAGTCGATGTACACGATGCTCTTTACCTAGCAATGAAACTTTTAGATAGCCGTTAGTGCAGCGGCCTACTAGGATTATTGGACTCTCGTTCTTGGTGCTGACGATGTATCCAGAGGTGGTAGCATAGTAGTTGCTGAATCCTTCAATCGGTGCTGCATGATGCGTAGTCTTGTTAATCTCAAACAATTGCAGAGCAGTATCTGCGAGAAGTTGTGCTTTCATGGGTCAACCTTTTTATTTTACTAGCTTGGCTAGCTGCTGAAGTGCGTAATTATGTTCAACCCAACTGTAGCGACCTAGATCGTTATCCCAGTACGAGTAAAACGCTTTATGGACGTTCTGTCGCGTCCATCGCTTCGCATAAAAAGTTGTCAGATTAGCAGCGTTTAGTGCGTCTGCTCTGGCTTTCCATGTTGGTAGTTCCTGCTTTAACATTAGTAAGGCAGGGAACAAGTTATTATTAAACTGCTCTTTGGCGAGTGCTTTCTTCAGGTCAGTCATAGCGTGAATTCTCTATTGATACGTTGGAGGATTTACCACGAATGCTGATGTAAAACTGTCAGGCGGAGAGCAGCTTAGTAATACTAATATTATACCACACTTTAGCCCAAATGTCAAGTAAAAACCGACACCTTTGGCAATATATGAACAGCCTTGTGCAGTAGCTTGTGCAATATATAAATGCTGAATGTACTGTATATACTATGCCTTATGCACCTATTGCAGCTTGTGAGTTAAATCTATAGCCCGCAGGTTAAAGCGGTAGTGTTTCAGGAAGCCTTTCATGTCTCACTGGAGGGCTTGCAGAGCTTGTTTGTGGACGCTCCTATCAGCTGAGAAGCAATGTGGCTGATGGGTAGCTGTGGACGGCTGACATGGTTGTTTAGGCAGGTGTTGTAGTGGGGTTTTTATGCCTAAGCGATCCAGTCTAGGAACGCCTGTTAATGTTAATTATGTTGCTCTGAGAAGCAGCTGCTGGAGCAGGGCTGTTGTAGTCTGGTAGGTCTTCAATCAGCTTGTCAGTAAGCTTTCTATACTCTGCGATCATGGTGTTGCTGAAGATTCCTGCTTTACCATAATCGCTCTGTATGTGGCTCTCAACAGGTCTCCAGCCAAACATGCGTCCAAACTGAGGGAGATTGCTTATGCCTTTGATATCGCCTAGGTGGTTGCCCGTGTGTCTAAGGCTATAAGCGGTCAGCTTTGTACTGCCTGTGGCTTTTAACAGCTGGCGTTTCATTACATGCGAATGCGTAGATTCGGTTTGGTTTGCTCTGTAGCCACAGATGGACGCAAAGCCCATTGAGTCCTTCGCGGCCTCTGTGAATTCCGTGAGTAGCTGCTTGTGCGTGTCGTTCACAATTACAACTGGTCTCGTCCTGTGATCTCTCTTAGTGCCGCCTAAGACAAAGTAGCCTTGCTCAGGATGTACGTGTGTAACATCCGTTTGCATGAGTTCACTTGCGTGACTACCGCTGAAGATACCAAATGCGTGTAACCTGAAGAAGTGATCAAACGAGTCATCATGGGCTGCTTCCCAGATTAGTGATAGCTCAGTTTCAACATCAGCAACCTCTCGTTGCTTTGCATTTGCTCTTTGCCCTTTGATAGTGAGCTTCGCTGTCACAGTGACGCTGATAGCAACCTCATCTGCGTACATTCGCATTGCTGCGGCGGCTGGAGCTAGGTCGCGCTTAGCTGTAGCAGGTGAGGACTTGTGACGCTTCACTAGACTATCTTTGTATCGTCTCAGAGCTACATTGCAATTGTCTGATGTGAACTCCTGATTGCCGCTGAAGGTTATGAAGTCATTGAGTCTCTTCATGTCTTTGGCTAGCTCTCTGTTTAACTTCTTTAATTGACCTTCGCTTTTAACGGAGGTTGTTACCTTTTCGTTTCTGAAAGCTCTGTAGCGATCTACTGCATCACTAAATAAATGAAAGGTTTCGTGGCCTTTTGGTGTATTGAGTAGCTCATTGACAGCCGACACTAGCGCCTCTGGTAGTTTGTCAGCTGTGGGATAAACCTTGCTCCACTCTGGGTGGTCTTGATTGGCATGAATGCCGAATGCTTCGTCTATGGTTTCCGTGAAGTCATCCTCCATAGGGTCTATGTTGACCAGTGCGCCTTGTTCTATCTTTCGTTCTTGCAGCAGAACTTTTGCGCCTTTGTTTGCTTCGCCTTTTGTTATGTCACCTATATTGGTGTTGCCAATGAGCCTACACAGATCTTCAAACTTTGTATTCTGTTTCTCAATAGCTTTGAGGATGTCAGCCATAGGCGCAGACTTGGTGAGCTTGAGAGGCTTCACTATGTTGGGTGGGATATTTAGGAGCTTCGCTTTAGCACGGAGGGGTTTGGGAATCCCACGCTGGTAAGACAGCCAGTCAGTGCTTTTACTTATCCTGAGATGCTTGATAGTTTTCAATGTCATGACTCCAGTTTAGCAGGGTCATTTCAATAAAACTATATACAGATTATACATAGGCCTTGTCTGAAATGTCGCGTATTAATCAGAAAGTCTATTTAAATCAATAGCTTATATAGTTACGCCTCTGGATTTATGGTGCCCAGGAGACGCACTGACCCGTTAAGTGAACCCATAGTATATGCGGCTTACAGAGGCATTGCTAGCTGAAATTATACATAGAGCATACATAATCATACATAGATTATACTTGGGGCTACACTTTATACGGGCGGGGGGGGCTGCTGAGTTCTTGTGATTGTTACTGTATCTGCCCAGATACAAAGTAAGCTGATTTGCAATCATTATTGAATCCTACCCATATTGCATGGCGCGCAGACCTATGCGATAGTTTGTGGTCACATGCATGACTGATGAAAAAGGAACTATAATGATAGCCTTACGTAGCCTTTTAATAATCCTACTAATCGTGTCTTCTGGGCACTCAATGGCCCGCGAGACCTTGAAGAAACGGTGGCATAGCGGACTCGACAATATGTGTGAGTATACTGATGGTAGTGTTGTCAATATGGGGTATAAAAGCTGCCTAAGTTCAATACAAAATGGCTCAGCAAATAGACAATCTGAAGCAATGATTAAGGAACAATTAAGGTTGGGGCAGCAATCCACGGATATGATGTCTCAAGGAATAAATCAGATCACTGGTGGTAAAGGGCTTATTCCAATGATGCTAGATTCGGTCATGGGCGGTAATAAAGAAAGGAAATTGCAAAAAGTTCTAGATGAGTACCCTAACTCAAAAGCGACACTACAAAGCTCAGCGTTTCGAAAGTGGGTGGCTGAGAATGATGTGCGTGAGCGATACTTCATGGCGGCATATAATGGAGACGCAAAAAGGCTAGACGATTTGCTTGCAATCTACAGTATGGATACTTTACCTGAAACAGACCCTGATTTTCGTAAGTGGCTTGATGAAACATATGGGTTAGAGAAAGTAATCAGACTTGTGTTAAAAGCGGACAAGAGTGGGGACTACTCGCCTATAAAACGGTTTATAAAGGGGTTTTTTGCTCGTAATACCCAAAATGCGTCTCAGCGTAGTCTAGATGGTGGTGGATATTGGAAGCGAATCTATTGCAAGGATCAATCGATACCGCCAATCATAACCGCTCACGAGGCTAATCATTGTCCAGTGGGAAGCAGTCCGCATTAGATATGCTTTTGCCTGCCTCACAACCCACCTGCCCATCCCAAACTAACTTGCATAGCCTTCGCTGCTGTGGGATAGTTCCAAAGGCGGTACTAACAATAATACTTAAAGAGAGGGTTTCATGATGACTATTAAAAACATTTATTTAATGGGCTTGATCGCGGGTTTACTGGTTTGTTCGGCAGCCTATGCACAGCACACGTACCATTCTTGGGTCAAAGTGTCAGAACAAAATGGTTATGATGGTATGGTGGTTTGCCAATGGAAGTGCAACATTTATGGCGATGAACACTATGCCACAACGTCAGGGCGTGGCCAGTGTCCGCCTAAATGGTAATTGAACACGCTTGTATCTAAGGCTATAAAGGTCACGCCAATCGCCACTATTCCTAGATAACTCAAGGGATAGCGGCGTATTGACTCAAAACTAAAGCTTGCTATACCTGCTCCTACAGTACCAATATACGCACTCTCTTTCGTAAGCTACTGATTTATATAGCTTTTTATTCATGCTAAAGTTCATCCAGAGGCCATCCTTCAATGGCTTTCTTGTACACTGATTGCCTATAACCTTTGTCTTCCTTGAGGTTTAAGGTTAGCCCTGTTGTCTTGCAGGTGAGCGTAGGAGCTACTCCGTTTTTACTATTGAGCGTCCACCCGCTGCGTATCCAGAATGCTCTTCTCTTGTTTTCATAAGCTTTATGCTGGGTAGGTGTAAGACCTGCTTCCTGTAGTCTATATTTGTGTTGGTTCCTTGGAGTTTCATCCAACACGCTGCTGAACATATCTGCGTCAAAGCAGTTAACTTCTGGGTGGTCTTCCATCTGGGCTTTAATCTCAGCCACTGCGGGATCAGCCATTAGCGTGGTTACTTGCTCCTTTTCTTCAGTCATCATTGCAGGGGCGCTAAGCTGAACCTTGCTAATATCTCTTGTATTTAGCAGGTGAGCTATTGCCGCATAACCATGTTCTCTTTCCAACCACCGTACATAGTTTGTGAAATAGTCTTCCTTGCTTTCTTCGCCTTCAGTGAAAGTGGTTTCCCATTTAGAGATAAAGAATCTCCTATCGTCAGGCTCAATAAAGTTGGGTGCATGGTTAGAGTTCATGATCAATTGAGCAGGGATTTCGTGAGACTTAAAATGTTCACCTTTCCGTTCAGCGTCAAAGGTGCTACCACCAACCATTGTCTTGATCCTGTTGTAATCCGTGCTACCTGCTTTGACATCTACCTCGTCAACAATAGTCCAAGTCCTTTTCCACACATCAATACTGCTTATGCTCTTCAGTGCGTTTTGATCTATTACTTTCCTGACTGCCGATTCACCAAAGACTTTTTCAAGCGTAGTGCTGAAGATGCCTTTACCAAAACCCTGGCCGCCATAAAAGTAAAAGGCAACGTGGGGCTTCGTGTTGTCTTCGCTCTGGTAGCGATAGGCTAGCATATCAATGAGGTAGTCAGCCTTGGGCTTGTTGCCTAGCATCCTAGTCAGATGGTCAACAAAGGGTTTAGAGTCCGCCTGCGGGTCTGGTTTAAGCTCTGGTTCTCTCCAATCGTTGGGATGCCAGTGATCATGCTGCTGCACCACACGAGCCTGCTTAGGTTTGTATATGGACTCTAGGATGATAGGTTTGAAGGTAGTCATCTCTACAATGCGCTGCGCCCGTTTGACTAGGTCGTTCTCACCAAAGTCTGTATAAGCGTAAAGTGACTGATGAAGATGCTTGCTAGTTAGATTTGAATGACCTGTCTTGCTATCCCAGTAAAGCGTATTGCCGCCTGTCTGTTTAACGAAGAAATATCTATGAGCTAATCTCTCCCCTAGTTCACGGTTGCAAGGTGCTTCGTGTTGCTTAGTTGCTTTGTTCTTGTGTGATGCAGTCATCATTAAACACCTTGGCCGACATCGCGGCTTGTTTAGTTTGAATCGCCATTGTTAATAGAGCTTTGACGCTTTGCGTAACGTTCAGTGGGACACCCTGCTGTCTCAGTAAGTCTTGAGCTTGGAGTGCTAACTCTTTGTCTACAACTATCCTGACTGCTGTTCTATCTAGCTTGCTCATGGCTGCTTCTCCCTTGCTGTCTGTTTTTCAATATCGCGGCTTGTAGTACGTCTTTAGCCTGTAGCACCTGCCAGAGATGTTCATGGTTTTCTTTTGCAGAACACCACTCTAGGTTGCTGACCGCATTATTTTGTCTGTTACCGTCTATGTGGTTGACTTGATCTCGTAACGTCTCAAAGCGGTCTTCATCAGGCTTTTCAAAGAATGTTGCGGCAACCAGTCGATGTACACGATGCTCTTTACCTAGCAATGAAACTTTTAGATAGCCGTTAGTGCAGCGGCCTACTAGGATTATTGGACTCTCGTTCTTGGTGCTGACGATGTATCCAGAGGTGGTAGCATAGTAGTTGCTGAATCCTTCAATCGGTGCTGCATGATGCGTAGTCTTGTTAATCTCAAACAATTGCAGAGCAGTATCTGCGAGAAGTTGTGCTTTCATGGGTCAACCTTTTTATTTTACTAGCTTGGCTAGCTGCTGAAGTGCGTAATTATGTTCAACCCAACTGTAGCGACCTAGATCGTTATCCCAGTACGAGTAAAACGCTTTATGGACGTTCTGTCGCGTCCATCGCTTCGCATAAAAAGTTGTCAGATTAGCAGCGTTTAGTGCGTCTGCTCTGGCTTTCCATGTTGGTAGTTCCTGCTTTAACATTAGTAAGGCAGGGAACAAGTTATTATTAAACTGCTCTTTGGCGAGTGCTTTCTTCAGGTCAGTCATAGCGTGAATTCTCTATTGATACGTTGGAGGATTTACCACGAATGCTGATGTAAAACTGTCAGGCGGAGAGCAGCTTAGTAATACTAATATTATACCACACTTTAGCCCAAATGTCAAGTAAAAACCGACACCTTTGGCAATATATGAACAGCCTTGTGCAGTAGCTTGTGCAATATATAAATGCTGAATGTACTGTATATACTATGCCTTATGCACCTATTGCAGCTTGTGAGTTAAATCTATAGCCCGCAGGTTAAAGCGGTAGTGTTTCAGGAAGCCTTTCATGTCTCACTGGAGGGCTTGCAGAGCTTGTTTGTGGACGCTCCTATCAGCTGAGAAGCAATGTGGCTGATGGGTAGCTGTGGACGGCTGACATGGTTGTTTAGGCAGGTGTTGTAGTGGGGTTTTTATGCCTAAGCGATCCAGTCTAGGAACGCCTGTTAATGTTAATTATGTTGCTCTGAGAAGCAGCTGCTGGAGCAGGGCTGTTGTAGTCTGGTAGGTCTTCAATCAGCTTGTCAGTAAGCTTTCTATACTCTGCGATCATGGTGTTGCTGAAGATTCCTGCTTTACCATAATCGCTCTGTATGTGGCTCTCAACAGGTCTCCAGCCAAACATGCGTCCAAACTGAGGGAGATTGCTTATGCCTTTGATATCGCCTAGGTGGTTGCCCGTGTGTCTAAGGCTATAAGCGGTCAGCTTTGTACTGCCTGTGGCTTTTAACAGCTGGCGTTTCATTACATGCGAATGCGTAGATTCGGTTTGGTTTGCTCTGTAGCCACAGATGGACGCAAAGCCCATTGAGTCCTTCGCGGCCTCTGTGAATTCCGTGAGTAGCTGCTTGTGCGTGTCGTTCACAATTACAACTGGTCTCGTCCTGTGATCTCTCTTAGTGCCGCCTAAGACAAAGTAGCCTTGCTCAGGATGTACGTGTGTAACATCCGTTTGCATGAGTTCACTTGCGTGACTACCGCTGAAGATACCAAATGCGTGTAACCTGAAGAAGTGATCAAACGAGTCATCATGGGCTGCTTCCCAGATTAGTGATAGCTCAGTTTCAACATCAGCAACCTCTCGTTGCTTTGCATTTGCTCTTTGCCCTTTGATAGTGAGCTTCGCTGTCACAGTGACGCTGATAGCAACCTCATCTGCGTACATTCGCATTGCTGCGGCGGCTGGAGCTAGGTCGCGCTTAGCTGTAGCAGGTGAGGACTTGTGACGCTTCACTAGACTATCTTTGTATCGTCTCAGAGCTACATTGCAATTGTCTGATGTGAACTCCTGATTGCCGCTGAAGGTTATGAAGTCATTGAGTCTCTTCATGTCTTTGGCTAGCTCTCTGTTTAACTTCTTTAATTGACCTTCGCTTTTAACGGAGGTTGTTACCTTTTCGTTTCTGAAAGCTCTGTAGCGATCTACTGCATCACTAAATAAATGAAAGGTTTCGTGGCCTTTTGGTGTATTGAGTAGCTCATTGACAGCCGACACTAGCGCCTCTGGTAGTTTGTCAGCTGTGGGATAAACCTTGCTCCACTCTGGGTGGTCTTGATTGGCATGAATGCCGAATGCTTCGTCTATGGTTTCCGTGAAGTCATCCTCCATAGGGTCTATGTTGACCAGTGCGCCTTGTTCTATCTTTCGTTCTTGCAGCAGAACTTTTGCGCCTTTGTTTGCTTCGCCTTTTGTTATGTCACCTATATTGGTGTTGCCAATGAGCCTACACAGATCTTCAAACTTTGTATTCTGTTTCTCAATAGCTTTGAGGATGTCAGCCATAGGCGCAGACTTGGTGAGCTTGAGAGGCTTCACTATGTTGGGTGGGATATTTAGGAGCTTCGCTTTAGCACGGAGGGGTTTGGGAATCCCACGCTGGTAAGACAGCCAGTCAGTGCTTTTACTTATCCTGAGATGCTTGATAGTTTTCAATGTCATGACTCCAGTTTAGCAGGGTCATTTCAATAAAACTATATACAGATTATACATAGGCCTTGTCTGAAATGTCGCGTATTAATCAGAAAGTCTATTTAAATCAATAGCTTATATAGTTACGCCTCTGGATTTATGGTGCCCAGGAGACGCACTGACCCGTTAAGTGAACCCATAGTATATGCGGCTTACAGAGGCATTGCTAGCTGAAATTATACATAGAGCATACATAATCATACATAGATTATACTTGGGGCTACACTTTATACGGGCGGGGGGGGCTGCTGAGTTC
>Ga0208814_1001120_pt1 | contig 13185 bp, 21 predicted proteins | sample MalvirAntarct_55_FD_184253 | JGI IMG/M metagenome (GOLD analysis project Ga0208814, IMG submission 184253) | Marine viral communities from the Global Malaspina Expedition - Malaspina viral metaG Antarct_55 (SPAdes) (version 2) | ecosystem: Environmental > Aquatic > Marine > Oceanic | place...
TGAAACTGTCGCCCAAACAACTGCGCCAGAGCCAGTAAAGCTAAAGGTCTGCTCAACCATTCCATCAATTGAAGCGCTCAAACCAACCTCAGTAACAACCGCTGTTCCAGTAGCAAAGGTGTCTCCGCTAGTGTCTCCCTCTGGGAAAAGCGTTAGCACAACTGTGGCTCCAATAGTGACCGCATTTTGTCCGTTATCTCCCTCATCGAAAAACATCTCACAAGAGCCTGAGAAGCTAGTTTGCCCCGCCTTATAGGTTTTAGAGGTGTCGTTTAAAGTGGTATCTTCAATGGTTCCTGCCGTTTCATTCAATGAATAACTACGGATTTCTCCAATAGTGACTCCACCAATTTTAACAAGACCCGCCGTAGCCGCGTGATTAGCCATTAGTTGGCCTCCTTAGTTTTAGTTACTTTCTTTGGTTTTGCGGTTGGCGCTTCATTACTCCAACCGCGATTTTTCATGGTCTGAATCTGCGAGGCGTGAACATCCACGCTAGCCTTATCCTTGTACATCAGCATTTTAAAATTCCTCTAGTTAGCCAGTGTTGATGGAGCGGCTGGATTTACTCTGTAAACACCATTAAGCGTCAAGGTTGCTACCGCTATGGGTTTGTCAGATTCGTTTGAGTATTCAATATTAGTATCTTCCAGCATGACCTCTACTAACTTTCCATTGAGCGTTTTATCAGCAAAAATGGCGGTCTCTACTTCGGCGCAGATAGTGTCTATTAAATCCTCCACTCCATTTTTAGTCTTAGCTCTTGCCTCAACTCTCAAAGTGAGGTTGTGCCATGTCCTAGTTGCGCTGCTTAAATCCTCGTTTACAGTGTCTTTGTCTGCGTAAACTGTGAGGCAGGGCAAGGAATCATGGTCAACATAAATACGGGTATCAAAAACTCTGCTGCCCGTTGTCGTTAAACCTGTCAAAGTAGTTACTAGCTGCTCTCTAACTTGCTGCCTTGCATGAGCCACTAAGATTGATCCTCTAAAACTAGCTCGACCATTCCAGTACCATCGACTTGAATACCGATCACATGGTAAGTAGTAGAGCCAATGACCACGGAAGCACCATGACCCACTCCTTGAACATCTGCGTTAGCGCACGCAAAAGTAGGATGAACGCCTTCAATGCCAGCGACCTCTATAAAAGCCTCATCTAAGATTCCACTGACCGATGAACCAGCGATTGTTGCGTTTATAGCAAAATCATCAGTATCAAGAAATTCAGAAAAATCCTCAGCAAATGCCATTTTTATTTACTCTTTTTCTTAGGCGCTTTTGGGGCTTCGCTATAAGCTTCCGCTCTACCCATCTGTATTAACACGCGTCCATCACTATCGCTCACCTCGGCAATAGCTCCCTTTAATAAATCTACACCGCTAGCAGCGGTTGAACTTAAAATTTTAATTTGCATAAAAACCTCGTCTAAGTGGGCGGGTTTGACCCCGCCCTATTTAAAGGATTAAGTGGTTATGAACCGCCTGAGCCTTTAGCAAATGACTGAGCGTGACGTACAGCAATATCAACATCTTGCAAACAAACTACGCGAACAGTGCCAGAAGCAGAGCCAGTAGAAGTATCCACGTTGATGTCTAGACCGCCCCACATGCCGATGATTAGATCAGCAAAGTTGCCAAACACAACTGTATTGGCGGTCATTTGGTTAGTTACTGCCATGTTGTAGCCGTTCACTTGACCATTTGCCATGACAAACTGACCAGAGCCAGAGTCTTTTGCCTTCTGCTTCATTGCGCCAGCCATTGCCGCCGTTGAAACATAGCCAAGAGAGCCGAACAAAGCGTTGTCGATAGACACTTGGGATTCAACATCAACCATCTCGCCAAAGGTCGGATTACCCGCCGCCGCAAAGGTTTTTGCGCCAATGCCAGTAGTTGCCAAGATTCCTGTAGGCTGGTTGCTTGAACCAGTTCCAGCAATCGCTGCCAAATCAATCGCCATAGCTAGGCGCATTGCTAAGTCATTGCGAACAAAACCCTCAATGTCAATTGAACTTTGTAGCAATAGCTTTCTAGAAATGTCAGAAAACGCACCAACTGTCTTAGGAGTCATTGTAACTTGATCAAATGCTGCTTGACTCTCAGTTACAGCCGCAGACTCAGCAACCCAGTAGGCTGTTGCTCCGCTGGTTTGACGAGGAATAGCTACATTGCCGTTTAGATCACGGAGCATGGTTGCGCCCATGCTAGAAATGACCATTGCATTCTCTAACGAATCAATAAATGAACTTGCTAGAAGATCGGTTGCAACAGTGTTGCCTCCAGCGGTTGCAGTTCCTACGTTTAAATCACGTTTTAAAACTTCACTTGGTACAAACAAACCTTGGGCTGTTCGGCCCATCTGATCTGCGGCTGCGCGAGAAGCTTCAAACTCAAACGCTGCATCTTCTTGAGCGCGTCGGTCACTAGGGTTAGCTAAAGCGTGAATTGCTTTCATAAAAGAAAAATTACGAATTTCTTTGGCGCTTAAACCAATGTCATTATCTTTCTTAATTACTGGCTGGGCAGTTCCAATGGTGTCTAATAGTTGAGCGCGGAAAGCGTCAACAGATTTACCATCATTGATAAATGTACGAGCCATTTCTTTTTGATTGTGCAAGTTACCCGCTGCTTCAATGTTTTGAATGCGATCAACTTCTGTGCGGCGTGCCGCTTCTACTTCTGCCCGAACATCTACAGTCGGGGTTTCTACTACTGGCGTATCCATAATTGGTTCCTTAATTTCTTGAATTTCTTGAACTTCGATTAATGTTTTATGGTTGCTGGAGGCGTTTCGGCCTACACCTACAGAAGCATCTGCTGGGATACTGACTATAGAGACCTCGTATGGCTCCCAATCTAAGGCTCGGTAAGATTCCTCACCCTCTTTTTCATCTTCCATCACCATGCGGTGAATGCGATAACCAACTGAAACGTGTTTACGGATACCATCCATTACGTCATTGAATATTTCCGTTGCGCGTGCGCTATTGCCAAAACGCACTGTGGCTCGACCTACCCGATCACCATCAACAGAAACAGATTCCACAACACCAACATGATCTGATGGGTCATGGTCTACTAACACAGCCCCGCCACCATTTAGTCTGCCAAGACGAATAGCGTTGGGATTGTGGTCTAGTATTTCTCTTCCAAACCAGCGCTCAACAGGCTCCTCACTGGAAAAAGCTAGGTCTACTGTTCGCGTTTCCGCATCAACAGATTCCCTATTCAAATTAAAGGTGCGATATAAATCGCCCGTATTTAGTTCATTCATTAGAAGCCTCTGGCGTGTTGTTAATTAGGTCGCTAGTAGTTAGGCCAAAGCTTTCTAAAACAGCTAGCTCAGCTTTACGCTCGGCGCATACGTCAATAAAATTCAAACCCGCCGCTGCTGTTATTGCAGTAAGCGTGCCCGTTCCCATCTCAACCATCAATTTGTTGGCTTGCTGATCTTTTAGCGGATCAACCCAAGCCCAGCCGCGAGGCTGCCAGTTCACTTTGGTAAACTTTTTAAACTTCTTTTCTGGTAATTTAAGCGCTTGAGTTCTTAGCGATTGAGATAACCACGCTTGATAAACAGGCCGATGTAATTGTTCAGCGACCCACTTTTGTAGAATTCTCCAATGTTCGCGCTCTTCTAAAACACCGCTGCGGATAGAGCTAAAGTTTACGCCCTCAAGGTCGTTTGCTAGGCCGTTGTAAGCCACGTTAAGCCCACTAGACGCGCCTCTCAACACAGTTTTGATAAACGCTTGATAGGATGAGTTGGGGTGGCTAGGGTCGAAAGTCTCAACGCTCATCCCTGCTGGAAGTTGCTCAAAAACGCCTGGTTCCATATCAGTTAAAAGGTTCCCTGATTCATCCTCTTCACCCACATAAGAATCAGAGTCAGGAGAAGTGTAGAAGCCCATTTTACTTGCGCCAATGCGTGCAGCAATTAGCTCGGCCTCTTCATAGCCAGCAATCATATTTAAACGCTTCATAGCGGTATTCATCCAAGGAATGCCGCGCATTTGGCTTGGTCGTTCTGCTATAAATAAGTGGCAAATATCGGTCGCAGGAACGCGGTTGTATTTTCGGCCTTTGTAATTAACAGAGGTTTCATTAGGGTGGTCAGTCAAAAGATGGTAGGCCACTGGCGCATCCCACTCATTAACTTCAACCGACATAATTATTCGATTTCCATTAGCTAAAGTTAGGTTAAAATCCTCGTCTAAATGATCTGCTTCAATGATCTGAACAGCAAAGCCAAAGTCATTATCAAAATTACGAACCTTAACAACTAAAACCTCACCATCTCTTGCACAACTTTCAATAACCAGCCGTTGTATGTCCACCCAAGATAATCGACCCGTAACTGAGCAGTTCTCAGGTAAGCTCCATTCACGAAACGCCTCTTCTATAGTGTCGTTATCTTGCTTGTCGAGAGAACCATCCTCTCTTACTGAACGCGCTTGTAACTGAATACCATGAACGCCAACAACATTGGCCTTAACCATCTTTAAAAATTTAGAGGCGTAATCATTATCCATTGCAAGCTGTCGTGATCTAGCTCGCATAACCCTCAAGCTAACCTCTAGCTCACCATTGGCTGTCAGTCTAGAGCCTTTAAAATCTTGGGTAAGACGATCAATAACGCTAGAGCCATATCTGCGGAAAGATGTTTTACGTTTTTTCCCAGTAGGCTTTTCTGGCTCGCTGCTCTTATCCAAAAAGCTCAAAATCCCCATTTAAACAAACCTCGCTTTAATTGTTCCAGATTGGCCTAGACCAGCTTTAATGCGCTCCATGCGAACTTCTTTTACATATTTCGCGGCGTATTGGTCTCGCCAAACCATAAGGTCGGGAATTGGAATTCTAGTGATTGATCGTCCTGCAATGGAGTAGCCCATTTGATCTTTGGTTGCTCTTCCAGCAAGCAGAGCGTCAATAGCATCTAGCATCGCTTTATTGTTAGAGCGAGGGTCGGTTGTTGCAGTGGCTTTATTCGGTTGAATAATAAATGCGCCCGAATCTAGGGTAATGCGCTCATTATCAGAAGTGCGCTTGATGTACATTTGCCAGTGGTAACGCCCAGCGCTGTAGTTCGCTGTCGTAGAGGCAGGGATAATAATTTGATAGGCAGAGCCAGATTCGGAAGCTGTCAAGCTTATTGATGTTGTTCCCGCGCCTTCTTTTCTAGCACTATAACTCAGGGAATAAGAGGCTGGAGGGTAATCGCCACCAAGGTCAACTCTAGTCCAAGCCACTCTATCCCCTGCCGTAAATGACAAAGGTTCTGTGGTCGTGAAGCTAGATGTGTCAAAAAGGTTAGCCATTCTGCGCCCAAAGCATTGATTTATGCTGTTGGGTTAGCTGTCCTTGTCGCTAAAAGCAAGTCACCGCGATTGAGTAACTTCTTGGGTGTTCATAAATGCGTATGATCTGTTGTCAAGAACCTCAATTACCATTCCTATAAATCGTAGGGTCGGTAATTCATCGTCATAAAGATTGAAACGATACTCCTCTCCAATTTCTATGTCGTCCACACCAAACACCCTGCCAGAAATATTTCCATCAAGGTCGTTTGCTGCGTCAAGTATCCACTGGTCTTGCGCTAAATGTAGGTCAGATAAGCTCATAATTAATTCTAACATTTTAATTTGAAAATAATTTAATTTATTTTAACTATCGACTTGCATGCCTAGCGCATTGTGCTATTATAGATACATACAAACAACGCAGCAAAAGGAACACACTATGAGCCAAGTTACTAAATTCGGAATTGAGATTGAAGCCATTGCTCCTAGCCACATGGGACGCGAGGCGCTAGCCGCTAGAATTTCAGAGTTAGCAGATGTTGATTGCGTATTTGAAGGTTACAACCACCGCACACGCGCACATTGGAAGATTGTTACAGATGCTAGCTTGAGCGGTGACGGCGTTTGTTTTGAGGTTGTAAGCCCAATCTTAGATGGTGAGGATGGTTTAGCCCAAGTGACTCGCGTAATGGATGCGCTTGAGGCTTTGAATTGCACAGTTAATCGTAGTTGCGGCTTGCACGTTCACCATGACGCTAGAGAGTGGAACGTAAAAGAGCTTAGAAATATTTCTCGCTTGTGGGTTAAGTATGAAACAGTTATTGACCAAATCATGCCACCATCACGCAGAGGTAACGCAGGACGTTGGTGCAGAAGCAACGTTACAAGCTCAATGCCACGCCAGCTAGCCGCCATAAGCCGCTGCAACACTGTTGATGATGTGATTCAAACCATGAGCGGCGGTAGCCGCTACGTTAAGCTAAATCTTCACAGCAAGCTAGTTCACGGCACTGTAGAGTTTCGCCAGCACAGCGGCACAGTAAGCGCTGAGAAAGCAGTAAATTGGATCAAGCTGACCGCTGCCATGATGCGTAGCGCAGAACGCGCCACTCGAATCAACGTAACTGGCACAGGCAAATTTGAGAATCTTGCCAAGATTGGCAAAGATCGTATGTTAACCAAATATTTAAAAAACCGCCGCGCAGAAGTGGCATAACGGGAGTAGATAATTATGGGCAAGTTTAAAACGTTACAAATAATCAAAAACGAGGAATTACCAATGACTAAATTATACTTTGCATACGGCGCTAATACTGACATGGATAGCATGGGCATGCGCTGCCCAAAAGCCAAGCCAGTTGGCAGAGGTACGCTTTGGGATTACATGCTAGTGTTTAGGCGCGTTGCTGATATTATCCGCAATAATGACCATGTTGTTCAAGGCGGCTTGTGGGAAATTACTCCTGAGTGTGAGGCATCACTTGATCGCTTTGAGGGCTTCCCTAACTTCTACACCAAGCGTGAGGTATCTGTTGTTGTTAAAGGTTCTGACCGCCCAGTAAAAGCTATGGCTTACGTTATGAATACTGATGATACTTTGTTTACGCCACCGCCTAGCAGTTACCACGCGACACTACAGCGCGGGTACAAGCATTTTGATATTGATTATCAACAGCTAGCCGAGGGTGTTGAGCGCAGCAAGGTTGACGACTTGCCTGAGTTCAAATTTGACGAGCCAAACGATGATTTTTATTATGACCAAGTATAGTAATAACGCAGAGCTTGCCGCTCTGCTAAAGCTTCATGGGCTTAGTAGCCAAGCAGTTGTTGACCTTTACGCTGGAGACAGCGTGAGGGTTAGCATTAGCACCATTGAGAAATGGAGGGCTGTTGGTAAGGGCATTAGAAATATGCCAGATGTATCACTAGCGTTATTGAAACGCATACTGGCTGAACAATAAAGAAAGAGCAGGAGATTTATAATGGATGACTTTGATGTAAAAGTTAAAAGGGAAATATTTGTAAAGACTGCGGAAGTTAGGGTAAACCGAGCCTTAAAACATATAAAAATAATTGGAGAATTAAACGACAAAAGCAAATATGTATACAGTGACGCTGATGTGAAAAAAATAGTTAAAGCGCTTAAAGATGCTGTTTTAGAAATCGAGGCTAAATTTAAAGAGCCTGTGTTTATAAAGAAAAAAGAAGAGTTTAAACTAGAGGAATAAAAGACGATGAAAATTAGAAACATTGAAGCCACCGATATGGGGCCAGATCAGCAAGAGATTGCTAGCTGGGTTGAGAATCATCTAGGGTACGCTGAGTTCACAAGCCAAGAAGAGTTTGATAAGCAAGAGGGTTCACTTATTCACCTTGCTTGTAAGGAGCTAGGCTGGCACTCAGTCCCTCAGAGTGGTGGGCTGGTAGTAGAATGGATGCAGGATGACGATGAAAGTATTAGAGGAATAAAAAATGAGAAATGAAACTTTAAATTTTGTGAGAGTAGCAAGGGAATCAAAAGATTCTCATAATGGATTTCTTTACATCCACAATTGGGCAACAGGATTTCAAGAGCTAATTTTTAGCTCAGAAGAAGCTGCCGAAACTTGGATTGAAATTCAAAATCAAAAACCTACCAGCGACCCACAAAAGTATTCGATCGGCGCTTAGGTGGGCTTTTAGTTTTTCTTTGTGTAGTTAACATTGGCTCCTCCACTAATACTGGGGGAGCTAATTTTCTAGCCCTAACTTTTAAAAGATTAGGATTTAGATTGTTCAAAGCAGCGTAGGCGTAAACAAAACAATCAAGAGCCTCGTTTCGCTCCCTCGTTTTAACCCATTCTAAAACTGAAAATCCTTTCCTAAACTTAGTAACTAATTTTTCTGCGGTTAACTGAGCAAAAAACTCCTCATCTAGTTCTGCTGAAAAATGAACCTTATCATTATGAAGCCAAGAGTAAACAGTGCGCTTGGCTGTATCCACGCCAACCTGATACAACATAACCCTCTGCCGCCCTGTTTGCTTTGGAGTGCTTGTTAATGGCCTACCCATACCAGAAACACCCTTGATAGCAAAAACCCTCCTGCCAGCCCTTGGCTTGGTAAAGGCGTAAGCATGCTCAGTTAAATAACCAGAATCCACAGCAACTCCAATAATCTTATGACCATCATAAGTTTTCATCAAAAATGAATCCAAAGTTGCCCAGACTTCTTTTTCTGTAGGCTCTCCATAAAAAACTTTTTGAGTAAATATCCAAGGCTCATTATCCAGACCCCACCCAACTACTTGAACCTCTATCCTTTCTTTTTGTACATCGACCCCCGCCGTGAGAATTAAAACATCATCGGGTATCGCCGTTAAATCATAAGCTTCTCTTTTTGACATAAGGCTATCACTTTCGACTGTTTCGCCTTCCTCTTCCCACGTTTCCCCAAGGCTTGTATTGACCCAAGCTTTTAAAGTTTCTGGCGACCTTTTTGCGGATAGAAAATCCTCTACAACTTCTGACCATTTGCGCCAAGGTGAATAAAGCTCGTTAATATGAAACCCTGCTGTTTTGCCTTCAATTCCAGTAGCTATCCACTCTCCCTCTTTCAGCATCCAAGGCTTGCTTGACTCTTCAATAATTGACCCACAATGTTCACACACACAATGACATTTTTTAGGCTCGTTTTCGGGCCATTGAATATTGGCCCACTTCAAAGTTTGCTTAGTTTTGCACTCTGGGCAAGGCACATGATAACGCCGCTGATCAGATTGCTCCCACTCCATTTCTATTCTTGAGACTCCTTTAACAGTTGGAGTGCTAGTTAAAATAATTTTGCGATTCCAGAAAGTTGTGGTTCGTTTGCGTGCAAGAGTTACAGGATCGCCCTCGCTTCCTGCCGATAGCGGGTATCTATCTACCTCATCAGCCATAACTAAACGGATAGGACGGCTAGCCAAACTAGCTGGGCTGTTACTGCCACCAATAGTAATATGACCTCCTGCAAAGCTTTTGTGCATTGTCGTATTACCGCTGTCTCTTGAGCGAGGGTTTTTAATTAATCCAGAAAGAATTGGTGTGTCTCTGATCATTGGAGCAAGCCGATCTTGCGACCAAGTTTTCCCCATTTCCACTGTCGGTTGAAGCACAAGTATGGGCGCTGGCTCATTCGCCATGTAATAACCAACCACATTATTCAACACTTCCGTTTTGCCAATTTGTGCCGATGACATAATGACCACTGTTTCAATGTTGCGCTCATTTACCGCATCTAACATCCCTCTCTGGTAGGGTGCGCGATCAGTCCTCCATTGTCCTGCCTCTGCTGAGGATTCTGCTGACAGGCGGCGGTGTGCATCTGCCCATTCACTCACCTTCAATAACGGCGGCGGTGTCCATATTTTTGAAACTCTGTTCCACGCGCTTTCTAAATTTGTCAGGCAATCCATCGTTTGATAACTCCTGTAGAGCTTCGGTTATCTCTACTTTTATAATTTGTTCAGCTTCGCCAAAATCTTTAGCGGTTAAAACTTGAGTTGCCGTTTTGGAAGGCACGCCCAAGAGTTTTGATTTAGCATTAGCGGTATAGTGTTGCCAGCACTCGACTACCCATTCAACTTGAATGTACTCGCCTCGCATTTCCCCGACCTCTATTTCTATGCGATCAGCTTGGGCTTTAGCTAAACGTGTTTTTTCACTATGCAAGTCAGTAGCAGCCATTTCTTTGCCAAATGCTCTTTCTCTTAAAAACCTAACATAGCCACGAACACATTTAATTAAATCCCATCGACCTTTTTCTTGCGGTTTGGGGATCACTCCATCATCTGCTAGCCTTCTTATGTGGCGCTCAGAAAGGTCTAAAACAGAAGCGATTACAGCAATTGGATAAGTGTTTCTATCAGCCATTATTTAGGAACCCACGCCTCACTGTACTTGTGAGCCTCAATCTTTAGCGCTTTAAAAACATTTTCCTGTAAGAGTAACTCGACCTCATCTTTAGTTGCGCCAATTGCTTCTTTAACTTGGTCAATTGTGTACTCGTATTCTTGAACAACAATTTTAATTAGCTCTGCCATTTTTACAGAAGCGTGTACACCCTTAGCCCTATTGATCCGAACTGTTAAAAGCATGCGCTCTGGCTCGGATAACTCCAGCACAGTGCATGGGACTTTGCCGCCACTTAGCGCTTTAACCTTTTTAGAAGTCTTGGCAAGAGTTACTCTGTGAAACCCATCAATAATGACATTATCTTGAGTGACTAGAATAGGCTGAATCCATCCGCTTTTTAAAATGGAATGTTCTAGCAATTTAAATTCATGTCGTAAAACTACGTTAGGATTATAGTCATTAGCAGTCAGTAGCTCTGCATCAATCCACTCAATTGAATCTATAGGATGCTTCACTGAATCTCCCCTTTATAAATATCTGTACTTAGCAACTCCCACCAAGTATTGCCCTGCTTGTATTCAAAATAATTCATATCTTCCCAGCGACTAGAGCGTAAGAATAATGACCCCATACTTGGGATGAAAATTTGAACGCCGTTATTCCTAATATCTTCTTTGTACTCATTCCAACGATTAGGAAAACGAAAACGTAAGTGAAGCATTGCATGGCATCGACCACAAAGAGAGTGCATGCTTTCAAAATAATCCTCCTTTGTTGGCCCATAATCTTCTGCGTGCCTCATGGTATTTTTAATTTGCCCACACATTTCGCAATCGGATACTTTAGGTTTATCCTCTGCGCCTCTGTATTTAGTTGACATTTTTATTCTGGTTTTGCCAGACCACTGTTTATAATCTTTCATTTGAAAATTCGACCCCCGTAAACTATTCCGTATTTGTTCTTTTTATATTCAACAAAATCATAAATATCATAGCTAGGCCAACTAATAGGCGTGCTAAATACAGTGGCTTTGCCTACAAATCCATCTAGGCGCTTCATCCTAGCGGCTAGCATGGCCCTTCCTACGCCATTCATTCGGTAGTTAGGGTGAACAAAGTTGCTCTTAAATCGAACATTTGGGCCTTTAAATACTAGCGCACAACATCCAATAACTTTTTCCTCATACTCAGCACTAAACCAAACGCACCCCTCTGGGTTTTCAAATGTGACCCGCTCTTTTTTCCCTAACTTTATTAGTGGCTTTATGGTTTTAAAATCGCATTCTTTAACTAATACGTTCATAAGCAATCTGAGCCTTGGTTGGGTTTTTAAGAGGCTGAATTTTTCTTTTATAAGAGCCGTTAATAATTTGCTGAAAAACATACATGATTGGATAGCCCCACATATTTTCAACCCTTCCTGCTTTCCCTGTGGCTTCGTTGTTAGCTCTAACCATTTTGGTAAACTCGACTCTTTTAAAAGCGGAAGCTCTCATTTTTGGGTCGATAATATTTTCTTTAATATAAAGATGAATACCACGCCAGCTTTTGGGGTATCTGTTCATCACGGCGTACCTATCCAAGTCTTTAAAATATTTTTCATGGGTAATCATTTCTGGAAATATGTCCATTACTTGCTGATAAAAAGTAGGATAGGATGTTTTGAGCTTGTGAAGCTCTTTCGCTGTTTCGGCATGGAGCGGCGTTGAAACCCTAAGCTGTTGCCCGTTCCATTTTTGAATGTCGTAAATGGCGCAGTATCTTATTTTTTTATCGTAAAAATATTTAAAAACATCATTTTCTGACCAATCGAATATAGGCTTAACCAGCTTTACATTTTTGGATTCTGTGGCGTTAATATAATTTTCATTGCGCTTGTTAATACATGATCTAAATCTTACTAATGATTCATCACTTCTTATTCCGTTAACCATTGCAACTTTCCCCTTTAAGCCTTGGATACAAAATTTATCCATGTCGTATTGGCTCATGGGTTTTTTTAAACCTGTAGTCGTTATTGCGCTTTTTGGCTTAGGTCGAATCCATTCTCGGTCATTGTCCCATTGTATGTATTCATACTTTTTTCCCAGTAAATATTTTTCGCTAAACATAGGAACTGCAAAATAAGTAAGGTCAAATCTTTTTGTGTCAGCTTGAATATCCAGCACAAACTGAATTACATCTTCTGGTATTAATTCTTCATCTCTAAAAATAACTTTAACTGGCTGAGTCATTCCCAGTTCATCGTAAACTTCTCTAACCAGATGAATTATCACTAAGGAATCTTTGCCGCCAGAAAAAGCACAGACCAATTCATCAAAGCTGCTAATGACATGGCGTATTCTATTCTTGGCTTCTGTTAGTACATCGACCCCAATGTAGCGAACATTGGATTTTTTATTTTGGCTCAATCATGGCCTCCTGAGTGAAGGCCACTAAGCGCTCAGATATTGTAACCGCGCCTGTGTACTCACCCTTTAGCCAGCGCAAAAAGTCCATCCACTGCTTCTGCTCCTGTTCATCATTAAAGATAATGTTGTATTGAATGGTATAACTGTCTTCAAGAAGATCAGCATCTTCATCTTCATCTTCGTCTTGCTCTGTCATTATCATGTCCAGTTCTGGCAAGGTGAAGCCTGTGTTTTCTAGGTCATAATCACTGTCGTTTAAATCCTCAAGCTCAATCTTTAAAAGAACATCATCCCACTTTGAATCTTGCGCCACTCTGTTGTCAGCTATGCGGTAAGCTTTCTTTTGAGAGTCCGAAAGGCCCACTGCAATGTGTACAGGAACTTCATCCATGCCCAATAGCGCCGCAGCTTGCAAGCGAGTGTGGCCCACTAAAACGACATAATCTTCATCAACTACAATGGGCTGGCGAAACCCAAACTCTTTTATGCTTGAAGCTACGCTATGCACTGCATCTGTGTTCTTACGCGGGTTTTTTGCGTAAGGAATGACCAGGTCGAAATTTACTTGTACGACTTCCATTTTTCCCCCTCGGCTGAGAC